>Ga0268264_10001750_pt1 | contig 19920 bp, 14 predicted proteins | sample KBSSwiS32_FD_190357 | JGI IMG/M metagenome (GOLD analysis project Ga0268264, IMG submission 190357) | Switchgrass rhizosphere microbial communities from Kellogg Biological Station, Michigan, USA - KBS Switchgrass S3-2 (SPAdes) (version 2) | ecosystem: Host-associated > Plants > Roots >...
GGAAACCAAAAATGCTTATTTTTGCCCCCCGTTTGGGATTGCTGATTGAGAGATATTGGGATTTTGAGATTTGCTTTTGCGTGGGTTTTCAGGCAAATGCAAATCAGACATCACTAAATCAGCAATCACTAAATTTTTCATACTCCTCCTTAGCTCAGTTGGTTAGAGCATCTGACTGTTAATCAGAGGGTCTCTGGTTCAAGTCCAGAAGGGGGAGCTAAACAGAGATTTTAAAAAGTCTCAAAAAGCGTTAAAAACAGTCAAACCCACGTCAGCAGCAGCTTTCGTGGGTTTTTCAATTTTTCTGAATCTCGTCAAATCGCTTTATTTCCCGCATCATTTGTTACGGTTTTTGTTACACTTTTTTTACGTTTCTTGCAGTCTGAAAGCGCCTCCAGCGCCTGGAATGTGAGAAAGAAAACGCACCGGTATGATAAAGATTCCAAACGTCGCCGTCAAACATAATTGGCGGAAGGCAAAGAGTAGAACGGGTTTATATCCCATCCACATTTGTATCCATTTTGTAGGAGAAAGCCGAAAATACTATCCCGTTAAACTTCCCAAAAAGGTCAGTATCGAACAGTGGTCAGGTAGTGAAAATCAATGGGTAACAAGTGCCCATCCATTTTACTTTGAAATCAACTGTAAGATTACAGAAACACTTTTTAAGCTCAATGAACTTATAAAGAGGTATTATTATTCCAATAAACCATTGACCTTTTTCGCTATAGATAAGGAGCTGATGTTACGTGGGGAACGCAACAATTTCAATGATTATTTTAAAGAATATATACGCCGACCGCCAGTTACCGTCCAATTAGATAGCGTAACCTGGGAGAAATACTCTGCATGTTTGTTACACCTGAATAATTTCCAGGCCCGCATCTGCTTTGCGGAAATAGATGAAACCCTGCTGGCGCGTTTTAAAAATTACCTGGCTAATTTAAACGGCCGAAAGGGCAAAAAACTGGATCCATCAACCATCAAATCATATTTTGACAAGCTGAAAGTGGTGCTAACATACGCGGCTAAAAAAGATCATTTTCTTGACCCTATTGAACTTGAACGTCATTTTGAAGAAATAAAGATATCTGTGCCTCAAAAACGGGAAGGCCAGCATTTAGAAATTGAGGAAATACAACGGTTGCGAAACCTCGAGTTTGACGCGAAAGATAAAAGTCTGGAAAGGGACAGAGATTTGTTCCTCTTTCAAGTCTACACAGGCCTTTACTACAATGACCTTCAAATCTTAAGAAAGGACCAATTGTTCAACGACATTGAACATGGCCATTATATCATGAGCGAACGCGATAAAAATGGTAATCCGAATATTATACCGCTGTTCAAATTTCCATATGCGACTGAAATCCTGAGACGTTACCGTGATAGCAATGAACAAAATCACATGTTGTTTAAAAGGTCGATATTTATTGAAGTACAAGCGTATAACCGCAATCTTAAACTTTTAGCCAAAAGGGCTCAGCTCTTACGAGCACTAAGTAACAAAACGGGACGCCATACCAATGCGCAAATGTGGATTCGATTTGGTGCTGACCGCCCCATTCTATCTAAAATGATGGGTCATGAAAAGGAACAGACAACGCAGAATTATTATAAAGTAGGATTAAGGGAAGTTATTGAAGGGACCAAAGCTATAGATTTCGCAAAACTCAATATTTAATACACAAGAGTTGCTGATGCATTATGTAAAACGCTTTTCTGGCTTCAAAGAGTTTGTTGAATTTAACGAGGAATTCATTGACTCAAATCCAATGCTTTATTTTTTCCTGAATGAAACAATTGAACGTGTACTTCGTGGAGAAGAAAAGGTGCACACTTTTTTTAACATCATTTCAGATGATCAGGTGCATGTATCTGTTCTACTTACGACTGTTGTTTGCCTTATTTATGATAATCATTATGATGAAGCAGTACTTAAAACAATTTCTGACAAACTGGAATACCATAAATTCAACCGTTATCAATTTGCAGGGAGCAAACAAACAATTGAAGGAATTTTTAAAATGCACAATTCCAACTACTCAATTCAAAAGCACCGGGTTATTTATCAATGCCGGGAAATCACAGATAACTTTGCTTATGCTGAAGGTAAACTTCAAATGGGCGACATCAACAAACTGGATGTGCTTGCAAAACTAAGTGCTGGTTTCTTGAAAGAGTATTATGGCGAATCGAAGAACTTGCAACAAGTGCGTTACACTATTGCTGCTGGTATTCAGGAAGATTCTATTTATCAATGGTTCAATCGTGGCAAAATTTGTTCAATAGCACAAAGTCTCAATAACGATTACAATTTTCCGGTTATTGGTAATTTTTATACCGATCCTGATGAACGTAATAAAGGTTATGGCGCCTCAATCATACATGGATTAACAAAGGGCCTGCTTGGACAAGGACATCAATTTGTTATGTTGTCTACAAATGCGCTGACGCCATCGTCGAACCGGGTCTTCGAAAAAGTTGGATATTGTAATGTCGGAGAATATTTGTTGGCCCATAAAGAAAAAGACGATTAAAATGTATTACGGCTTAACGAAGGATTTTTCGACGGTTAAATAAATAAAAAAGCGCGCAATGAGAGCGGCAGCATCAATTAAATACGTTTCCCATTAAACCTTATCCTATGAAAGACTAAGATACCAAATAATAAAGTAGTTTGTAATTTTGGGCAGTATGCTGAATGAGCAAGGTTACCACCAGTGTTCCTCACAGGGTTCCAATACGGGTATTGTAATCTATATGCAGATTATCACTCATCGTGTTTTTTATTAAAGATTATTTGACAGCAGGATCTTTAAAGAACCGGTCCGCTTCACTAACCAGTACATTAATCCTGCGTTGCTTTTCAATTAACCCACCACCGAGATACCAGATATACTGAGCTTCAGCCCCTTAAACTCCACACTTTTATTAATCCCTTTATTGACCTGGCAAACACTGTTATTCAATTTGATTATTTTTACAAAAACAAATTTCTGGCGTCTTTTTGTTTTCAGCGATATGAGTTTGCAAATATCCTTGGCGAATTTGCGAAGTAGAAGAATTAAGGCATGGATGCAGAGGAATACAGATATGATATCCCGATGGGAAGGGACAACAAAGTTGAAGTGCAACAACTATTTCAGCTGTTGGGTGTCAGGTATATTCTTACGATAGAGGCAACAAGAACAGTGAAAGATAAAAACGCTGTTATAATTAAAAAACAATCTTTGCGAAGGCTCGACGCCCTGGAGATTCAACTAATACCTGCTGGTGCATTTGACATTGGATCATTACCAATAAATACAGAACTTAAACTGCGGCTTTTTACTTCTTCCATTCGGTTTGGGTTTTCAGTCAATCCGGGATTCCCCTTAGCCACTCAGGCTGGTGTATATGGCGGCTTTGCCGGTTTTAGCATTGTAACCGAAAAGAAAGATTCACAAGAAGGCCAGGAAGATTGATACAGGCAGGTGTGCCGTTTTTGAAAAATTCCAGGTTGTTTCCGCCATTTCTATGGTAAAGACCTGCCTGGTAATCTGCAGGGTTAGGTGTTCGTTTGCCGGCATTGATGCGGCCCACTACCGGAATAGGAAATAGGTTTTATAATATAGGTTCTCCTTTAGTCGTCTGCCGCGAACCACATGAACTATTTACATTAATTAGCTACACGATTTACTAGAAATAATACAACGTTATTTACTAATTTGCGTCCAGCATCATTTACTAATAGTAATACAGCCTCATTTAATACTTTTGACACGACATAATTTACTAATTACCGCACAACATTATTTACTAATTCTAATACAAAAAATAGGCTGTAAATCAATCATTTAAATTAAATAACAGCAAAATGGCCACCCCCGCAGAAAAATTAGCAGATTCATTGACAGCATTGCGCGACTTGCAACAAACAGGCGTAGTAGCTATTAGAACAGCCTCATTATCCAGGACCAACAGGGAACGCTTAATGGAAAATGGATATATCCGCGAAGTTTACAAAGGCTGGTATATGGCAACTTCACCTGGAGAACAAGCCGGGAGCAGTGGCGCATGGTTCAGCGCATATTGGCCTTTTTGCGCCCAGGTACTGGAGGATATGTATGAAAAAAACTGGTGCATATCACCGGAACAGTCTCTTTTAATTCATGCCGGCAACTGGACCATCCAGCCCCAGCTGATTGTAAGAGCACCAGAAGCCGCTAACAATAAAACATCATTACCCTTTTCAACTTCACTTTTTCATATTAAATCGGCACTCCCCGAAAAGGAAACACTGATTGACAATAATGGGCTGCGCATGCTTACGCTGCCAGCTGCGCTGACACAAGTATCACCAACAATTTTTATGCAAAACGCCATCGATGCAAGAATTGCGTTATCCCTTGTCAAAGATGCATCTGAGATATTACAATTGCTGCTGCAGGACGGTAAAACTATTGTAGCAGGCAGACTCGCCGGGGCATTTCGTAACAATGGCCAGGATAAAATAGCTGCAGCAATCATTAAAGCCATGAAAGCAGCAGGTTATGATAGCCGCGAAACTGATCCCTTTGACACTACCCTAAATATTAAACTATCCTCCCGTGAAAAATCACCCTACGTAAACCGGATTAAATTAATGTGGAATGATATGCGGCAGAAAATCATTGATATTTTTCCGCCAGCACCGGGTATCCCCGGTAATATACAAGCATACCTGAAACTGGTAGACGATTTATTTGTAACAGACGCCTATCACTCCCTGTCAATAGAAAAATATACCGTGTCACAGGAACTGATTGAAAGGGTACGCTCCGGAAACTGGAACGAAGCCGATAAAGAAGCCAACAAAGGACACCGCGACGCTATGGCAGCCAGGGGCTATTATCAGGCTTTTCAGCTTGTGAAAGCGAGCGTTGAAAAAATTTTACTTGGCCAAAACGCAGGTAAGGTAGCAGACAATGATTTTAGTGATTGGTATTTGGAGTTATTTGGGCCAAGCGTAAGTGCAGGCATCATCAAAGCAAGTGATTTGGCAGGCTACAGGAACCAGCAGGTATACATCAGTGGTTCCAAACATACCCCGCTCAACAACGATGCAGTTCGCGATGCCATGCCGGTGCTATTTGAATTATTAACAGAAGAAACAGAAGCATCGGTGCGTTCGGTATTGGGTCATTTCATATTTGTATTCATACATCCATACATTGATGGCAACGGACGAATGGGCCGTTTCCTGATGAACGCCATGCTCGCTTCTGGCGGTTACCCCTGGACCGTCATACCTGTTGAAGAACGAAAAACCTATATGGCGGCACTGGAAAGCGCCAGTGCCGGAGGTGATATAAGACCTTTTGCTAAATTTCTCGGACACCTGGTAGAAGAAGCGCTGAAAGGAAAACCAGTTGCTCACCTGGAAAAGCAATAAATCATCTCCTCTTCGATTGAAGGAGTTAAAAGGGTGTTCTTCTCAACTTTCCTGGGCTGTACCCAAATGATTAACGAAAGCGCAGGAAAAATTGCTGGCATCCCGGTAACCGACCAGTTCGCAAATTTCGTGTAATGGCAGCACCGTTTTCCATACAATGCCTTACAGGCAGTTTGTAATTTCAGTTTCATTAATTCGGTATGTTTCGCCAATGAAGCCACGGAATGCCAATTCGTTATATCTTTTCGGATCATTTGTTCCGCGAGTTTTTACTTTTTTTAAGTGCGTGTCAATGACATCCACTTTTGCATTCACAATAGTCACTCGTTTGTCAGGACAATGCTTATTTGTTTTACTATGCATTTAGTGGTTGCCAGAAATTTTTTTTGGAAAAAGCAGGATGTTTGAAAAAAAGAAATTGTAAAGCGCAGAAATATCCTAATTTTGTTATGTAGCGCGTAACGCTACACCATCGCTTTTTCTTAAATCGTTGAGAACAACAAACGTACAATGCATACAAGTGAGCACATCATTCATCCCGGCACATACATCCGCAATTCAATCATCCCGAAAGACATGACAACTACCGCTGCCTCAAAGCTGTTAGGTGTAGGCAGGCCTGCGTTATCAAATCTGTTAAATGGCAATGCTTCTTTGTCACTGGAAATGGCCGTGCGGCTTGAAAAAGCTTTTGGTGTGGATCACAAAGATCTGTTGCTGAGACAGACTGCCTTTGACCAGCTGGACATTAAAAAAACGGCCGCACAGTTGGAAGTGCGTAATTATGTACCGGATTTTTGTCTCATCAAATCTGCGCAAATTGAAAGTTGGGTGGGGAATGAACTGCAGGCCCGCTCATTACTGGCGGTTTTATTAAGAAAATTAATTCATTCAACGGCAACGGGCCTTGTAGCTATTGATTTTCCCGGATATGATAACGCGGAGCGGAAAGGCTGGGATGGCACAACAACTACCACAGCAGCAACGCCATGGGTACCCGAAGGCGCGTCATGCTGGGAATTTGGCTGCAACAGTAAACCTGTTGCAAAAGCAGAAAAGGATTATAGCGCCAGGAGTAAATCTGTTCCCCTTCCCGAAAGGCTGCAGACAAACTTTGTATTTGTAACACCCAAGCACTGGCCGGGAAAAACCACCTGGCAAAAAGAAAAGAGCGCAGAAGGAAAATGGCGTGCTGTTAAAGTGTATGATGCCAGCGATCTCGAACAGTGGCTGGAGCAGTCACTTCCCGTACAGGCATGGCTCGCCCATAAAATAGGTTCGCCTGAAGAAGGTGCGGAATCGCTGGAAACACATTGGGATAAATGGGCACTGGTTACTGAACCGCAACTGACGACTGCTGTATTTGACAGTTTTGTAGATCAATACCGGGAGGTTCTGTTGAAATGGCTATCTCACAAGCCAACTGAACCGCTGATCATCGCTGCTGATTCAAAGGAAGAGGCCCTTGCCTTTGTGTATGCTGCATTCAAAGATGCGGCGTTTCTCAAGGAAAAATACCTCGACAACACGATAGTCTTCAGTTCGGATAAGGCATTTAACAAAATAGCAAAGGCCACGGCTTCATTTATCACCGTGATTTTTTCTGATGCTGTGGAACGCGAATCCGGCAATAGTTACAAAAACAGGCACACCATTATTATCAGACATAAAAATGATACACAATCAACCGTGGACATCAGCATAGGCGAACTGGGCTATGAAATGTTTGAAAAAGCATTAACTGATATGGGTGTGAATGCCGCGAAGATACCATCGCTGGCTTTGGAGTCGGGGCGTTCACTAACGGTGCTGCGCAGACGATTATCGCCAATACCCGCCGTCAGGACCCCGTTATGCGCTGGGGATCCAGCTACTGCACGTGATTTGATACCATTTATGTTTGCCGGCACCTGGAATACACAGTACCCGGCAGATATTGAGATTCTGGGTATTTTGTCCGGCTGGACACCGGAAATGCTGGAGGAAAAAACAGCCGGACTTTTGCACCTGCAGGATGGTGCGCTGTGGTCTGTACAGAAGGTCCGCGGCGTAGTATCGAAAATTGATATTTTATTTGCAGTTGCTCCGCATATCACTGAAACTATCTTAAAAAAATTCCTGGACGGCGCGAAACTGGTTTTATCAGAAAAAGATCCATCACTTGATTTGCCTGAGGATAAACGCTGGGCGGCCTCCTTGTATGGTAAAACACGCAATCATTCTGCCATATTAAGGAGGAGTATTGCCGAAACACTGGTAATGCTGGCTGTTCATGGCAATGCATTATTGAAGAGCCGGCTTGGATTTGATGTGGAAGCCGGTATCAGTCAACTTGTCTCCGGCCTTCTTACGCCATTCAACTATGAAACCATCGCTTCACAAAATAACCAGCTACCTTACTATGCAGAAGCAGTGCCTGAAGTTTTTTTAAAGATCGTTCGTGCAGATTTGGACAGGGACGACCCGCAGCTGTTTTCAGTATTAACACCCGTAGATGCCATTTTTAGTACGTCATCCCGGACAGGTCTGTTATGGGCATTAGAATGTCTTGCCTGGGATCCGCAAAGACTACAGGAAGTATGTGAAATCCTTGCAAAAATGACGGTAAAGAAAATCAATGACAGCCTTGTACATAAGCCGCACGCATCGCTGGAAGCGATATTCCGCTCATGGATGCCACAAACTGCTGCCACGCTGGAACAAAGAAAAAAAGCCCTTGATTTTTTAGTACGCAGGTACCCGGCGGTCGCCTGGCAGGTTTGTATCCGGCAACTGGCCTTCAGGGATATCGGCCATTACAGCCGGAAGCCTGTATGGCGTAAAGAGTATTTCGATTTTGGTCATACGACTACACAGCAGGAGCACAGGGAATTCCTAGAGCATGTCGCAGCGCTTACCATAAGCTGGACAAAGCATACAGAACAGACACTTGGTGATTTGATCCAGCGTTTTCAAGTGCTCGGGCCGGACGTACATGACAAGCTGCTGCAGATAATAGAAGACTGGGGTAATACTGCTACCGATGAATCGAAGCTGGCGCTGAGAGAAACCATTAGGAAGAGCATAATGATGAAAAAAAAGACAAAAGAACTCCCTGAAAAAATTCGCCTGCATGTAAAGAAGGTTTATGCAGGGCTTGCTTCTTCGGATGTGGTGATGAAGCATTCCTGGCTTTTCATAACGCCATGGGTAGACCTCGCGCCGGATGAAATAGACGATGCAGTCCTGGATCACGAAGAGCGCCAGCAAAAAATTACAAGGTTAAGAAATAATGCCCTTACTGAAATTTACAGTGCACGCGGAACCTCAGGTATCATTCAGTTGCTTTCCTCCGGCGATGCTGCTGGTCATATTGGCTGGCCGCTGGCCCAGGGTATCATCCCTGCGAAAGACTTGCAGGATTTTCTCTCTGCTGTATTGCAACCCGCTGGTGAGGCAATGGCGCGAAAAATAGATGACCTTTTACGGGGCTTTTTGGCGGGAATATCCTTTCCTCAAATGAAGGCCCTCTTCGATACAACTGCGGAAACGGAGATTGATAGCGATATGCTCAGACTGCTGAAAATGGCGCCGCCCGGAGCGCAGATTTGGAACTATATGAATGAGACTTTTCCTCATTTAACAACACAATACTGGAAGCAGGTGAGATCCCAGCCAGGTAATTACGAAATGCATGAGGTCAATGAAATGATTGATCAGTTTCTTGCAGCTGGCAGGCCCGATGCTGCTTTCTTTGCCATCCGCCTGATGCTGGAAAAAATTGATACTCTTAGGTTAATACGCGTTTTAGCTGAACTGGCAGCGAACGTAGGCCCGGATGAATATAAGTTTCCATCTTATAATTTCACGACTGCTTTCACCATTCTCAATTCGAGGCCGGACACAAAAGAAGAAGAACTGGCAGGGCTGGAATTCAAATACGTCAATGCGCTGGATGAAGAATATGGCATGCCCAATCTCCAGCGGCAAATTTCCAAATTCCCTGCATTGTATATGCAGCTTTTAGCGACTGTATACCAAAGGGCCGATAAGAAAGATGATGAACAAGAACTTGAATTTATAAACCACCATCGTTCATCAGTTTTGGGCACGAGTTCTTATAAGGTGCTGATGCAGCTGAACCGTATTCCGGGAACTGGTGATGATGAAGCAATAAACGCAGGTGCATTGGGCCGCTGGATAGACGAAGTGAGCAACCTTTGCGCGAGGCACGACCGAACAGCAATTGGCGATCAGTGTATCGGACAACTGCTGGCACGCGCACCCATTGGCGAAGATGGCATCTGGCCCTGCGAACCGGTAAGGATCGCACTGGAGGACAGGTTAAATGACGACATGGCTGCTGGTCTTCGAATAGGTGTTTTCAACGGTCAGGGTGTTATTTTTCGTGGCGTGGGTGGCAGCGAAGAGCACAAGTCCGCAGCGAAATATGAAAAATGGGCGAAAGATCTTTCTTTCGATTATCCTGCAGTAGCAAGAGCGTTGAATGAAATTTCAAAAGCGTATGACAGGGATGCGCGCGAGGAAGAATCCGATGCAGCGCTGAGAACAAAACTGGTCAGGTGATTCTAGTCATATTTGTTTTGTTTCCGGAAAGCTGTCCCCTCTCATAAAACGCTCTATCAGATCAGGGTATTTGTTGCGCAGCATTTCTTCAAATTCTGCACCTGACCAAACCATAGTGGAATCAATTCCTGCTGTTTTCGCGTAGGCAATAATTTTCCTGCGTAAGGCAGCTGAGACCTTTCCACCGCCGGCTACAATGAAATTATCAGGGATGGTCTGGTGAAGTTTCAATTTGTCGATATCGTCTTTAACTTTTGCAAAAGTTAAAATTCCATAGTTGGCGCATTGGTAACACCAGCTTGCATTTTCAAATCCACCCCAGATATCTCTTCCCCCATCTGCACCCGATTCGCCAAGCCATTCAATCCATTGCCATTTTCTATCCCTGCTGGCAGCAGCGAATACCAGTCGTTCAAATTGCTCACCGGAAAAATCTTCAAAATGAATCTTATGGGTGGTCAACTGCATACCCGCATAGGGAGTTGCCAGCATTTTATCAAGTTCATCCTGCAGGAAGCAAATATGGTAAGCCAGGGCACCGCCCTGGATCAGGTAATATATCAATGAAGCATAAGCTTCGTCCCGGCACTCAAACGGCACCGCCGCATTAATAGAAACATTGCGCAATGTCGCCGAATCAAGATCCTTCCAGGTCGCATTATACCCGCCCATCACCCAAGCGTAGCCGATGCGTTTGTATTCACCAAAGGAGACTTGGTATTTATTTTCAGGGTCGGGATACCAACCATGGTGTGTCGCCTGGTACCTGTCATTGGTTTCTTTCAGGATAGTCATACGCCGCTGGATAAATAATTTTTTATTGGGCGCAAATGCGCGTGCGGATTCGTACTGCCGCGTGAGTTCAGCCGCGTCGCCAAATTTTTCAATCAGTTCTTGAAAATCCGCGCATGCCCTGTATCCTGCCATCTGCCTGCCGGCGATCGTTTTGCTGTGTGTATAGAAAACAAAATGCAGCAACTTTTTCCACCTGTCAATTTGATACTGCAAAATCTCTTTGTTGGAAATAATGGGTATCGAGATTTTTGTTTTTAATTCATCGATGAATTTTCTAATGGTCTCATTAAAAGAAGACAGTTCCTTACTGTGATCTTTATTTTCTGATAATATGTTTTCAATTTCCCTTTTTATTGCCTCCAGCTGTACCTCTGAGCGTGCATAATAGTCGGCTGTCACAGGAATATCCTGGATGCCCCAGCTTTCTGTGCCGAACAAATCCAGCCATTTTTCAAGAAATTTCACCGTGTTTTCATTGAGCCGCATTCTTTCGTCGGCCTCTTCTTTGGTCATGGTAATAACACCATCCAGTAATTTGATATGTACCACGCCATCCTTGAGTTCGTACTCCATAACTGCAAATTTAAATTAAATACCTTCGGATATCATGTCAATCAACTGGAACAATATTCGTCCGCTCAACAACAGCCGCAACGATGGTTTTGAAGAACTGGTGTGCCAGTTGGCCGCCCGGGAAATCATTACGGACCAGCAACAATTTTACCGCATCGGCAAACCCGATGCCGGCAAGGAATGCTTCTGGGAACTGAAAAACGGCGGATTGCATATGTGGCAGGCGAAGTACTTTACAACACGCCTGCTTGCGACGCAGTGGACTGAGCTGGACAGCTCCATCAAAAAAGCTATCGACAGTCACCCAAAGCTTGTTAGCTACTACGTGTGCATTCCCATTGACCGACCGGACGGAAAAACAAAGGGCCAGCGATCATTTCTTGATAAATGGAAATTATGGGTGGCGAAATGGAAAAAATATGCCAAAGCAAAACGCATCAGCCTGGACATTGATTTTTGGGGCGCGTTTGAACTAACAAACAAGCTTGCAAAAAGAGAATGCGAAGGGCTGACATATTTCTGGTTTAACAAGGAGGAGTTTGAAGATGCGTGGTTTGAACACAAAAACAATAACAGCATTGTTGCCCTGGGTGCGCGTTACTCGGCTGATTTGAATTTCGATTTGCCCATCGCAAAAATATTTGACGGCATTGCCCGCGATGCCTTGTTTGAAAACCAGCTGCATGAATTGTACAATACGGTAATGGATAAATACCGTGGTATCCATATTCATATAAGCCATGCATCGATGAAAAAGAACCTGGAAACGTTGAACGATGCCATCAAAGCGTTCAGGGCACACTACGAATCTTTATCGTTGACGGGTACTGCAGCAATTCCCTTTGCAACGATCGCTTCTGACCTGGCTGCAATTGTTTCTATAGCCCGGTTGATCATCGATAATTTGTTACACTTACGCGAAGCGGAAGAAAAAACAAAAGAAAAAGATGCCTACGGCAGCCGCCTTTATTCGATGGAATTAAAAGACACTAATGAACTCGTCAGGGCTGCCAATAAAATAACTTATTTTTTTTCCAGTTCAACCTGCGTGTTGGCCAACCATCCATTCTTGCTACTTACCGGTGTGGCAGGTACGGGTAAATCACACCTGTTGGCTGATATTATTAAAAAGAGAAAAGAACGAAAGCAACAAAGCCTTTTGTTATTAGGAGAAAATTTTACCACCGATGACCTGCCCTGGAAGCAGATCCTGCACAACCAATTACTGAAAACCCAGCTGGATGAGCTGGTCTTCCTGGGTGCACTCAATGCCAAAGCCGAAAGTGAACAAAGCAGGCTTATCATTTTTATCGATGCCATTAATGAAGGCAATGGACGTAAAGTCTGGACTAGTGGAAGGCTCGCTGCATTCCTGCAGTGTTTTGAAAAATTTCCCTGGCTTGGCCTTGTGTTAAGTATACGGACCAGTTTTGAAAAATTAGTAGCGCCAGCGAGTGAGATAACCTCCGGTCAACTACTCAGGATTACTCATCCCGGTTTCGGTGGGGCCGGTTACGCTGTAATCAAATCATTCTTTGAGTACTATGATATTGAACAACCAGGTTCGCCACTACTTAATCCCGAATTTGAAAATCCCCTGTTCCTGAAATTGTATTGCAAATCATTGGCTGACCGCGGCATTCACAAAATACCGGATGGATACTGTGGCATTAGCAGCATCATCCAATATTACCTGGAAAGTATTAATGAAAAACTGGCAAAACCTACAGCACTCGATTATGATTCCAGAAAGCCACTGGTAAGAACGGCCGTTGATGTTGTGCTGGAAAGAATGCTGACTAATAAGAAAGATTACCTGCCATACCTGGAAGCTGAGGCCATCATTGATCCCTTATTCAGGTCAGCCTGCTGCAGTACGCAACCGTTTTTACAGCGATTAATCGCTGAAAATGTTTTTAACGAGGACCTGTACTGGGACAATTCGGGTGATTCCTATCATGTAGTGTATTTTGCCTACCAGCGTTTCCAGGATCACCTGATGACGGCTTTATTACTGGATAAATACCTGGATACAAAAAACCCAGCCGCTTCGTTTTTGTCGGGTCCACTCGCAGCGCTGGTAAAGAATCAGCCAACGGCCAAAGACAACCAGAATCTTATCGAAGCATTGTCTATCCAACTCCCCGAACGAACTGGCGTGGAACTGTTCGAAGTAGTCACGCATACCAAAACTGACTATGCGCTGCAGCATGGTTTCCTGCAATCGCTCAACTGGAGAAAGCTGGAAGCCGTAACAGCATACACTAAAAAATTTGTGAGCAACGTGATTTTTCGAAAGGCCGATCTCCGGAACACGTTTTTGGAAACAGCCATCGCCCGTTCGATGACGACTGACTTTTATTACAATGCAGAGTGGCTGCATGAACTATTGATTAAAATGCCCGTCAAAAAACGGGACAGCTTTTGGACGGCCTGGTTGCAGAATAAGTATGACAGAGACGAGGATAGCGCAGGGGCTATACAACGACTGGTTGGCTATACCTGGACGGATGAGCCGCAATCACATGTAACAGACACATCCGCATTATTAGGTTGTACAACGCTGGCATGGTTTTTCACCAGTGCGAACCGGTACTTAAGGGATGTAGCGACCAAATCACTGGTTTGTCAATTGCAGCAGCGCCTGCGCCTAGCAATTCCCTTATTGAAAAAATTCGAAAAAGTGAATGACCCCTATGTCGCAGACAGGTTGTATGCATCTGTAATGGGCGCTGTACTGAGAGGTGGAAACACCAACGAACTAGTTCCGATCAGCGAGTATGTATACACTGCCATTTTTAAAAAAGCAAAAGTCTATCCGCATATCCTGCTGCGGGATTATGCGCGAACCATTATTACGTTTTCGCTACAATTCAAAGCAATACCCTCCATCGATCCTGCAAAAGTTGCGCCTGCCTATAAAAGCAAACCATTGCCTGCAAAGTTTCCCACCAATGCGGTTATTGATAAAAAATACAAGCCCAAAAAGAAAACAGGTCATTACAACAATGAAAACTGGGGTGCTACCGCCATCCTGGATTCGATGACAACTGAATATGGTCGCGGTGTTGCTCGGTATGGTGATTTTGGCCGTTACACTTTTCAAAGAGCACTGGAGAACTGGAAAATTGATTGCAATGGGTTAAGTAATTACGCCGTACAGCAAATATTTGACAGGTACTATGACACGGCCCTCTTCACCACTTTTGATCGGGAACAAAGTTCTGGGAACCGGGAACGCATGGGAAAAAAATACCAGTGGCTGATGTTCTATGAATTGCTGGCAATCGTCTCAGATCATTATCCGCTTAAAGATGAGAACGGCAGGACTTCTGGTAAAACCATCCCATTTACTGGTCCCTGGTATCCGTATGTAAGGGATATCGATCCCACCATGACCATTCAGGAAGTGCATGCAGAGCAACATACCCATGCGCTTTCAAATCATTGGTGGTTTAACCAGCAATACCACTCTTTACAAAAGAACCACCAGCAGTGGATTACTAACCGCAAGAATTTGCCGTTACCCGAAAATATTGTTCAGGTAAGGGATGGAGAGGAGGTGGAATGGATATGGCTGGAAATCCATCCGGACTGGATGGAAAAAGAGCCACTGGGAGAAGACCGTTACCATTCAATACGCAAAAGATTGATGTATCATATCAGCAGTTGCCTGTTGCCAAGAGCAAGCCTTGCTGCACTAATAAAATATTTTCGTAAACAAAAAGGAAAAATTGATTTCCCCGAGCCAAGAACCATGCATCAGCTATTCGATCGCGAATATTACTGGTCACCGGCATTTGATTTTGCGGATAAAAACAGCACTGACGGAGCGCACTGGATGGAACTGACGGATGCCAATACAGGCGAATTGCTGGCAGCCCTTCATCCCACGACCGAACATTTTATGTGGGAGGAAGAATTTGATTGTTCCAAAAAATCAATGATACAGTTCTATAAACCTGCGAAAATAATATACAACGGCCTCGGTCTACAATCGGCAGAAAAAGAAGGACAATGGATGCATGCAAATGCTGAATTGGTTTGTTTTGATCCTTCTGTTCACACGCCCAGTGTTCCTGGACTACTCATCCGCAAAAAGGATTTGCAGGTATGGTTGGCGCAAAACAACCTGATCTTATGCTGGCAGGTATATGGTGAAAAACAATTGATGGGTAACTACCGATATCAGAAAGGTCAGCGTAACCGCTTAACAATACGCAGTCTTTATACAATGGATGATACCGGGCTCAAAAAACAGGCAAGTTTCGGAGAAGAAGAATAAGGCTAGTGACACAGGCATGCGGATAGTCAGAAAAAACGGTTTTATTTGCAGTTTTAACCTCTTCTTTCTATGTATTGCAATCTGTCACGGTATCGTAAAAGCGGCATTTTCTTCCAATATTGATTTTCCAAGTAAATCAGGTGTCCAGTGTGCGAATGCCTCTGCGCGAACAGCATAACTCAGACGACCTTCTGATTTTTCACCGAAATAAATTCCTATCACCTTATAATTCTGACTGGGATCGATAGGCATTCTGATAATCGGCGCACCTGACATGCCGTGCCCTATAGATTCGCTAAGTTCATAAAATTGATTGCCTCTCAAAATGAGTACCGGTAGTTCTTTTGAAATGCGCCTTCGGATACCCCTGTATATAGATAAGGTCTGGCTTATCAAGCGTATCTGCCTTCAATAAATACTCTTCCTTTGCTATGTCAAAGGGATAACCATAACAACAAAATTGCCGGCCCTGGTATTCTGGCTCATCAGTAATGGAAAAAAAAGACTGCCACGGTCCGCCGCTAATTTTAAATATCGCGACATCTTCACTTAAATGCCTTTCAAATCCCGTGATTTCATAAGGATGCCATTCAGATTCGCTGCGAAACAACGCAACCATAACGTACTCCGTTGTTTTTATCCCTACTTCCAATTGTTCTGTCACATGTGCAGCTGTCAACGCAAATCCATTACGGCCAATCAGGAAACCCGTTCCAATTAATTCGCTGTATTCATAATTTAACAGCCCTTTGCGGATTGCTACGGCAAGTGGAAAAATATAATCATACATCCTGTCTTTTTGTTTGAACATAGCAGCAAGTTATTTTTAAAAAATTCAGGAACGCCATTCTTTCATTCTCTGCCATTCCCCGTTCTCAATTAAAGTTTGTTGCCAATGGCGCATTTGAATATCGTGGTGTAAAGATTCAGGCAAAATGCCATCATCCTGCAACTCCCGGTTTACGGCATCACCCGCAGGTTCAAAACTTACCTGTAATTCATGCGTGAAATCAAAGATGGCATCAATAGTTAACCTTGATACCGGTGAATATTCGCCAGCCAGTACCGCGTTTACAGGGATTGTTCTCCGGCCAGCCCCGAAATTCATGGTCGTCACTAGGAAAAAGTACCGGCGGACAGGCATTCCGGGATAAAGCACATCCGCTATTTTTAGCGTTAAGTCTGTCCCTTCGGAAGGACTAACAAAAGAACTTTTTTCCGGAAAAACATGCGCAAAAGAAGTAAGGTTTAAAAAGACATTCTTCTCATTGGTGTATTTGACCGAATTGTGTATTGTAATGCAAATCGGTAGGCAGACCACATCGCCCGTCCGAAACGGTTCACCAAATGTGAACTGCATATGCAGTTTCGGCAGTTTCACTTTGCGCATCAATGCTTCGACATATTGGTGCGGTGCAAACCTGGTTTGTCCATCGAGACGCATGTAATAAGTACCGGTGACCTGGTGGGGCGAAAACTCACTTTTTTCAGCTTCGAAAACATACACGTGACCACTTGCAGTCGCAATTGCCGTAAAATAGATTCTATTCGGCGTCGGGTTTATTGCCGTTGCGATGCGGCTGATCACCTGGTCCTTTTCAAACAGTTCACCGATTGGCGTCAGGGAGCCGCTAAAAGTTTTTTCTTTGCTCTTCTGTACAATTTTTCCTTCTGGTGCTCCCCATATCAGGACGCCCCCGTCGGTATTTAGGAAAGCACAAATGGTATTGATAATTTTTTTTAATACGTCGTTATTTTTCAGCGGTTTTTGACCAAGGAAGTCTTCCGCAGGAAATTCAACTTCTTTGAAACATTTAAATTCGATTTTGTCTGTTTCCGTTTGCGGAACACCAAAAAATTGAACAAGGTCTGCTTCCTTCAATTCATTGATCGGTTTATGAAATAAGGTTTCAACCAGCATGGAGGCGGTTTTAATTGGCTATATGGCAAAAGTCCGGTAAAAACCTCAACCACCATTTTTTTCTTCTTCTCAATCCTCAGCACTTGGCTCTCCAGGAACATGGCCCTGGTTCGTCCCTTTACCAGTTGCGGTTTGATGATACCATTGTTGATGGCCGTCGTGAACGTCGCGATGCTGATATGAGCCATTTTGAGCGCGTCTATTTTGGTCAGTAGCTGTTCCTGCTGCAACAGTCCATGGCCTCGGGCTATTATTTTACCCATTGAAAACCAATACATGTATAAATAATATGTAGTGCTATTTATAACCTTGCTTTAAAACTTCGCCGATTTTCCATTTCCTGGCCTACTCCAGTACTCTATAAGATCAAGCTTGCCATGAAATAATCCTTTGGTAACCTAATTCTGGATAAATGCCTGAAATTGCACACAAACCGAAGTTATGAGTACAAAACAAAAGTTCCGGAAGGACGAATATAAGGCAGTCCTAGCTGATCTGATGACGAGTGACCCTGAGACGTTTTCTATTTTGGCTGAAGGCCATAACAAGATAACAGAGTTTATGAACGAAAACAGTGGACTACAACAGTTGATCAAATCGCTACAACCAATGCTGGAAAACATCCGTCCGGTAAAGGAATTTATGAGACCTGTCCTGGAAGCACAGGAAGCGATAAAAGAATATGTTTCTTTTCACCTGGAACTTTCCGAGAGAATAAGCATTCTTCCTTTGAACGGCTGGTACCTGAATATAGAATTTATTGATAAACTTGGTGAATCCTTTATTACCCCCCTGTTGAGACAGGAGAACCATGAATTGAGTCTTGCGTTTACTGAAGCAATCATCGCATTGTTTGAAAAAGATTTCACCTATATAAAAGACAGTGTCGTAAATGCAAGTCCGAAAAGATCGAAAATTCTGGAAAGCATTTTTAATTTACATATACAAAGTGCATATGAAGCATCCATTAATCTGGCCTTGGCTCAGGCGGACGGTATATGTAAGGATGCGTTCACGGTCTTAACGAAAGACGGAAAAAGAAAACCTACCGGTTTTTTCAATATTGAAAATGATAAGAAAGTGCAAACTTTATCGAAATCAATTACGGCTGTAGAAAATTCTTTGCTACTTGTCCTTACCAATCAACTCGCAGGCACCGACAGAAATGACTACCCTTTATTGAAATCAAATACGACCCAGTTGTCTGACTTAAACAGGCATGCTATCATGCACGGGGAAACTGTTGATTATGGAACCTATCAGAATTCTGTAAAAGCAATTCTGTTACTATACTTTATTGTTCAGCTCAGGAACTTCAATGAATGGTCGAAGGCGGAAAAAGAAATTGCAGGATGAGGTTACTCCAGATTAATTTACATTACCGCCCGACGGTGAAATGAAATTGCAATTAAGACGATATATAACAAATTAATAAATCAACCTTTCCTGCAATGCTGAAATTTGATGACGAATGGCGCTATGAGTCGCCTGGAAAAATACCGGACGGTTTCCAGGACGAAATAACCGGGGTTATTTCCAAAATTGCACGTGGTGACCAGGACGTATTAGAGACCTTCAAAAATAAATTTGCTTACGCTGTTGGTCAGTCAACTAGTCAGAGCTCCAGTGCAAGCTGGGCTGAAACAGACTTGCATCGTTATATGGACAGCGCATCGCTCAACGCGCCCATGTTTATTGAAGCTTTTTTTGATGGTTGTGAAGCAGTCAGAAAGGAATATAAGGAACGGTCAGTGCCGGATATGAAATTCATCAACCGGCTGCTGGTCAAGCACGGATCCAATTACAGAATTGATGAGACTAACTTGCTGTATACAGGGGCCACACAGCCAGTTACTATCCCAGAAATCCCAGCATCCCTGGAAGAGAAAGCCAAAAAAATAATTGACCAGTCACTAGAGACATCCATGATTTTTCTTGCAGAAGGCAAGGGCCGGCAGGCAGTACAGGAATTGTTGTGGCTACTGGAAACAGTGACTACTGCCTTTCAGGGGATGTCAAACGGTAACAATGATACCATTGGAGGCAAATATTTCAATAAAATTATTGAGGAGTTGAAAAAGGCTAACGCAGGAACTACTTTAGAGCAAGTGACTAAATGGATCACACAATTACACGGTTACCTATCCGCTCCTTCAGGTGGTGGAGTCAGACACGGTATGCATCTTCGCGATGGCATCATCATGTCCCTGACAGAAGCGAAAATGTATTGTAACCTGATCAACACTTATATGAAGTAGTCAAGATTTAATCTGACAAATGGGATTAATTTTAAGTAACCACACTTATTTAATCAACCCCAAATGTCAGATTATGAATCAGGAATCTAAGTTAATTAAAACCAAGTTA
>Ga0268264_10001752_pt1 | contig 19918 bp, 14 predicted proteins | sample KBSSwiS32_FD_190357 | JGI IMG/M metagenome (GOLD analysis project Ga0268264, IMG submission 190357) | Switchgrass rhizosphere microbial communities from Kellogg Biological Station, Michigan, USA - KBS Switchgrass S3-2 (SPAdes) (version 2) | ecosystem: Host-associated > Plants > Roots >...
AGGGGCCAAGGCCCTTCCCCTCACGACAAGCCGCCAGGTCGAAACCGAACACGTCGTTGAGAGGTATGGAGAGAAAACAGCACCCAGAGAGGACTTGACAGCCAATACCCTCATAGAAGCCTAGGGCAACGCCCTAGGTAACCGGTTCAGCCGGAAGTTTTCCAAGGGCTGTAAGCCCGACCCATCACCCCCTGCCCTGCGCTATCGTCGCTCCATGAGCGCAATCCCCTTCGGCCGGTCCGTCCTCTCCCATTGGCTGCTGGACCCTGAAATCACATACCTCAACCACGGCACCGTCGGGGTCACCCCACGGCGGGTGCTCGATTTTCAACAGAAGCTCCGCGACGAGATGGAGCGCCAGCCGGCGCGCTTCGTTCTACGGGAGTTGTCGGAAGAGAGCGGACGCCACACTCTGCCGCAATCCCGTCTGCGGGCGGCGGCTGAGAAGGTCGCGGAGTTCCTCGGCGCGGCCCCGGCCGACCTGGTCTTCGTCCAGAACGCGACGACCGGCGTCAACGCGGTCCTTCGCTCGTTCGATTTCCGCCCGGGCGATGAGATTCTGGTCGCGAACTTGGCCTACGGCGCTGTCGCGCGCACGGCGCAGTTCGTGGCGCGAGAGCGGGGCGCGGTGGTCCGCCCGATCGATCTGCCCTTCCCGGCGCCCGATCCCGCCGCCATCGTGGACGCCTACCTCCGCGCGGCAGGACCCCGTACCCGCCTCGCGGTGGTCGATGGGATCACGGCCGAGACCGCCTTGGTGCTCCCGGTCCGTGAAATCGCCGCCGCCCTCCGCGCCCGCGGCATCGCGGTCCTGGTGGATGCGGCGCACGCGCCGGGGGCGATCCCGGTCGACATCCCTTCCCTAGGCGTCGACTGGTACGTCGCCAACCTGCACAAGTGGGCTATGGCCCCGCGCGGCTGCGCCATCCTCTGGGCCGCCCCCGAGCGGCAAGAAGGACTGCGCCCGTCGGTCACCTCCTGGGGATTCGAGCAGGGCTTCCTCAAAGAGTTCGAGTGGATCCCGACCTACGACCCGACCATGTACCTCTCGGCCCCGGAGGGGATCGCCTTCCTCCGCGACCTCGGGGTCGAAGCGGTCCAGACCTACAACCACGATCTCGCCTGGAAGGGCGGCCACCGCCTCGCCGAGCGCTGGGGAACGAAAGCGGATCTCACCACCCCCGAATCCATGATCGGCACGATGATCTCGGTACCGCTTCCAGAATCCCTAGGTTCCACCCGAGCGGAAGCGGGCGCCCTCAAAGACGCCCTGCTCTTCGAAGACCACATCGAGGTCAATCCCTTCGCCCTCGGAGGCCGCCTCTACATCCGCATCGCCGCCCAGGTCTACAACGACCTGGAAGACTTCGACCGTCTCGGCGCCGCGATCGACGCCAGGACCTTGAAGCCAGCCGCCGTCGGATAGGATCTCCCACGGAAGCGCTCGGGGGCTGGTGCCTCTTGCGGTCTTCAAAACCGTTGTCCCGCGCCGGTTCCGGCGTGGGGGGTGGGTTCGATTCCCATGCGCTTCCGCCATTGGTTCGAGGGCTTCCGCCAGCTTCTCGACGCCGGTTTCGCTTCAGCTTCAGACTTCCTGCTGCCCACGAATCTTCGCCCCAGTGATAAGGAGATAGCTCCTCGCAGGAGAGATACCAGCCTCCGAGAGCTTCCGGGGGAGTTTTGTTCTCTCGTCTTCAGGCGTAACAATCCAGCACGGAGGTGGGAGCTCCTTGAGAGCCGGGTCTACTCCGAAAATGAATACTGCCCGGACGGAGACAAGAGCTTAGAGGACATCGGGGAAAACGGCGGCGTGTCCGTCCAAAGATACATTGAACCGTTTATCCAAGGAGAGACGCAATGCATCCCCGATCGATGATATCCACACTGGCACTGGTGGTCCTGCTATCCACCAACACCGCTTCCTCAGCTCCTCTAAAAGTTCGGATCGATCTCGCGGAACAGGACCCCGGTTCGGAGAGAACTCTCCCCTTTTCGCCCGGCGAGTACCAGGTCGAGATCACCAACAAGGTACCGACCAAGAGCTACAACATACAGGGCGCCGTGAGCGCATTCACCATCCCTCCGCTGCAGGCGCCGGGTGCAGGGGCCGCTGGTCTCCTTCCCGGCGATCCCTGTCTTGGCCTCGCAAACGCAACTGGCAACGTCAACAACGCAAAAGACGAAGACGAGGTTGCAACGGCGGTCGCCGCGGTCGAAGAAGCTCTTGGGAAGGGTAACTGTACGGACCTTAACCACCAACAGGCGGCCCAAAAGGCCATCGACAGCACCCGGGAGACGCTAGCGGCTCTCTTCCAGGTGGCAAGCGGCCAGGAACTCAAAGTGGTGGTCTCCCAAGGCGCGGGTAAGGATCAGAAGCAATGGACAGTGACCTACCAGACACCAGCGCGCGGCCGCTGGTTCAGCAGCTACGGCTTCGTTTTCGTCCGCAATCAGGACGAAACCTATTTTTCAAGAGCCAAAGCGGGGACGACCGATCAGTTCACCATCACCCGCAAGGTCGACAACCAGGACTACGATTTCGCCCCGTCCCTTTTCTTCTCCTGGCTGCCGGCTCGGCTGGAGAACAGGAACTTCAGCTTCGGACCGGCAGCCGGCTTAGGCTTCGATCAGAGTAACCCCATCGTCTTCCTCGGCCCCATGTTGACCTACAACCAGAACATCAGCCTTGTGGCCGGCGTGGTTATGCACAAGCAGAAACGGTTGAGCGGGAACTACAAGGTCGACCAGGAGGTCGCAGAGAACCTCACCGAAGCTCAGCTCCGAGAGGAGACTTTCCGGCCCGCCGTTTTCTTCGGTCTCTCCATCCGCTTTGGCACAAATCCCTTCCAGGCGCAGAAAAAGGCGGACACACCAACGGTCAAGCCGGCCGCTGCTAATCCTTGAGTTGGTCCTGAGATCCTGGAGAATCCAATGACACGGCAAAAGACCCCTCTTTCCGCATTGGAGACTCTGCCCTCATTCGAGGTCTCGGAGATTTCTCCAGCTTTCCTTCGGGAAGAGCTGCCACGTTGGGGGATCTCCAGCATCGAGGACTTTCTCGGGCTTGTAGAGGAACTTCCCAACGTGATTCCTGCGGATCCCCAGGTTCTGGCGGTCCTCCGCGCCGAGATCTTGGAACACCTGGTGCCACCGGAAAACTTGGACTTGTTGGAGCCGGTGCCCCGACTCCCGTCGTTCGGGGTCGCCCCTCCAGAACTGCGCGCTGCGCCGGATGACCGCCTTGCCTGGAGGGCCGACGAGCAAGCGGCTGGCATGCACGCGCTCCCCGAGTTGGACAACCTTCCTACTAGTATCAGCCTCTTGGATGGCTGTGGCCCTGAGCCGCGGGATCAGGGGGCCCGCCAGACCTGTACGGCTTTTGCCACGGCTGGTGTACTGGAATATCTCCTCTGCCGCTCCACCGGGCAACCCCAAGACCTGTCAGAGCAGTTCTTATACTGGTCGATGGCACAGAATGGGCTCCTCGTCAATGAGGCTTCGCACCTCGCGGGCGTCTTCGAACTGGTCCGTAATGCCGGTGTATGCCAGGACCACTTCTGGCCTTATGAGCCCGACCACCGGCCGGGAGATATTACCCATGGCAATCCCCCGAATCGGCAAGACTCTGAGCAGGACGCGATCCGGCATCTGTTCGACACGGTCCGCTTTGTCGAGAACCCCAAGGACGTGATCAATCTTCGTCGGTTGCTTGCCGCCGGCTTGCCAGTAGCTGTGGAGATCCCGCTCTTTGAGAGTTACTGGATTTCCTCCCTCTATTATTTCGGCCAGATCACCCTCCCTCCGGACGGCGCCGGCATTGCCGACCATCACGCCATCATTCTGATCGGCTATGAGACTTCCCTTCAGGGACCTTCCCAAGACGTGTTCCTTGTCCGGAACAGCTCCAGCCGCTGGGGCAGGGATTCTCCCTGGGGCGCAGGCTACGGCACTGTTCTGAGCGAATACCTGGAAAACTTCCTTGAAAGCGCCTGGTTCGGCACCGTCTGATGCGGAGGGCCTCTCTTTGTGACTCCAGGGGAGGTGGCTGAACCACTGAGAGTGGATTCCGGTTCCGTGCACTGGGCGAGGATCACAGCGTCGTTTTCCCTCTCAGCGAGGATAGCCAGGAGGCGATACTGTTCCCTCGCTGCCATTCTGTAGGAGGTGGATGCCTCGGAACGATCATGAGTTACTGAGTATGGAAGAGTCGTCAATCAGCCGGGGGGAGAGGTCGGAGGTAAGAGCCGAGTAGCTCTCTCCACCAACGGAGATGCCGGGCGTAGATCTTTGCGCTGACGGGAAGGGCCTCGACGCTCGCCGCGTGTTGCGCCCTTAAGGAACGGCGGATCTAGCCGATCTACGGCCCGACTTATTGCGCTTCAGCCGCTTGCGGCGGCAGTTGCCCCTTGATCCAGCCGTCCACCCGCTCCTCCAGCAGATCCAGCGGCAGCGGTCCGCCGTTCAGAATTTCGTCGTGGAACGCCTTGATGTCGAAGCGCGATCCGAGCTGCGTTTTGGCGCGCTCCCGTAGCTCGCGGATTTTCAGTTGCCCCATCTTGTAGGCCAGCGCCTGGCCCGGCCACGCGATGTAGCGGTTGGTCTCCGTCTGCGCTTGGACGTCGTTGACGTCGTTTTCATGCATGTAGGCGATCACCTGGTCGCGGGTCCAGCCCTTGTGGTGGATGCCGGTATCGACCACCAGCCGCACGGCGCGGAACAACTCCGAGTTCAGCCGGCCGTAGTCGGACACCGGATCCTTATAGAGGCCGACCTCCTTGCCGAGCTCTTCCGAATACAGCGCCCATCCCTCGGCATAGGCGGACAGGCCGCCGCCGCCGAGCACTCGGAACTTGGGTAGGCCCTCCAACGTCTGTGCCACGCTGATCTGCATGTGATGCCCGGGCACGCCCTCGTGATAGGCGACGGCCTCGTCGTTCACCAGCGTGCGATGGGTCGGGTCGGAGACGGCGACGACCACACGCCCGGCCCGCTTGCCGTCCGGAGTGCCGCGGACGTAGTGCGTCGCCGCGGCCTTGTCGAAGTCGGGAATGGCCTCGACCGTCACCGGCGACTTCGGCAGCAGCCCGAAAAGCTCCGGCAGCCGCGGTTGCATCTCGTCGATGTGCTTCTTGAAGTCGGCGACGATCTGGTCCTCGTTCTTCGGCTGCCACTTTGGATCGCTGCGGATCGCGGCGCGGAAGGCGGCGAGATCCTTGTAGCCCTGCGCCTGCGCCAGCTTGGTCATCTCAGACGTGATCCGTGCCACTTCGTTGAGGCCGACCTGATGGACGGCGTCCGGAGTGATGTCCAGGGTGGTCATCGTCTTCACGGCTTCGGCGTAGCGCCGTTTCCCGTCCGGCAGGCTCTCGACCGAGATCGCGGTCCGCCCTTTCGGCGCGTACTCGTCGCGCAGGAACGCCGCGAGCTTCTTGTACGCCGGAAGGACTTCCTCGTTCGCCGCCTTGGTCATCGCGGCCGTCAGCCGCTGCTTCTCCTCCTCGGAGAAGCTCGCCGGAAACTTGCTTGACGGCAGCACGAACGGGTTGGCCGAGACGATCCCCTCGCACTGTCCCGGCAACTGGTCCACGACGAGCTTCGGCGGCATCAGGCCGTCCTTCATGCCGGCGCGCAGCACCTCAACCGTCTGCTGCAACACCCGCGGGATCTGGTGGAGGCGCGCGATGTAATCCTCGTAGTGCTGCACCGAATCCAACGGCACGCTCAACGGCAAATCGGCCAGGGAGGTATGGACGCCGTTCTGCTGGTTGAGCGACATCTCGTAGTTCTTGAGCTCGTAGGCCACACCGGCGCGGACGATCTGCCGCTCCAGGAGGTCGTGCGACACCCGATCGACCTCCGCCATGCCGGTCGTCGGGATGGCCCGCAGCCGCCTCAGGAAAGCGTCGTCCTCCGAGTGCTTCCGCTCGATCTGCGCGAGCGACACATCGCTGAGCTGGTCGTTGTAGCGATAGTCGCCCACCGAGGTCGCCCGCTCCGGCGCTCTCTTGAGATCGGCCTGATAGAACTCCTCGAACAGCGCATTCTGTTGCGCCACGCGCTCTGTCACGGAAGGTTCTTGGGCAAGGGCTGTGGAGCAGACTCCGGCGGCAAGCAGAAGGCATACAAGATTTCGCATGAGCCTAAGGCTATTCGATCCCCATGCGCTTCCGCCAGTCTACGACGTTCATTTCGCTTCGGCTTCCAACGTGTTGTCACGCACCGTCGGCGGCCCGCACCGTACCTGGGTAGGGAAGTTCTCTCGCCTCTCTGCCAGTGCCTCGATTCCAAAGATCCCTGGGCAGCAAGGCGAGTTTGCCATGAGCTTCAAGCTGACAATTTCAACGACAGGAGCTTTTATGTCCGCCAAGAGGCAGGCCCGGTTCTCTCTAGCGCTCGCTGCTCTTTCAGTGTTCTGCTTTTGTTCTAGCGCGGCCTTCGGCCAGTGCTTCTACGTCTCCCTGCCGACCTGGACTGCCTATTACACGAATGACCAATTGTCGGATCTTGTAGGGATGTGCAACGTCGAGCACTGTTCCGAAAGCTGCTGGGGTGAGGTGACCCCCTACACCGTGTATAGCCCACAATCCATCGACTGCCTTCCGCCGGGCTGCTCCGAATGCTGGCCCCCGAACTGCGGTGGCGGGGAGAGGAGCTCGCAGCCTGGCAGTAATTGGCTGCCGGAAATGAGAGCGATCAGCGAGACTTCTGCCGTAGCTTCATGCCCTCAGGGTGAAAAGGCTGCAAGTGCTCTTGCTATCAAGCACTGAGAGAGGCCTCGAGCTAAGCGATTTTGGCGCAGAATCATGATCCTGGCGCGATCCCGTTGGCGGGACGAGCGTTCAGGCTGGCGGAAAGGGCGACTCCGGCCCGATCGATTGGTTAGAATGTTGCAGCCCCGAGCGATGTTCCCCTTGCAGGTTCTTCGCTGGGCGGCGAATCGGAGAACGAGATGAACCTGCCGCAGCGGATCGAGATGAACGCTAAGGTGATGCTCGGTAAGCCCGTGGTTCGCGGGACGCGCATCCCTGTGGAGCTTCTGCTGCGCAAACTGGGAGAGGGTGCGACCCAGGAGGATCTTCTGGACGCCTACCCCCGGTTATCTCGGGAAGATATCCAGGCGGCCATGGTGTTCGCCGCGGAGACCCTCGCACACGAAGAAACGATTCCCTTGGACGATCCTCCGAAACTAGCCGGCGTGGGATAGGCCCTTGCGATTCCTGGCCGACGAGTGCTGCGACTACGCGGCGGTTCGGGCGTTGCGCGGTGCTGGGCACGAAGTCGAGACAATTTCGGAGTTGGCTCCGGAATCTGAGGATGGTCAGGTCTTGGAGCTGGCCGCAAGCCAGGGTCGCATCCTCGTCACTGAGGACAAAGACTTCGGCCAATTGGTTTACGCGGCTGCGCGGCATGCCAGTGGCGTGATCCTCCTTCGGTTTCCTGGGAACGTCAGAAGCTCTATCGGTCCGGCGCTCGTATCTGCTGTCGAACGGCTTGGGGAGCACCTCTACGGCTCGTTCGTCGTCGTCCGGCCCGGGACCCTCCGAATCAGTCGCAATCCGGATTAGGTTCTGGGGGCACCGCCCCGCACCCCGCGAGTACACTCTCCCCGATGAACGCGCGCCGCCAGCCCCGTTCCCCTTCTCGCTCCGTCGCCCTTCTCCTCAGTCTCCTCACCGCCTCCCTTCTAGTTGCCTGCGGCGGTTGCGCCGAGCAATCGGTCCCGCATCGCAAGCCGGCTCAGGTGTTTACCGGCCAGGAGTGGTTGGAGCGGGAGAGCCGGGAGGCGGAGGAGCGGCCGGATGAGCTTTTGGAGATCTTGGGGCTGAAGGATGGCGACCGGGTGGCGGACGTTGGGTGCGGGACGGGGTATTTCGCCCGGCGGATGGCGGGGCGGGTGGCGCCTCGGGGCACTATTTATGCCGAGGATATTCAGCCGGAGATGTTGGAGCGGGTGCGGACTCGGGCCAAGGAGGATGGGATCTCGAACATTCGGACGGTCCTGGGGACGGAGACCGATCCTCGGCTGCCGATCGGCGGGATCGATCTGATTCTTTTGGTGGACGTGTACCACGAGTTCCAGAAGCCGAAGGAGATGCTGGCCCACCTGTTGAGGGCGCTTGGTCCGGACGGGCGAGTCGCTCTGGTCGAGTACCGGTTGGAGGGGGACACCGCCCTCAAGATCAACGTCGAGCACCGGATGTCGGTGGAGCAGGTGCTCGGCGAGTGGGTTCCGGCGGGTTTTGAGCTGGTCGAGCGGAACGAGACGCTGCCGACGCAGCATCTGTTCGTGTTCCGTCGGCGGTAAGAGCCCTCACCCCCGGCCCCTCTCCCATCCGCACTCCCGCCCTCCCGGGAGAGGGGAGCCACCACCCGCCGGAGGAATTCGGCCGGCGAGGTCCCAGGAGGAATGGCGCCTCCCGCAGCACCCTTCGAGTCCCAGCAAAGATCGCCGAGCGGAGGCGGGGATTCGGTGGGTTCCCGCGGAAGTTCGTTCTATGCGCCTGACGGTCGGGTGAAGTCCCCCAGAAAATCGAGGACGTCGCAGCGATTTTCGGTGACGTCCCACAAAAATGAAGTGGAGCCCCGCAGAAATTCGCTCAAGTCCCCGAAAAATTCGCTCAAGTCCCCGAAAAATTCACTGAGATCCCCCAGAAATTCGCCGAAGTCCCCCAGAAAATGGCTCAAGTCCTCCAGGAATTCACTGAAGTCCCTCAGCAAATCGCTCAAGTCCCCTAGAAATTCACTCGAGTCCCCCAAGAAATGGGTGAAGTCCCCCAGGAAATCGAATTTCCGGAGGACTTCAGCGAATTTCTGGGGGGCTTGAACGAATTCTTTCTACCCGGCCCAGCCTCCGGCGACCAGGCTGGCGATGATTTGCGCGCCGCGGTGGCCCCAGATGGGGTGAAGATCGAACGAGCGCTGCTCGGCTATGGCGAGGGCGACGCGGGCGGGCGTGTCCTGGAAGCTTTTCGCTTGCTTGAGGATTTCGAGCGAGAGGTTGTAGATGCTGTTCTCCCACTCGTCGCCGAGGTGGGCTTCGATCCGCGGGTCGTCGGGGAGCGAGCCGAACGCCTCGTCGGCGCAGTTGACGATCCCCATCCGGTTCACCAGGAAGTCGGGCAGGTAGAGGATGCCGCGGTCCGCGAGCAGGTGATCGTCGCGCTCCGGGTCTTCCAGCTGGTTGTTCGCCGCGCCGCAGACGATTTTGGCCCGGATCCCGGGGATCGTCTTCGGCCCCAGAACTCCTCCCGTGGCGCAGGGGGCGAGCACGTCGGCTTCCGCCGCGAGGATCGAGTCGTCGCCGCGCTCGACGACGCGGAGATCGAGCTCCAGGTTCGGGTAGCCTTCGGTTTTTTCGACCAGCGCCGTCACCCGGTCGGCCGAAACGTCCGAGCCGACGATGCGGCGGACGCCGCGCTCGGCGAGGTAGCCGATCAGCGCGTCGCCCACGTGGCCGAGGCCCTGAACCGCGACGCTTTTGCCTTCGAGCGTGCCCATCTCCAGATGCGCGAGGGCGGCTTCCATGCCGCGAACCACGCCCCGGGCGGTCGGGGCCGAGGGGTTGCCGCTGCCTCCGAGGGCGGGCGGAATGCAGGTGACGAAGCGGCTGGCCGAAAAGACCGTCGCGATGTCCGCGGGAACCGTGCCCACGTCTTCGGCCGTGACGTAGCAGCCGGCGAGGCTGGAGACGAAGGCGCCGTACTCTTCGAAAATCCGCTTGCGCGCTTCCGGCTCTTCCGATCGGCCGGTGCCGCGGGCGATCACCCCTTTGCCGCCCCCCCACCAGATGCCGGCGAGGGCGTTTTTGTGGGTCATGCCGCGGGAGAGGCGCAGGCCGTCGCGGAGGAACGCCTCCGTCGTATCGTAGCGCCAGAAGCGCAGGCCGCCGGAGCCCTGGCCGCGGCAGGTGCGGTGGACGAACGCGGCCTGGAGCACGCCGGTGCCGGGTGCCACCTGCAGGAAGATCCCTTCGTGACGGTCGAAATCGCGCCGGTCCTCGGCGAGCAGTTGGGCGAGTGGATCGAGCAGCGGATGCGAGGCGCGGAGCGTGCCGGAAGCCGCATCCCATGCGAGAAACGCGCGGCGGATGCCGGCGTCGGTGAGGGTTGCGGCGAAGGCTTGCGGGGTGAGGTCTCTCATGGGCGGGGGGAACGATAGCGCAGGTGGGGCCTCACGCCACGCGAGCTACGCCACCCAGGCCTTCGACCTGGGCTAACGGTGAGACGGCCTTTCAGGCCTAAAACCAAAAAAAGCATTACGCTGCATTGCGGCCTGAAGGGCCGCGTCACGGTTAGCCCAGGTCGAAGGCCTGGGTCGCGTGGTGGGATGCCCTGGGTGCCGCGGCCTGGCTGCCCTAGAACGGATTGCCGAACGTGAACGAGATCTGCACGCCCTTTTTCTCCTCCCGTTCGCGGTCGAGCTTCCAGCCGAAGTCGATGCGCAGCGGGCCGATCGGGGAGAGATAGCGCAGGCCGACGCCGACCCCGGTGCGCACCTCGGAGGGGTCGATGTCGCGCCAATCGGCCCAGACGTTGCCGCTGTCGGCGAAGACCACCCCGCCGAGAGCTCCGGCGAGCGGGAAACGCAGCTCCAGGTTCGCCAACAACAGGCCGTTGCCGCCGATCGGCACGAACGAGGTTTTGCCCGTGGGCAGAATCAACGTCTGCCCCGGAATGCCCAGCTCGTCGCGGCCGAAGGCGCGATGGGTGGTGCTGCCGCCGGAGAAGAAACGCTCCGAGATGAAGATGTTGCGGCTGGCGAGGTCGGTGGTCTCGTCCGCGGAGGCAAGCTCGCGGAACGCCTCGATCCCACCGGCCCTTAAAGAAGCGGCGAGCACCATCTGCCGGCCGGCCTTGCCGGCTTTGAACGGAAACAGCTGGGTATGCTGCAGGAACACTTTCAAGAAATCCCCCTGCGCGCCGAGCAGGGGAAACGAATATTGAAGCTGCGCCAAGCTCGAATAGCCGCGGGAGGGGAGAACCGGATCGTCCCGCCGGTCGTAGAGGAAGCTGGGGAAGAAGTTCGCGAGCTGCACCGGCCGGGCGTCGCGTTCGAGGTCCGAGAGCGCCACCCCGGCGGCGAGCTTGTCGACCTCGACCACCCGGTAGTCCAAGCCGAGCGAATAGCGGCCGTGATTGCCCACCGCGTCGGTAGTCTCCGTCCGCGCGCCATAACGGGTCAGCTCGAACGCTTTCTGCGCCGCCTGCCCCTGCTCGTAAAACAGCGAGGTGGTGAGCGGCTTGGCCAGGTGGAAGACGTACGGCTGGTCGAACAGCAGCCGGACTCGGCTGGAGGTATTCGACAGCCGCAGGTCGCTCCGGAGAGCGTAGGCCTGCCCGCCGACGTTCGAGTGATTGAAGCCGAGCAGTCCGCGCAAACCATCGTCCGAGTCGTAGCCGATGCCATAAGTGAGAGTGATCGGCTTGCCCTCTTGCACGCGGACCAGGACGTCGCGCGTCGTGTCGTCGAGCGCCGAGCGGACCAGCTCGACCTCGACGCGCGAGAAGATGTTCAGCTTGTAGAGCGTGCGCTCGACTTCCAGCAGCTTCGCGTCGCTCGCCGGATCGCCGGGTTTGAGGCCCAGGGTGCGGCGGATCACCTCCGAATCGGTGCGGCGGTTGCCGCGCACGATGATCCGGTCGACCGTGATGCGCGGACCTTCGAGCGCGGAGATGACCAGATCTACACGGCTGTGGTCCTCGTTCCAGGTCGATTCGGCGGAGACCCGCGCTTCGGAAAAGCCGACGGCGGAATACTCCGCCCGCAGGCGCTCCAGGGCGCCGTCGACGATCTGCGGATGGTAGGGACCGTCGGCGAGCTCGAGCGGCGGTTTCAGGCGTTCCGGTTTGAGATGATCGGGGTCGAAGCCGGAAAACGTGACGGTGCCGATCTTCTCGCGCCGCCCTTCGCGGATCGGGATCTTGACCGACAGGTCCAGGCCCTCCTCCGCGACTTGGGGCGGTCCGACCTCGACCTCGGGAAAACCCTGGAGCAGGTAGTAGGCGCGCAGGTTTTTGACGTCTTGCGCCAGCTCCGACTCGATCAGCCGGCCGCTGCCGATCGCGAGCAACCGGCGCGGCGAAACGGCGGTGAAATCCACGAGCTCGCTGTCGGGAAATGTCGAGTTGCCCGACAGCTCGACCCGCCGCAGCGTGTAGACCGCCCCGGGCTCGATCTTCAAGTCGATCACGAACAGATCGCCTTCGAGCTTCTCCTCGTGGTCGATCTTCACGTGATAGTGCCCTTGGCGCTGGTAGTCGTTCTTGAGCTTCGCCACCGAGCTGAGCACCAGCGCCTCGTCGTATCCCGTGTCGCCGAGAAACGGCAGCAGCCCTTTCTTCTTCAGCTTGCCGAGATCGGCGCCGGCGACCCGGACTTCGATCTTCGGCCCGACGTCGACCGGGAAGATCACCCGTACCCGCGGCGTCTCGGGCGCTGCCGTTTCGGGCGCCGCCGGAGCGCCCTGGGTTCCCTGCGGCACCGCCGCTCCGACCGCCGACTCGACGCGCGGCACGCCCAGCCGGGCGCGGCCGTAGAGCTTCCTGGCCAACCACCGCTGGAGCCGTTCGACGTCGTCGTCCAGGGTATCGGTGCGGTAGGGCTCTCCGGCCTTGGTGCGCAACTGGGCGCGCAGCTCCTCGGGCTTCCAAGGCCCAAGTGTGCCTTCGAAATCGACCGTCGAGACCTCCGTGCGCGCTCCGGCGTCGATCTGGTAGACGATCCGCGCGGTGCGCGCATTCGGCAAGGCGACCCGCACCAGCACGCTCGGCGTGCGGAAACCCTGCTTGATCAGGTAGTCCTCCAGGCGATAGACGCCGCGGACCACCGCCCCTTCCGACAGCGGCTCGGCTTCCCGTTGGACCACCTGGCCGCGCAGGTCGGCCTCTTTGACTCCGAGCTTGCCTTCGAGGCGAACCGACTCGACCCGCACGCTCGCCCACAGGGCGACGATCGCCACGACCTCGGTGCTTTCGGGGTTTTTCGGATCGGCGACCGACCGCGAATAGATCGCGGCGTGGGCGATCGCGCCGCTCGCCTGCAAGTTCGCGAGGGTCCGGCGGATCACGAGGTCCGAAAGCGGCTTGCCGACCTCGATCGACAGCAGCGCTTCGATGTCCTCCTTCGGTTCGATCGGCGTCTCGCTGCGGATTTCGATCGCCCGGACGATCGGCCCGGTCTCCGCGGGAGGCACCTCGGCAGCCGGAGCGGCGGGCGGCGGGGCCGAGACCGCCTCGGCCTCCGCATGAGCCGCCCCGATGAGACCGCTGAGCCCGAGGAGCCCGAGGAGCCCAAGGAGACCGAGACGCGCGACGAAAAGCGCCGCTCTCCCCCCGGTCAACGCCGCTTTTCCCATTGGACGTCCACCGAATAGCGATCGCTGCCGTTGCTGGTGAACAGGACGACCACGTTCTTGCCCACCTGCCACTCGGCTTGCAGCACCGTCGTCTCCGAGGCCGAAGGGGTCGTCGTATAGGTCACGAACAGCTTCTTCGAGAGCCGCTTTCCGACCGTCAGCTGGACGTTCGAAATCGAACCGCTGCCGCCGGCGAGCGGGTCGATCCGGAAGCGGTCGAAGCCGAACAGGTTCTGCACCCGTTTCGACACCGCCGACGCCGCCTGGCTGGCCAAAAACTCCGCGGCGAAGCTCTGGCCCGGAGTGGTGCTCGAAACCGTGGTTTGGACGCCGATCTCCCGGGTGCCCGGCTCGAGCTCGCGGCCGGTGGCGAGCAGCGACAAGACGTCCAGGTCCGCAAGCCCGTCTTCGCTCCGGAAGTGCGCGGTCAGGCGATCGACGGTGCCGGAAAGATCGAGCGCGATCTCGTAATTGCGGACCTCGGTCTTGGCGGTCAGGTCGATCACCGGATCGATCCGGTTCGGATTGTCGAACGTGACCCGGCCGCGCTCGACCCGGTACTCGTTGTCGGCGTAGATCAGCTTGCCCCCCTCGGCGATCTCGACCGCGCCGAACACCACGGGGCGGGCCGCGTTGCCGCGGATCGAAAGGTCGATGTCGCCGCGCAGGTCGGCCACGTTGTTGTGAACACGCAGGGATCCGGGACCGATCACGCGGAGGTTGAGCGCGGTCGAAGCGAGGAATGGGTCGGACTCCTCGACCTCCAGGCGCTCGCGGCGGAACGCGCTCGACAACAGCTCCAGGGTTCCGACCGCCACGTCGTCGAGATAGAAAGCCCGGTCGAGCCGGACCTCGCCGGAGATCTGTCGCCCTTCGCGGGTGGAGGCGATCGAGATCTGGGCGTCGCCGCGCGACAGGAACCCTTCCGGAAAACGCACCGAGATCCGGTCGCCGATCGCCTGGAACGAGTACGAAATCTCGGAGCCGGCCGCCGGTACCGAGACCCGGCCCGAAGCGCGCAAGGTTCCGGCGCCCACCCGGGCGCGCAGGTTGTCGAGGACGATCTGGTCGCGGTTGAACAGGATCGTGCCGACCATCTCCTCGAGGCCGATCGCCTGATCCGGCAGGATCAGGCGGGCGTCGCGGATCTCGCCTTCGCCGCGGATCGCGGGCCGGTCGAGCGTGCCGCCGACCGAGCCGATCGCGTCGATGTATCCCGCGACGTCGAGGCCGGGAGAAAACAGCGCCAGCCAGTTCGCCGCGAGCGTGCTCTGCACCTTCAAGTCGAGCGGCTTCGACTTGGCCGAAAGGCCGATCGTGCCGGCCGCGAACAGGTCGCTGCCGGTCGCCTCTTCGGCGAGGTAGAGCGAAACGATGTTCAGCTGCTTGGAATCGAGACGCGCGACGATCGGTTCGAGGTTTTTGATCCGGTGGCCGGCGAGCTGGAGATCCAGACGGGGAACGGTGACCTCGGTCGAAAACGTGCCGGCGGAGAAATCCGCGGCGAGCCGGGCGCGGCCGGAAATGCTGCCCGAGATCTCCGGCAGGGAAGTCTCTTGGGCGGCGAGCGCCACCAGGTGCTTGACGTTCGGGCTGTCGAGCGTGAAGTCGACGTCCGCGCCGTGGGTGTCGAGCCGACCGCCGCCCGCAAACGTCGCGAGGCCGAGCAGCGAGCCGTGGGCTTCGACCACTTCGCCGTCCCAGTTGGCAACCAGCTGCGCGGTGCCGCCCTGGGCGAGCGGCCGGCCGTCGAGCGCAAGATCGGTCGCGTTCGCGGTGACCGTCGCTTCCGGGTGGTCGAGCGTGCCGGAGACCGCCGCGTGGATCGCCGCCTTGCCGGTCAGGTCGGTGCCGGACTCAGGGCCGCCCAACAGGCTCTTCCACGGCTCGGCCGCCAGGTCGAGGGCGGGCGCCTCCAGCCCCAACGCGATCTGCCGGGAGGCGCGGTCGATCCGGCCGCTGCCGGAAAGGTCGCCCGATGCGGTCGAAAGCAGCAGCCGCTCGATCTGAATCCGCTCGGCGCCGAACGCGACCGCGGCATCCGCCCGGCCGAGCGGATACCCCGAGATGGCGAGCCCTTCGACCGCGAGATCGGCGCGGCCGGTCGGCGCGGCGAAGCTGCCGCCGAGCCCCAAACGGCCGCTCACCAGACCTTTGATTTCCGGCAAGGAGGTCGGGCCGGACTCGGAGGCCCCGGAGGACATTTTCGCGGCCAGACTCGCCAGCTCGGCGGCGGGCCACGATTCCGCCTCGACGACAAGCGCGAGCGGCAGGCCGCGTCCCGCGGGGTCGAGCGGGATTCGTCCGGCGACCCCGAGGCGCGCGCCGCCGCGCCGGGCGTCGGCGCGAAGATCTTCGATCCGGGCGAGGCTCGGGGCGTTCGAATCGGTAACCCAGGTCAACGAGCCGACGAGGGTATCGGCCGCGATCGCCGGAGCCGCGACCGCGGCGAGATCGAAATCGATCGCCGTGGTGGCCCGCCCGTCGGCGAGCGCGAGATCGATCTTGGCGGTGCCGCGCCCGGCGGTCGGGCGCCAGATCTCCGGCCCGGCCGACGGCGCCGAGGGCGGAATCAGGCGCGCCGTCGCGGCGAGGTCGGCGGTCGTCAGACGGGCCGAGACGGTCCCTTTCGCCTGTTCGAGGTCGTAGCTCGCGGTTCCCTCGGCGACCACCGACGGGGCGGTCAGATGAAAGCCGGGCGACGACAGGATCCCATACTCGATCGCGAGCGGCAGGTCGCCCGCCACCGGCAGAGGTCCGCTCGCTCCCTTGCCCGGCGCGGCGGCGAGCCGGACCCCGATGTCGCCGCTCCCGCCCAGCAGATCGTTCGCCTTGGCGCGATAGACGAAAGTGCCCTCGCCGCGGCTCGCGACCGCCAGATCGAGCCCTTCGGCGGCGAGGAAGCGGGCGACGTCGAGCTGCTCGAAATCGAGATCGATCGCGATCGGCTTGCCCGGTCCGGTCTGCGTGAGATCGACTTTCACCTGCCCCGCCACCTTCCCCTCCGCATAGCGGGCGTGCTCGATCGCGACGTCGACGCTCTTGGCTCCTCCCGTCGCGCGCGCCGAAAGATCGCGAACCTCGCGCGGTTTCTTCCCTCCATCGCCCGCGCCCCCGCCGTACAACACCGCGGGCGCGACGAGATCGACCTGCCAGCCCCACTTTTCGGGATCGACCCCGACCCGGCCGTCGAACGTGAAGGCGCCGGTCAAGGGATCGGCCAGATAGCCGAGCCGACCGACCAGCGCGGCGTCGCCGTGGCCTTCCAGGCCGAGATCGAAGACGTTCTTGCCGTCCTTCCAGGAGTAGGTACCGGCGCCGTGAGCCGAAATGTCCGGACCGGCCAACCGGTAGCTTTGGATCGTTACGATCGACGGCTCGATCAGCCCTTTGATCGAGGCCGTCAGGTGGTAGGGCCGAGCGTCGGGGAGCAGCAGCTCGACGTCCTGCGCGGTGGCGAAAGCCGAAAGGTGTTTAGGGTCGGGACCCGTGATCCGGCCCCAGACGCCGCGCGCATCGAGGTTCAAGGGCAGCGCCCGCTCGTTCAGCACGAGCGTGCCGTCCAGCACCAGCACGCGGTCGAGGGTCAGGCCGAAGCGGGAGCTCCCGCCGCCCCCGCGGCCGCCGAAATGCGGCAGGTTGGTCGAACCGTCGGCGGCGAAATCGAGCCGCACGATCGGCCGCAGCGCCTCGACCTGCTCGAGATCGAGCACCCGCTGGCGCAGCGCCCGCCAGGAGGCTTGAATACGCAGCACCGGTACCTCGGCAAACGGCGGTTCCTTCGCCGTCCGGCCGGGGATCACCAGGTCGTGCAGCTCGATGTCCAGCGGCCACAGGCCGACCTGGGCTTCGCGCACGCGAACCGGCCGGCCGGTCGCCTCGGAGAGCCGGGCGATGACGAGAGTCGCCAGGCGGGAGCGGGCGAACGAGCTTTCGATGAACGCGAGCGACCCGGCGAACAGAAGGAGAAAAAGGGCGCTTCCCCAGACCAGCGGACGGAGCACGAAGCGGCGCAGGCGACCGGCCCGACGCGGCCGCGCCTTCTTGGAGCTTTTCGGCGGATCGGGCGGAGGGGCTTCGCCCCCGCCCGCTTTTTCGAGGCGCCCGGCCGGCCGGGCACGTTCCTCCTGCGGGCTCACCCGGGCGTACCTTCCGAGGTTCCGCCCGAGGTTCCGGACACCGTCGGGGCCTCGGTGCCCCCCTCGGCGAACGCCAATCCGCCCCAGCGCAGCTTGGCGCGCAGGTTGTCGTAGAAGCTCCGGCCGCTCACTTTGACCAGATGGATCGAACGCGGGCTGCGGGTCACGCGCACGACGTCGCCCGGTCCGAGCTGGGTTCCCTCCTGGCCGTCCAAGGTGACGTAGACCTTGTCGCCGCGATCGCTTTCGAGCGTCACTTCGATCCGGGTCGAATCCGGCACGACGATCGGCCGCAAAGACAGGGCGTGCGGGCAGATCGGCGTGAGCACGGCGACCGGCAGCCGGGGGTCGAGGATCGGCCCGCCGGCCGACAGGTTGTAGGCGGTCGAGCCGGTGGGAGTGGAGATGATCAGGCCGTCGGAGCGGAAATTGGCGACCACCAGGTCGTCCACCCGCAGCGTGAGCTCGATGATCCGGGCGAGCGCGCTCTTGGTGATCACGGCGTCGTTGAACGCCCGGAAGCGGTGAACGGGCGCGGCCTCGCCGCGGCGGAAGACCTCGACCGCGAACAGCGCGCGCGGCTCGGCGGTCCAGGCGCCGTCGAGCACGTCGACCAGGGCCGGATAGAGCTCGGCCCGTTGGATCTCGGTCAGGAAACCGAGGGTGCCGAGATTGACCCCGAGCACCGGAACTTCGACCGCCAAGCTGCGCGCGACCGACAAGAGCGAACCGTCGCCGCCCAGCACGACCACCAGATCGCCGGGGTTTAGAGGGTCGAACGGCCGCGCGGTCATCGAGTCGATCCCGCGGCGCCGCAGCCACTCGGCCAGCTCGTCGGCGAGCAGGGCGGCTTCTTGGCTCCCCTCTTTGGCGACGATGCCGACCGAGTGGATGCGTTTCTTCAGCATGCCCGGTCCCCGATCGACTCCCCCGAATCGGGTAGCGAAAACAGCGCGAAAGCCTCCCGGTTGCCGCCCATCCCCGCGACCTGGGAATCCTTGATCCCGACGGGCGAAAGCCCGAGCGCCGCGAGCTGCTCGATGCAGCCGTCGATCGCGCCGCGGCGCAGATCCTCGTCGCGCAGGATGCCTCCCTTGCCCACCGCTCCCCGGCCGGCTTCGAACTGCGGTTTGATCAGGGCGAGCAGCTGCGCTCCGAGGGAAAGATGCGGCAGCAGCGCGGGCACCACCTTGGCGAGCGAGATGAACGAGACGTCGATCACCGCGAGGTCGCCCCGTTCGGGCAGCGCGTCGGCGGCCAGGTGGCGCGCGTTGACGCGTTCCATCACCACCACCCGCGGATCGCGGCGGAGCCGCTCGTCGAGCTGACCGTAGCCGACGTCGATCGCGTAGACCCGAGCGGCGCCTCTTTGCAGCAGGCAGTCGGTGAAACCGCCGGTCGAAGCGCCGACGTCCAGGCAGACTCGGCCGGCGGGGTCGAGCCCGAAATCGTCGAGCGCACCGGCGAGCTTGCGGCCGGCGCGCGAGACGAACGGCTCTCCCGCCGCGACGGACAGGAGCGCGTCCACGGCGACCGCGGTTCCCGGCTTGTCGACTCTTCGGCCGGCCACTTCGACGGCGCCCGCCATCACCGCGCGCCGCGCCTGTTCCCGGCTCGCGAACAGGCCCCGCTCGGCCAGCAGTTGGTCCAACCGGCACGAACCCCGGCGGGCCGCGGATCGAGGCTCGGAGCCGGCAGCGGCAGGCGGGGTGTTGAGCGAAGTCGGCGCCATGAGCGACGAAGCCCTTCGGCGGTATCCGAGGGCGGAACCGAAGGCGGGACGGCGAGCTTGCCGCTCAGCGCCCCAAGACCGAAGCGGGCAGCGCCTCTTCGATCAACATGATCGGGATGTCGGAGACGATCGGATAGACCAGGCCGGAATCGCGGGAGAACAACCCTTCGGTCACCACCGGCTCCTCGTCGCGAAAATGCTCGCGGTACTTGTCGGCGACTTGCGCGCGCACCGCGGCCGGCAGCTCAACCCGTTCGAGCGGGCCTTTCGTCTTCGGGCAGACCAGGATTTCGAGCAGATCGGGATCGACGGCCATGGCGATGTTCTCCGCGGCGAGGATATCACGCGCCACGAAGGCTCTTGCGGCCCTACTCGACGGTCCAGCCGTGCTTCTTCAAAGAGGAATAGAACGTCAGCGACATCGTCTCAGTGCCCGGGTTCCTGCGCCGGATTCCCGAGTTCGACAGATGGCCGAACGAGAGCCCGATTCGATGGCGCGCCGAAAACTGGTAGACGACCTCCGCCCGCGATCGAAACTCGATCGGTGCGCCGAGGTCGAATCCTCCACCGTGGACGTAGGCGCCGGCGGCTAGCGACGGGGTGAACCAAAGACGCGACGAGAGCGGAAGCCGAACCGAGAACCCGAAGTAGGGGTAGATCGAGCCGTCGGTGGTCGTAAGAACCCCGGCGAGC
>Ga0268264_10001754_pt1 | contig 19887 bp, 15 predicted proteins | sample KBSSwiS32_FD_190357 | JGI IMG/M metagenome (GOLD analysis project Ga0268264, IMG submission 190357) | Switchgrass rhizosphere microbial communities from Kellogg Biological Station, Michigan, USA - KBS Switchgrass S3-2 (SPAdes) (version 2) | ecosystem: Host-associated > Plants > Roots >...
CCTTGCAGGGCCAGCTGATCGGCGAGCGCGCGTTGCCAGTCATCCATACCGGGACCATGCTGCATCACGATTACGATCGGGGCCTTTCCATCGCCCTCCGGATATTCCACCCAGGTGTGCAGTTTGCCGCTCCCGAAAGGAATGTCGACGAATTCCTTGCGCAGCATTGAATTCGTCACAACATTGTGCGCGTTGAAAATGCCGGCCGGGAGATCGGGCAACTTTCCCACGGGATAGCCACGCGGCCCGCCGCCTTTCTTGTCGTTCACGGTCTGGCCCATCATCATGCCGATGTGCATGGAGTGGTCCTCCGGCACATTAAGGTTCTCACCCAGCACCGGCTTGTCGCCGGTTTGCTTGACGAGAAACGACACTGCCTGCGACCATTCCGCGTCGGCCACTCTGAAGCTGGCGGAGCGCCCGGCCACCGCGGCCTGCACTCCGTCGGCGGCGAATTCGAGACTCGCGCTCTTGCCGTTCGCGGCGGGCAGTACGATCGCGTAGTCGCGCACGGCATTCGTTCGCAGGAGGATCTCATCACGCCCCAAACGATCAAATGCCACAGCCATGTCCGCCGGATTTGCAAAATCGTTGCTGTCGCCGCCGTCGGGCCCAAGGCCTGATAGAACGTCCGGCACTACAGCAATGAAGCCCTCCGCCGCGGCCTGATCGGCCACCGCGCGAATCCAGTCGCTGGCGCCCTGCTTGCCCGCCGACAAAATCACTACAGGGGCTTTGTCGGAACGCTCGGGATACACGATAAAAGCCCGAACGTTCGCCACGCTCACCCACTCGCGATGCCGATGGGTCGAGTTCAACAACGCTTTCGCAGCAGCCTCCGTCGGCAACTTGGAGTGTAGTACCACAGGCGCATTTGGCTTGGCCGCCCGGTAAAGCAGCGCGATCCCGACGATCGCGATTCCCAGTAAAAGAAGCTTCTTCATAACCGTTACTTTCTGCGCGCGATATTGACTTCCGTGCACAGCGCCATCACATCCAAAAACTTTTGGTAGTTCGCCTGGCCGACTACAAAGGGATTCGGCTCACCCTTTTTGCGCGCCGCCAACTTGTCGAGCTTGACCTGAATCGGATCCATCAACGGATGATTCTGGATTTCCACGTCGACCTTCGCCTTTTTGGTCTCTTCCTTAAAATGGGCGACGGATTTCGCATAGGTCTGCAAGCCTTCGTCGGAGATGATTCCGGGAGTCAAGATCGTGCCGGCATAAATCGCGGCCATGTGAGTCTTGCCGTTATCTTTCACCGGAAAGATGTAGCCCATCGATCCCGGCGTGTGTCCGGGAATCGCCACCGGCATCACTTTCAATTCTCCCAACACCACTGCCTGACCTTCGGTGACCACTTGATCGTGTTTGGGCAGCACCGGCGGCGGACCTTTCTTATCGCCGCCGCGCCCCGGCGGTGGATTCTCCATCACGTTCCAATCCGCAGCCGAAATATACACCTTCGACCCGTAATGATCCTGGAAGTACGGCGACCCGCCGAAATGGTCCGCGTGGCCGTGGCCCATGAGGATGATCTTCACTTTCGCCGGATCCAGGCCCAGCTTTTGGAATCCGGGGAGAAGCTGTGAGTCCACTTGGTTGGCGCTCAAAGAATCGATCATAAGCAGCCCGTCAGAAGTCTGAATCACATAGACCGTGGTTCCCGAGTTGCCGATCGCATAGACGTTGTCGAAGATTTTCGTGGCCGCGATCACCGGATCGTTCGGGCTATTGGCGCGCGGCGCTTCGCAGAAGAAGTGCTCTTCGTCGGCCCACATCGCGCCGGCGGTCTTCTTGGTTTTCTCGATCAACGCTTTTACCTCGGGCGAATCCGGTTTCGCGGCGGGCGGCTGCGCTAACGCAGAAACCGACATGAATATCGCGATACCACCGAGCTTACGGAATGACATCATTCTTTTCTCCTATTCGCCAAAGCCTTCAGCGAAACGCGTTTGATTATACTCTGTGAGGATGGGGCGGTAAAGGTCACTTGACATATCTTTACACGATGAAAAAAAGCATATCCGATCTTACTGAGTTCATCGCGAGGGTCCTGGCAAGTGTGGGGCTACCCGCTGCTGACGCGCGCATCGTGGCTCGACTGATGGGGGAAGCAGACGCGCGCGGCGCCGATGGACATGGCATTTTTCGCTTGCCGCAGTACGTGAGGCGCATCCAGAGCGGTGGGATCAACGTCCGTCCCAACATCCGTACCATTCAGGACCATCCCGCCACCGCACTGCTCGATGGCGACAATGCGATGGGTCACTTGGTCATGAGCCGGGCGGCGGAGATCGCCATCGAGAAGGCGAAAACCGCCGGAGCGGCATGGGTCGGCGCCCGCAACAGCAATCATGCCGGCCCGGCTTCACTCTACGCGCGGATGCCGCTGGTGCACGACATGGTGGGACTGTACATCGCGGTGGGGAGCGCGAATCACTTACCTCCCTGGGGAGGCATCGCCATGCTGCTGAGTACGAATCCCATCGCCATCGCCGTCCCGGGCACGCCGGGCCGCGAAATCATGCTCGACATGGCAACTACCAACGCGGCGTACGGCAAGGTGAAGATTAAAGCGCAGCGCGGCGAGAGCATGCCGGAAGGCTGGATGATGGATCGTCAAGGGAATCCACTGACTGATCCTAAGAGAGCAGACGAAGGCTTTCTATTGCCGATCGGCGGACCCAAGGGATACGGGCTGGCGTTGATGTTTGGCCTGCTGGCCGGGACTCTCAACGGAGCAGCCTTCGGGAGCGACGTGGTCGATTTCAATCGCGATTTTTCGACGCTGACAAATACCGGGCACTTAATCGTCGCCGTGAACATCACCGCATTCGCCGACGTGCCAACGTTCAAAGCCAAAGTCGACGAAATCTGGGAGCTGATGAAATCGTCGCCGCTGCTGCCGGGTTTTGACGAGATCCGGCTGCCTGGAGAGCGATCGGCAAAAATCTATGCGGACCGCACCGCCAACGGCGTTCCTGTCACTCCCGAGCTACAAAGCGCACTCAACCAACTGGCAGACCATCTGAATATTGAGAGACTATAGCGAGTATGGCAACCGCAAGCATCATCAAGATTGCATCCATCCCCACGTTTCAGCGCGGCGATGGCGTGATCACCACGCTTCTGGTCGGCGCGGATCGCGCGCCGGACACTGTGTTCACTTCCGGCTTGACCTCGTTCCCGCCGGGACGCCGTGCGCCGATGCACAGCCACAACTGCGGCGAGCAAGTGACCGTGATGGAGGGCGAAGGCGAAGTTGTCGTGGATGGCCAAGCGACGCGCGTGGGCCGTTACGACACTACCTACATCCCCGCTGGGAAATCGCATTGTTTTAACAACGTCGGCGAATCCCCGCTGGTGATCTTATGGATTTACGGAGCGCAGCACGTCACGCGGACGTTCACTGAGACGGGAAAGACTGTCGAACATCTTTCGCCGGGCGACAAAGTCACCCCGGCCTAGTGGGTATAAACCGGGTTTGCGCCGGAAGCTTTCAACTTGGCCAGTTTCTCCTCGAATTCCACTTCGCGCCACGCCGACCAATCCCTAAAAATGTCGCGGTTCGCGAACAGCATGTGGTCGGTTCTCAGTTTCGCCATGCGCTCCAGGATCGTTCCCGACGGCTGGTTCAAAGTGCCGGACCAGCCATAGGCGCCGGTCTCAAGATAGATGTCGACCGGCAGCACCTTGCGGAATAATTCCAGATTGTGGCGCACCGAAGCTTCCGTGATGTAGACGTTGCGGTTCAAGTCGTCCGGATATTCCCAGCAGCAGAATTCGAAAACGCGGTAGTCCTTGCCGCCCTCGCGCACCGTGTACAGAAAACTGGTGGGCGATGGGCTGTGACCCGGCGCGAGATACGCCGTCACGGTCAGCGGACCCACTTTGATCACATCGCCATCGAACAGTGCACGATCCACTTTGACCGGCGGATATCCGCCAGGGCCACCGGCCGGAGTGGGCGACGGAAGCACGCCGCCGTGTTCCAGAAGAGGAATTTCCGCGAACCCGGCCATCACCTGCGCGCCGCTTTTTTCCTTAAAGTACGCCGCTGCACCGGATTGATCCCCATGATTGTGGTTCAGCAGAATTACCTTGATGTCCGACACTTTGAAGCCCATCGCTGCAATGTTTTTCTCCACCTGGCCAGAAGTTTCGGGGAACGCGGCGCCGAACATGATGTGACCCTGCGGGGATGTCAGCAGGTACACCTCTCCGTTGGCGACTCCGACGAAGTAGAGATTCCCCATGATCTTCATGGGCTCGGCCGGATCGCGCATATTCTTGATTTGCGCACGGATCTCCACCGATTTTGCGGCGATCTCCTTGCCGTGCTCGGCCTGCGCAGCGGTGAACGGCGGCTTAGGCTGGGCTAGCAGAGTCAGCGACATCGCGCACAACAAACAAATTCGATACCTCATGATTTCACTCCTCCATCACGGTACGCCATAATGCAACCACCGGAAAGACCAGCGGAGATGAATTGAAAGGGTTGCCAAGGAGCAGCATTGGGCTTCGAATACTATATCTCAACCACACCGGCCACGCCGCCCAGTTCATTGCAAGGCTGTAGCGGTGTAGAATCGGAGGGTTTCTTCAGGTCAAATAAGAATGTCTCTGGTGAAGAGGGCAATGAGAACGATGCAGGCGCTTACGCTCAGCGCCGCCTTCGTCCACGCGCAGACTGAGCGCGATAACATCCACACGGCCGCGGAGGCCCTTGGCGGAACCGAGCGCATCCAGCGAATCAAGACTCTCGTCATGGAGGGCCACGGGAAACAGCCGAACATCGGACAAAATGTGACGCCCGACTCACCCCTCCCCGATTGGAATGTGCGGGAGTTCAAGCGCACTATCGATCTCGTTCACGGAAGAATGCGGGTGGAGCAGCACCGCGTCGCCGACTTTCCGTTCTCGATGGCGAATGATGTCCGCCAAAATATGGTTCTGGACGGCGCGATCGCCTACAATGTGGACGCCAGCGGCAAGGCGGTGCGCGCCCCGGCGGCAGCCGTTCGCGACCGGCGGATCGACATGCTGGGGAATCCGATCGCGATCATCCGCACGGCCCTCGATCCGCAGACGAAGCTGAGCCATTTGCGGACGCAACGCAATCGTGTGTTGGTTGACCTCACAACGATCAGCGGCGATGATCTAACGTTAGCCCTCGATACTTCCACACACCTGCCGGCTTCAGTAAGCTGGATGAGCTTCAACGATAATCTGGCTGATGTTGTCAACGAAATCTCGTTCCTCGACTACGAGCAAGTAAGCGGCATAAAGCTCCCCAAGCGTTATGTGACGAGAATCAATTTCCGGAATTACACGTCGGCCGATATCCTCGTGTCGAAAAACACCGTGGATGGCGATGCGGGCCACCTGGCGGCGCCCGACTCCGTAAAAGCGGCCACACCGCCAACTGCTTCGCCCATTGTGGTGGAAGTTGTGCAAGTGGCGGACGGCATCTGGTGGCTGGCGGATGCGGCCAATCACCGCTGCGTTTTGTTCGAGTTTTCCGATCATCTAACGCTGTACGAGCCGCCCGCTACACAAGACCAGGCAATCGCGTTCCTCGCAACAGCCAGATCGATCGTTCCGAGTAAACCCTTGACGGAAATGATCGTATCGCATCATCACTTCGATCACAGCGGCGGTTTGCGCACCGCCGTGGCGCAAGGGTTGACCATCATTTCGCATCGAGGCAACGAACAGTTTTTCCGTGAGTTGATCGCGCGGCCTGCGACGCTTCAGCCAGACCAGCTTGCGCAACATCCGATGCCGCTCAAGTTCAGAGGGATGGAAGACCACCTGGTCTTAAAGGACAATTCCATGGAGGTGGATATCTACCAGGTGAAGGACAACGTTCATGCAGCTTTGAATCTCATGGCATACGCGCCGCGCCAGCGCATCTTCACGCAATCCGATCTTTACGATGCCTTCTGGTACCGGCACCTGTGGGCAGACAACTACGCGAAGAACCTGGCGATGCGCAAGATTGACTTTGCCAAAGACGCTCCGGTGCACGGTAAGATCCAGACGCGCGCGGAAGAATTGCAGACCATCGAAGCTACCAATAGATCGGCAGGAGTGAAATAACTCTTGCAAAGAGGAGCTATCCATGAACCACTCATCACGCCGCAGGTTTCTCGCCGGACTAGGCACCGCCGGAGCTGCCGCGATCATTGCCAACCGTGGCTTGCGCGGACAGACCACGCCGAATGCGCGCGCCATCGATTGCCACCATCACTTCGTCTCGCCGGGCTGGATCAAGGCGCTCACGGCGAAGGAAAATCGCAAAGTCGCGGGCTACACTACCTGGTTCGCACTGCCGCAGCTTAGGCCCTACACGCCGGCCAAAGATATCGAGGACATGGATCGTGACGGCGTGGCCGCCTCCATGCTCTCCTGCACCACGCCCGGCGTGTGGTTTGGAGATCCTGAAGAAACCCGCGGCCTGGCGCGCGAGATGAATGATTTCGGCGCCCGCACGGTTTCCGATCACAAGACCCGCTTCGGATTGTTCGCGATTCTGCCGCTGCCTACCATTGACGACAGCCTTCGCGAAATCGAATATGCATTCGACACGCTCAAAGCCGATGGAGTCGGCATTCTGTCGAGCTACGGCAATCATTGGTTAGGTGATCCCATCTTCCGGCCAGTCCTCGACGAGTTGAACCGGCGCAATGCCGTGGTCTATGTACACCCCACCGATGCACCGTGTTGCCAGGAACTCATGCCGGGCGTGGGCCCGGGCACTGTCGAATACAACACCGATACCGCGCGCACCATTTTTAGTCTGCTCGGCACCAACGCGGCCACGCGCTACAACAACATCCGTTTCATCTTTTCGCACGGGGGCGGCACCATGCCGTCGCTGGTCGAGCGCTTCGGCATCGGACAGCCCGATAACATCAATCAAAATCTGCGCGCGACTCCGGAGCCCAATTCGCGGCTGTATCACCTGCGCCGTTTCTATTACGATACGGCGCAGTCGACTAACGTCGTGCAGATGCAGGGGCTGAAGACCGTCGCCGGCGCAGGCCAGATCGTCTATGGCACAGACTACCCGTTCGGTTCCCTCGCCAAACATCTCGCCGGTCTGCGCGAGTGCGGATTTAACGCTAGCGAACTCGAAGGCGTGCATCGGGAGAATGCACTGAAACTGTTCCCAAGATTGAAATCCTAGTCGGCGCTACGCCAGATCCGCGCTGCGCATCGGCAGTTTGCGCAGGCGCTTGCCGGTGGCAGCGAAAACCGCGTTGGCAATCGCGGGGGCAATCCCTGGAACGCTCGCTTCCCCGATCCCTCCTGGCGCTTCCGTGCTGGGCATGATATGCACTTCGATTTGCGGCATCTCGTCGATGCGGATCACATCATAGGTATTGAAGTTCGCCTGCTGCACGCGCCCGCGATCGATGGTGATCGCGCCTTTGAGCGCGGCCGTCAGTCCATAGACGATTCCGCCTTCGATTTGCTGCTGCGTGATCGCGGGATTGACATTGTACCCGCAGTCGACGGCGCACACGACGCGGTGCACTCGCAATTTGCCTTGGTTTACGGAAATCTCGACCACCTGCGCATTGAAGCTGCCGATGTTGCTGACCGCCGCTACGCCGTGGAATCTTCCCGCAGGCAGCGGCTTGCCCCAGCCCGCCTTTTCAGCGGCAGCATTCAGTACGCCGAGCAATCGCGGCATTCCCGCCAGCAGATGACGGCGGAATTCGACCGGGTCTTTGCTACTGGCCGCCGCGAGCTCGTCAATAAACCCTTCCACGAAAAATGTATTCTGCGAATGCCCCACGGAGCGCCAATAGCTCACCGGCACGTGGGTCTCCACAAGATGGTAATCCACGCGTATATTCGGGATCGCGTAGTGCAGGTCGTCGATCCCCTGCACGGCGGTCCGCGCCATGCCGTTCACCGCCGCCGGGAACGGTGGGCAGGCCACATCCGCGCTGAAGGCCGTAGGCCAGCCGTCGCCATCCAAGGCCGCCGCGAACTTCACATACGAGGCGGGCCGGTAGTAGTCATGCTGCATGTCATCTTCGCGCGACCACGTCAGCTTCACGGGTGCGCCCACCGCTTTGGCGATTTCGACGGTCTCGCCGACGTAATCCACGCGCGCGCGCCGCCCGAATCCGCCCCCCATGAAGAGCGTGTGCACTTTGACTTTCTCCGGAGGCAACCCAGTCAACTGCGCGGCGATGTCGCGCGATGGCGTCTGCATCTGCGTGGATGCCCAGACTTCGCAACTGTCCGGACGCACCACTGCTGTGCAGTTCATCGGCTCCATCGAAGCGTGCGCCAGGAAAGGAGCTTCGTAAACCGCCTCCACCTTCTTCCCTGCCCCGGCGAGCGCCCTGGCCGCGTCGCCTTCCTTGCGCGCCGATACCCCGGGCAGTTCGGCGCGCGCCGCGAACGACTGACGGATGCTTGCACTGTTCACCGCGGCGCCGGCGCCTTCGTCCCACTTGATATCCAGCACTTTGCGTCCCTGCATGGCCGCCCAGGTATTGTCCGCGACCACGGCCACGCCGTAGGAAATCTGCACTACCTCTTTGACGCCGGAGATGGCCTTGGTCTTCGACGCGTCGAAGCTCGCCACTTTGCCGCCGAAGACCGGACAGCGTTCGACAACCGCATACAGCATTTCCGGAAGGTGGGTATCGATCCCGAATTGCGCGCTGCCGTTGACCTTCGCTGGAGTATCCAAACGCTTCACCGAAGTGCCGATCAGCCTGAATTCTTTGGGATCTTTCGGACGGACGCCCATTGGCACCGGCAGGTTCGCTGCCGCTGCCGCCACGCTGCCGTAGTTCAGGCGGGCGTTGTTCGCCGTGTTGATCACGAATCCGTTTTCCGTACGAATCTGCGCGGCTGGCACGCCCCATTTCTGCGCGGCGGCGTCTACCAGCATGGCGCGTCCAGTGGCGCCCACCGTGCGCAGCGGAGTCCACAGGGTGCGAACGCTCTGGCTACCCACCACGCCTTGCAGCGGTCCATAGGATGCCGGATCGACGGGCGCGAATTCCGTGCGGACCTTCTTCCAATCGCAGTCGAGTTCCTCAGCCAGGATTTGCGAAAGCGAGGTGACGGTGCCTTGCCCCATCTCGGCCTTGGTGATCATGAAGGTCACGGTGTCATCGGTGCCAATGTGAATGTAAGCGCCCGGCTTGCCTACCGGCGGCGGACCCGTTTGAACTCCACCCGCGAACTGAGCGTCCAGTTTCGACCGCTCGGGCAGCGCGAATCCCAAAACCAGCCCTGCAGCCCCCGCGCCTGCGGTCCGGAAGAATCCTCGACGGCTTTGATTGGTGATGGTGTTCATGATGTCGGGCGCTCCTGATCTTCTTAATGCTGCTACAGGCCGAACACGAGCACAACCGGCTGGCCGTGGCTATCCAGGATGCGGTCTTCCAGCCCCGCGGCCACGGCGATTCGCTGCTTGCCGTTGGTTTGATACGTGATCACGCCACCCCCGCCCGGCTGCTTGGTCGCGATGCGGTGGAGTAACTTGCCGCTGGCGGCATCGTAGGCCACAAAATCGCCGTTGAGATCGGCGGTCATCACCAGGCCACTGGCGGTTACCGCGATACCGGCCACCATCGGAGTCGCCATCTGGTTGCGCCAACGGACGACGCCCGAATCGGCGTCGACGGCGGTCACCCAGCCGAGCTTTCGCGCATCCTTATCGCCGAAGGCATTCGCCGAGCCCAGGAATTGCTTGCCATCTTCGAATTCCGGCAGCTTCGAATCGAGCTTCAGGGTGGAGCACCAGTCCACGCTATTCACGTAAACGAAATTCGTCGCCGGCGAATATGCCGGGCCGTTCCATTGCACGCCGCCCGCGGTGCCGGGGCAAAAATGAGTGCCTTCCGGAGTCACGGGGGCGTCCGTGTTCTCAATGGTGGTCACCGGCGTCTTCCAGGCCACTTTGCCGCCCGTGATATCGATCGAGTGCAGAAATCCGTCTTTGCCGGCCGCCATGGCGCGCCGCTGGCCGGCCTTGGTGACGATCAGCGCCGGAGCCGCGGCCTGATCCCAATCGTGAACATCGTGCGGCACCAGTTGATACCAGGTGCGCAGCGAACCCTTCTTGGCGTCAAGTACGACAATCGAACCTGTGTAGAGATTCGCGCCGGGGCGGTACGCGCCTGAGAAATCGGGTCCCGGGTTGCCCGTCGGCACGTACAAGGCACCTGAATTCGGATCGATGGTGAGGCTGGTCCACACCGAACCGCCGCCCACATGGACTCCCTTGGGCCACGATTCCGCGCCGGGAGCATCCCCGGTGGGCACCAGCGCGAAGGTCCAGACCACCTTCCCGGTCGCGGCATCAAGTCCGGCGATGACGCAGCCGCAAGCTCGCTCGGCGCCGGAGGTACCGATGAACACCATCCCGTTCCACACCAGGGGCGAGGCCGCAATCGTCGCGGGCTTGCCGTCGGATTCTTGCAGTTGCGTCGACCAGATCTGCTCGCCGTTTAGGGCATCGTAAGCGATCATGTAGCCATCGCGAAATCCCCGATAGATGCGGTTTCCGTCCAGCGCCACGCCGCGTACCGTACCGCCGGGCCCCTTCAGTTCATGACGGACGCGCCACTTTAGACGGCAATCGCCAGCGTCAATCGCATATGTGTACTCGGAACTGGTGAAGTACAGGGTCCCGCCGGCCTCAATCAGGCTGCTTTCAAACGTGGCCATCTCCGGCAGAGGATAGGAACACACCTGCCGCAGGTTCGCGACATTCTTCGGAGTGATCTCAGAGAGTCTTGAAAATCCCGTAGACTCGTAGTCCGCGCTGTGCATCGGCCAGTCGGCTGACGAGCCGGGACGGGTGGGGGCCTGCCACCCCCACGCCATCACGAACGCAAACAAGAGCGCTGCACAATACCGGATTGACCGCATAGTCGATTGTGCTAGAACGTATACTTCAGCGCGAACTGGATCTTACGAGTCGGCTGGGCCCCCAGAATCTGGCCGAACTGGGCACTGTTGACCAGCGAAAACGTAGGACCGGTTGCGGGGTTTCCGTAGTTGGTCCCGAACTCAGTGGTGTCGGCCATTTTCGAAACGTAGCTATTGGTGAGATTGAAGGCGTCGGCGCGAATCTCCAGCCCCTGGCGTTCGGTCATGCGGAACGCTCTGGATAATCCCATGTCCAAATCCCAATAAGTGGGACTTAAGATGCTGTTCCAGCCGAGATTACCTGTGAATACACCAGGCGCTTGCGTCTTGAAGGCGGCCTTGTTCAAGTAGAAACATGCGCCGCACGACTGGCCCGTATACACGTGAGCCGGATCGACAAGGTCGGGTTGCTGATGATTGATGCCGCTCAGGGCGATATCGGTGCCGTCTTGAATCATCAGCGGTGTGCCGGACCGGAATCGGTAGATCCCCGAAAGCTTCCAATCCGACGCAACCAGTTTCAGTGCCCGGTTGGAAAACGTTGGCGACTGCGCCACAGCCGTAAGCCCAACCACATTACGGCGATCGCTATCGCAATTTCCCACTTTGTTGTAGTTGATGGGATCGGTGGTGGTCTGTTCCGCTTTGGTGTTGTACCCCAGAACTTGTCCGATGCAGTGGGACAGTGTCCAATTGGCGCTCATACTCACATTCCTTGTAAGCCGGCGCTGAATGGAAAGCAACAGAGCGTTGTAGTGCTGGTTCCCCCCGGCATTCCAGTCCATCGTAGGCCCGAAGTACTTTCCTTGCGCGGGATTCAGCAGGCGAAGACGCCGGCGCGCGTCGGTGTTGCCGGTAGTGGAGGGAGTCGTTCCCGCACCGAAGACCGCGTAATTGATGGGAATGCTGATGTAAAGGTGCGAGACTTTGCTCCCCATATAGGTCGCTGAAAGCAACCAGGCCGAGCCAAGCTGCCTCTGTAGCGCGAAATTCCAGGTGGAATAACTGGGCGAAGGCGTATCATACGGAGTCGTGGCAAACAGTCCGTTAGGCGTGAACGTAATGTTAGGGTTGACGGTGTACGGGTAGGGATTATTCGCGGCGCTCCCAAAGGGATTCCGGAAATCCACAAAAGTGAGTCCGGGACTATTCGTGATGATTTGCCGCCCGCCCCAGGGATTCTGGCCTTGCTGGTCCTCTCGCGTTAAGCCCGGCACGAAGGCGTAGCCGTAACCAAACGAAGCGCGCACGGAAGTCTTCCCGTCGCCCTTGGGATCCCACGCGAAACCCAGGCGCGGCGCGAAGTTTTTCCAGTAGGTCTTCACTCCGCTGTTGCCCGGGAACCCCGGATCGCCCGGATAGTAGAAGCCCGGCGGCGCATTCACGAACTGGGTACTCTTCACGTTATTCAGAAAACGCGCGGTGTCGAAGTTGAAGATCACGCCAGTGGGAACAGTGATGGGCAGATAGGGCTCCCAGCGGATCCCGGCATTCACGGTCAGCCGCGAACTGACCTTCCAGGTGTCCGTAAAATACAAGTTGGGAAATGTCTCGTGCATCGATTGCGTGTTAGGAAGACCATCCTGCATCTGGCTTGCCTGCCCCAGTAGGAAGTTATTGAGCCCCACAAAATTAAACTGGCCGTTGCTGGCGAAATTGTTTCGCGAAGTGAAGCGTCCATGTGTAACAGCGCCGCCAAAGTTCATTTGATGGGCGCCTTTTACCCAATTCACATCGTCGTTCAGGATGTAGTTGGCGCTGCGATACCACGATCCACCTCCGTTGGGAGGCGGATCGGAATAATTAACGCCTCCCGAGAAGCCATTGACGATGAGCAGCGCTCCGAACTGGGCCTTGTTCTCTCCGCACCAAAAATTTTGCACTCCCGCCGTGCAGTAGTTGAAGAAGTCATTGACCAGGCGGGTTTCGTTGATGCGCGAGAACCCAATGCGCAACGAATTCACCATGCTGGGGTTGATAACCCAGGTTTCACCAATCGCATAGGCATAGGACGGAGTGTTAAATCCGGTGCTATTGGATAGCAGCAGATTCGGCTCTACGTCGGTCAACGTTGGCTGACGCTCTTTGCTGAACTGATCGCGGAAAAACAGTGAGTGACTGGCGTTGATCTGAAAATCGATCTTGAAAACGTATTCGTAATTGTTCTGATAGACCGGCGTGTTGTACGTGATCTTGCCGCATGGGTCTGGCGTTACTCCCACGGCCGCCAAGCTCTTGCCGAATTTGTCGGTGATATAAAGCGCGGGAGCCGCAAACAAAGCGGGGTTGACCCGGTTGGCTCCCAATCCACCTGTCCCAAAGGGAGAGGCCAGCGGGGTTGGCCGGCCACAAGCCGCCGATTCAAACTGGGTAAAGTCGCCATTCACCATCGCCTGGGTGGGAAAGAATCCGACCGTGCTGTTGGGGCTGGCTCGCTGCGTCGTCTCCTGCGCGCCGCCGAAGAAAAACAGCTTGTTTTTCTTGATCGCGCCGCCGACCACCCCGCCGAACTGATGGCGCTTATAGGTACTGTTTTTCGTCGCCAGATATTCGCGCGCGCTGCCGAAACCATCGTTGCGGATAAATTCAAACAGGCTGCCATGCAAACTGTTGGTGCCCGATCTCGTCACTATCTCTACCGATGAGTTGTTGCCGCGTGCCGCGGCGAGACCGCTGGTTTCCACCTTGAACTCCTGCACCGCGTCTGGAAAAGAAATCGGCAAGGTTGTACCGGACATAAAGTCGTAGTGGCTGGCGCCGTCAAGAAGCCAGTCCGTGGCGCCGCCACCGATGGGAAGCGAGGCCATGCCTCCAATCGAAAGATACGGGCGTCCGCTAAAGATTCGGCTATCGCTAGTGCCGGTCTGCACGGCACCGCCGTTCAGTGTGACCAGGTCTGTCACTTGGCGCCCATTGAGCGGCAACTCCACGATCCTCTGCGTTTCGGTAACCGAACCGATGCCCGAATTGCGGGTCTCCACCAGGGCGGCGTTCGCCTCCACCTTCACTTGCTCACTGACCGCGCCGACCTTCAGCGCGATTTCGATGGCTGGATCGGCATTTACCTGCAAGACCACGCCTGTCTGAACCGCTTTCGCAAAACCTTCCTTGGTCACCTCAAGTTGATACGGACCGATGGGCAGATTCGTAAGGACGTAGCCGCCGTCGGCGCCGCTGGCAACCGTTCGCGACGCTCCGGTCTCGGTCTGGGTCACTCTTACTTCGGCCCCTGGAACCGCGGAGCCGCTGCTATCCTGAACCGTGCCGTGGATCTGGGCTGTGCCCTGCGCCCAAGCGGTTGCGCAAGCCAATAAGAAAACCAGTGTGATACCAGCGAGCTTCTTCATGGTGGAGGTTCCCCTTTTTTGAATCATCAGCAATCCCCGTGGCCGAGACTCAGGCCCTTTGAGTGGGCTCAGTCTTTCACGTGCCGTCGATGGTGTCAAGCCTACGAATGTAAACTTTTCGTGATGGGGCTCCAGGAGACTCTTGACAATCTCCGGCAGATTACGCACAATGGCGAGCCATGGACGCAAGCTTTCATTTCTCACGCCGGGATTTTATCGCCGGGCTAGCCGCTGCTGGCTCCGGAGCACTCATCGCTAGCCGCCCTCTGGCTGGACAAACCAAGCCGCGCTTGATTAACGTTCATCACCATCTCACTGCGCCGGCCTACGTCAAATTCCTCACTGACAACAAGGTGCGCGAATTTCCCATCAAGTCTGCGGCCGAGGGAATTGAGGACATGGACAAGGCCGGTGTCACCATTGCGCTGTGCTCCACAATCGGTCCTGGAATTTGGTTCGGCAATCTGGCCGACACCCGCCGCCTCGCGCGTGAGATCAACGATTACGCTGCTAAAGTTCTCTCCGATTATCCCGGCCGCTTGGGCATGTTTATCATGTTGCCGCTGCCCGATATCGACGGCAGTCTCAAGGAAATTGAGTACGGGTTTGACAAGCTCAAAGCCGATGGCGTCTACATGTACACCAATTGGGGCGGCAAGTCCTTATACGGAGACAAGTACCTGGGAGACCCCGCGTTGGCGCCTATTTATGAGGAGCTGAACCGGCGCAAAGCAGTGGTTTACACGCACCCGAAGGACGCCGCCTGCTGCGAAGGAATCCTTCCCGGTGTCGGTTCCGGCACAGTCGAGTATCCCATGGACACTGCGCGCAGCATTGTGAGTTTGCTTTACAGTGGCACGGCCGCGAAGTATCCGGATGTGAAATTTATCTTCTCTCACGGCGGCGGAGCGTTGCCGGGGATGATCGGAAGAGTCGCCGGCCCGCAAGCCAGCTATCTGCAGGATGGCGGCACTCTCCGCGAGGGAGCGCCCGCCGCGCGAACCACTCCAGCCATGCCCAAAGGCCCGCTCTACGAATTGCAAAAATTCTATTACGATACGTCGAGCGCGGTGAACCCCATCGGCGTCGGCGGACTGCGAAAAATGGTTTCGCTCTCGCACATCTTCTTCGGCGGCGACTTCCCGTTCGTGGTTACCGCTGAACAAGTAAGACTGCTCAACGAATGCCGGGTCTTCAACGCGCAGGAACTGAAAGCTATCTATAGCGAGAACCTCGGCGCGCTGTTGCCACGTTACAAAGTGTAACTCTACTTGAAAATATCGAGTACGTCCTGCGGCAGAGTATCCTGCGGCCGGTCCCAGCCAACCTCGAAAAACCTTTCCCAGTTCTGCGCCCAGGGCCGTCCGTAGTAGTCGATATAGCGAGGGTCGGCCTTGGTGAGTTGGGTTGGCTTGCCATTGGTATTCCGCAGGTTGCCCAAACACTCGATGTATGTGAAGCGGCGGTCCGGCGCGTCCGGGGTCGCCTGCCGCACAAAACGATACGTCGCATGCATCGGTTGGACGAAGGTATCGGGATCGTAAAACACTGCTTCGTGATCCAACCCGATAAACTTGCCGTTCGCGTCCAAGGCCGGTTTATAGGTTTCCACCGTCTCCATCTTGTCGCTAAATTCGAACATGGAGTGTGACAGCGTCCAGCCTTGCACGTTCGCGGTCCAGGTGATCAGCGTAGTCCCGTCCCAGAATCCAACCGTCTCGCCGTACCACTGCGGGACCTTCTGGACATGCTGTTTTCCGATTAACACCTGGCGCAGGAAGTTAGCCGCGATGCCGGACAGAAATTGAATGTTCCACGGGCTCATCGTCAGTTGGAAATTCCCGGCGTTCGATGCTTCAGCCCACCAGCGCATGAACCCTTCCGGTTGACAGAACGAGGCCTGCCATTGCGGCGCGTTGTCCACTCCCTCATGATAGTTCTGCTGCACAAAACGCTTTTGATATTCCGGCGTGAGCAGCGACAAAATGGTCGGGACCTGATTCACAGTTCCCCAAATCCACTGCGCGCCGCGATCCGCCTGGATGTCGCGCGTATAGTATCCGTCCCAGTCCGGAGTGTTTGCCTTGGTGTATACGGTAGGACCGCCCTTGGCTCTCGCCGCCGCTAACAAGGCCTGGTAGTGCTCATTCGCAGTCTTATACGGATAGGGGCTAACGATCTTTTGACGCGGATAATCGGCGGTGCAATCGCTCCAGGCGGCCGACATCGGCGGATTCGTGCCGATGCGCAGTGAGGTCCAGATATCCGCGATCTGGCGCGGTGTGTTGCAGCGGAAGTAACGCTGATCCGTCCACAGATTTTTGTCTTTGTAAAAATTCTTCGATAAGAACAAATCCACCGGCAATGCTTGCATTCCAGGCGGTGGTCCCGGGAAAGTGGGCGTGTTCCCTCGTCCGAAAGCGCCTCCCGGTCGCTGCGCCGGAGGCCCGCCGCGCTGCCCGAAGACGGGTACGATCAAAGCTCCGAAGGCCAACCAGAGAGCAAGTGATTTCAATCTCATTCCCCGGCGTCCCACTTGCCGAGTATCTTCCCGTCGGGCATCTTCGCGCCGATGAAGCCGCCCACGGGAGATCCGTTCAGCATGGGATGGAACTTGATGGTCACGTTCATGCCCGGAGAAAACGTCGCCGGACGAACGCCTTCGCGGCCCAATTGATTCGGACTGCCCCATTCAATGCTCCATTCCGTGACCTTGCCGGTTGCGTCCGTAACGTTTACCTGGATCCAGGAATGGGGATTTCGAAACTGAAACTCCTTGACGGTGCCCGTAATCTCTTTCACGGCGTCAGGGCTAAAACCTGCGCCCGAATGATGAGCGAATACCGGCTGGACTGTAAACAGGCCCAGGGAAACGATCAACGCAATCAACAGTACTCTGTTCAGGGTGTTTATCATGAAAATCTCCAAAGTTAATTTAGTGGTTTGCCGTCTGGTCCCAAGACCAGCGTCTTCCCAGTTACTGTATCCGCCGGATTACGATTATTTTCGGCGCAACCGTAATCGTACATAAACATGCCGGGTTTACCCTTGCGAAATCGTTTCGTTACGTTCCAGGGCTTCGCCAACGCCTTCGAGTCCTCGATCACCAACTGGGCTTCGAGCGTGTTTTCGTTGATCTTCCGCATTCGCGTCGTGACCGTGGCTGCATCGCTCAACACGAGGCCGGTTCTGTCGAGAATGGAGTCGTTATCGCGATTCCCCTTCAGCCCGATGGTCTGGAATACCAACGTGTCGCCCTCCCAATGGCCCACGGAGACGCCGGTGTAAGTTCCCCAGGTGTCTTCTTTGGCGGGGAGCTTTCGTCCATCCGTATAGACTCGCATGGTGTTGGGGCCGTTCTCGGTGACGATGTAAAAAATATCCGGGCGGACCACGAATTCATAAGTGTCCGGTAGATTCAGGATGCGCGGGTAGCCCACTGGAACACCGCAATTGGTGAGTACGTCCGGAAACCGGTCCGCGTCGCGCAGCGCGAGATGTTCTTCGTAGATTTTTTCGAACGCGGGTGTATAAGGAGGATGCTCGCGGACGCCGTGCGTCACCACTCCTCCCTTACCGGTTTGCGTGGCAGTGTCAAAAACCGTTCCACCCATCATGCTCCACAAGCCGGTCCAGTCGGGAAGCTTATCAAACGGCGTGACGGACGAAGGGGTGACCGCCGGTGCCTGACCCCTGCTCACACAGGGCGCGAGCATGAAACTGAGTCCAACCAAAATCCGCAATGTCTTTGTATTCATCTAATTTGCTCCCGCGACTCCGAACGGGTTGCGCTTTTTCAAACGGAGTGATCGACTATACCCACTGGCTGGTCAGAATATCACACTGAGCCTTCGGGGTGAAGCGTCACAAGCGTTGGTGGAAGCAGAAGGAACGCGCGGAGGAAGCGCCACCGGAACCAACCATCGGTGCCAAACAGTTCCGTGGCCCGGTTGCACACGTGTCATCTCTCCAGCCGCCATGTAGCCCTCTGCTAAATTCACGCGCGAGTACCCGTCCGGCTTCGCGTGGCCGTTCTCGCGAGCGGCTTTGGCGCCTTCGGCATCGAAGCGCAGAGCCGTGTCGAAATCCTGCAACTCACGATGGACCCCAGCGCGAGGCCCAGAACGGCTCCCCATTTTTCTCCGCGAGTTTCATGCCAACCTCGAGGGTATCGAAAATGAGCTTGCACCCATCGCCGATTCCACTATCGTCAGGCATAGACGTGCTAATTGCAAACAGGGACGAAGGTATGGATTGCCCTAGAAAAAGCAGCGTTCGGGCAGAGAACACGTTTGTGCAAAGAATGAGAGACGATCGATCAAGTCTTCCTAGCCCCTCTGGTTACATAATTGGAGCAGAAGGAGAGTATCGCATGAGTCCACTTCAAAAAGAGACACTGGTGGCCGAGCCACAAAGCGCGGCTAATCACAAAATCGGAGGTTCCAGAGGACATCGCGCTGAATTACTGGCGAATCGCATCGAAGAAGGGGCCGCCGGCCTGGCCGCGTTTGCGGAAGGGCTCTCGGACGCCGAGTGGCGTACACCGATGTCGGCCAAGGACCGGCGTACGGTCGGCGTGATCGTGCACCATGTTGCCAGCATGTACCCTGTCGAGATCGATCTCGCGCGGGCCGTCGCCAGCGGCAAGGCTGCGCCGGAGGTTACGTGGGAGCTTGTCGCCGGGATCAATGCCAAGCATGCTCAGGAGCAGGCGGGAGTCACGAAGGCCGCGGCTCTCGAACTCCTGCGCCGGAACAGCGGGGAGGCGGCCGCAGGGGTGCGCACATTCACAGATAACGACTTGGATGGATCGGCGCCCGTCGGGCTGAGCTTCGGCGCGCCTGTCACCGCGCAATTTATCATCGAAGACCACGCGCTACGGCATAGTTGGCATCACCTGGCCGGTATCCGCCGGGCACTGGGCCGGTAGGGTCCAGAACAGGAAAGCGCCAGATGAATCGGTTGTCGTCCGGAGCTCAAGACGACCAGAAATTCAAGCTAATGGCCGTCTTGGCGCATCCGGACGACGAATCGCTCGGCTTTGCACGTAGATCCACTGGACACTTCCGCAACAGAAGACTGTAACGCCGAGGAGAGCAGAATAAACGCCCCTTAGCATAGCGTCCAGTCTGCGCAAGATGTGTCCGGGTCGGACAAAGCTGTTGTTGGTTGCGGGGGGCCGCAGTGAACGCAACGTCACTCTCGCCTATCGGGTGAGGGTGAGCGATGTCACGGCTTAACGAACAGTCTTCAACGTCGAGCGTAGCCACGGCGCGGAAGGTTCGGCTGAAATACCGCAAGACCCTCGGGAGGGATCCGAACTGTGGATTCGCGCGACTCGGGCTGGGACTGACATACTTGCAGCAAGGAAAGCGCGAGGAGGGTCTCAAGGAGGTCCTCACGGCACACCAGCTTCTACAAGATGATCGATCAAATTCAAAACTCGCGTATGCATATGCCTTGAACGGCGACTCGGCAGCGGCGCACGCCATCCTGAACCAATTTCTTCACCGGGTGCAACAGGGGCATTTCAAGTCCGTGTTAATTGCCGACGTATACCTCGGGCTAGGCGATAGCAACGCCGCACTGGAATGGCTGAGCAAATCGCTTGATGAGGGGGA
>Ga0268264_10001757_pt1 | contig 19863 bp, 15 predicted proteins | sample KBSSwiS32_FD_190357 | JGI IMG/M metagenome (GOLD analysis project Ga0268264, IMG submission 190357) | Switchgrass rhizosphere microbial communities from Kellogg Biological Station, Michigan, USA - KBS Switchgrass S3-2 (SPAdes) (version 2) | ecosystem: Host-associated > Plants > Roots >...
GCGGCGCTAACGCTTACGCATCCGGATCAGTCGCCCAGAAAACCGCCACACTGGCTCTCGTCCGGGCCGGCGCGCACAGGTACTTACCACGCGCACTTGGGGTCAAGCGCTCTTGCCGGAACCACACGCCCCACAGTGCTTCGGTGATGTCTTCCACTCGCCGCAAACTCACTCCCGCCAAATACATCTCGACCAGCGACTCTTCAACAGATGCTTCTCGTCGTCGATACCGCTCGATGATCGCCGTCTCGAATGGCATGCGCCGCAGCTGCGGTACCCGCAGCGTCACTTTGCCGGCTTTGGTCTCCAGTTTGCGCTCGTAGTGACCCGCTCGGCTATCGACTCTTTCTGCTGAACGCTCGTATCGCTGGGCTTTGCAGATCTGCTCCGCTTCGGCATCCAGCAGCCCGTTCAGCGTCTGCTCTACGCTGGATCGGATAACCTCATCAACATGGCCTCGTAGCTTCCCTTCATCGATCTGCAGCGCTCCCAGCGCTGTCGGTGTATCGCCTGACATGGTGGCCTCATACGGTCTGGTTTGTGGTCGTGTGGTAACTGCCATTTAACCAGATCGAGGCCACCGCCCCGAATTAGCGAAAAATAAGGTACGTCATCTGCGAGCTTGCGCCACCTGAATAACAAACTCAGGGAAACTCCATTTGCCCGAGCCACTTGCGACAAGGTTGATCACGGGGGGGCTGATCCACTCTCTCGCAAAGGGCGCGAAAGGCGGCCAGCTTGCGCCGGTCTATCAACCCACTGCGAGCGATGGCTCAATCGGAATCGCTCCGACGCATCACGGATTCGTAAGTTTTAAATGTAAGCAAAAGTAGATAGCGGATTTTACAACTCTGTACGTCCAAAATTTGTGAGCTGTAATCAGCTTACGGCCTGAAATCCCTTTTCCCTGAATGAATGCGAATCGTGTTCGTGGCCGCTCATCGATAGAAAGATCTATGACAACAAAAGACGATAAGCCTGGGTTCCTTCAAAGTGCTGCAATTCTGGTGATAGCATCGATCGCTGCGATTAGATGTGAAGCTGCCGTGATCAGGCATTGGTCATTCGAAGTCCATGGCGACCGAGAAGGGTGGGACGTACCTGCATCCATGGTAGGAGCTGTCATGGGAGGGTCACTGTGGCTCTCATTGAAACCGGACAGTGTTGATCCAAGCGAGGTTGCCAGCAACAACGCTCAACTTTTAGGAAACGTAGCGTTGGATCCAAGTCCCAATCCAAAGTTAGAGGCCTCGAAAGGATGGGTGGAGCCGAAAATTGACGCACTCACGTCCCCTCATGATCTTAACATCTTGTCTCAATCACCTATATTTTTACACCTTAGAATGATCAACTTGTCTCCCGTGACAGATTTGTTCGTGCGATGGAAGTCAAATATGAATGACGTTTCACCACAAACTCGCTGCCCAATAAGAGCAGATCTTAAGTCATGGCAGGAAATCACGTGCTTTATAGACGTGCAGCATCTACGCCCCCTAGATCAAATCTACATCAGTATTCCCAAATCCATCATGCGAGGAGACCTATGGATCAATGCAATTGATATAGGTAACGGACTATCCAAACCAGTGCTCAAGCGACCAAACCTCGCTGGTGGCAGCGTTGTTCCAACTATCCACATTCCGGGTCTTTCGCAAAGGGGGTTTGCTGATGCCTTTCAGGTTCTCGAAGACAGCATTATCTTAGATGTTCCGGTCTATGGTTTTACCTACCCGGTGACCAGCCCTGCAGCACATGGAGAGGAGTACGGAGAAAACTGGTGGCCGCTCGACGCTAGCTTGGCCATTGCCGGAGCCAAGTGGTCGAATCAAAACTTTGTCGAAGATGTAATGAAGGGATTTCATGACGTCCAAGAATCAGATGGCCGTATTCCGGGCTTAGGATTCTCCGGAACCCGCGGGCAGGTTGGAGACTTTACGCAGTTGCCACGTTTGTTCGAAGTCGCCTATGACGTTGCTCGACGGAGCAATGATTCAATATTACGTACTGAGATTTACGAAACAATGCGACGATACCTTGACTGGTGGCTTTCACCCGTCAAGCGAGACGGTCGCACAGGGCTCGTTTCTGGAGTAGGAGAGGAGACATTTAACGAACACGATCCGTTTAGTTATGGACCACAGTCCAGGGCCCAAGTCGACACCAACGTGGCAGTTGCAGTAGGCGCCAAATTGACTGCTAGGTTGGCAAAACTGTTGGGTAGAGAAAGCGATGAAATCTACTGCCATCAACGGTTTCTAGACTTGTCGAAGGCAATCAATGACTACTTGTGGGATGATAAAGACGGTATTTACTACAATTTGGACCTTATATCTGGCGACCGGATGCCGCGCCTCATTGTAAGTACCTTTGACACAATGAGACTTGAGATCGCCCCTCCAGAGAGGCGTGCACGCCTAGTTCAACACCTTTTGAATTCGAAGCTATTCAACTGGGGACACGGTCCTTTGACGGGGCTGGCGAAGACAGAACCAGACTATCAAAAATCAATCTCCCTAGGTCAATTTAACGATGAACTTCCCGGATGGTTTGGCGACATCACGACGCTGCGCAACCTAGCGGTCATCAAAGGATTGTCGGAATCTGGACTGAGTCAGCTTGCCGCGGAGTTAAATTGGGCGACAATACGGGCTTTTCACGCCAACTACTCGGAGCATCTGTTTCCGAATTCAAATAGAGGAGACGGGGCTAAGCACTACGCTTGGTCGGCAGGTGAATACATCGAAGCTGTTATTGACCACTTATTTGGTATTGATGTGAGCGCCGTAGAAAAGAGAATAAAGATTGTTCCACTCGTCCCGAAGTCGCTCTATGGCAAGGAGCTTAAGCTGGAGAACCTGATACTGCCCAGCAATCAGGGCGCTAGAATGTCCCTGCGTATCAAACAGGAATCGGCAATATCGACATCAATTAATGTCGATATTAAGGGGCAAATGCCAGAGGGGACTATCGAAATTGGACTTCCTGGAAAAACCAAGACTCTAATTCTCTCAGAGGAGCATTCGTTGTCCGTTAGAATAGAATGATATGCTGTTTAGCAATAGGACTGCGATCCGGCGTGAGCAGGTGTTGGAGCAGAGCGCTGTGAACGCGATTCTTGATCATCGCGCGTTGGCGTTGAGTGCCAAACGCGCGTGTGGTCAGATTGCGTTGCTGGCGGGGGCGCGGATCGGCGATGTTGACGTAGCGATTGTTGCGCAAATTGTGCGCCATGAGCGGCACCGTGAAGATTAGGATTTCTAACGGACAGGGTTGGGATTGGTCCGAATAATGGCCTTGCGGCGCTTTAACAGTGTAGTAACGGATCTTCTCATTCGGACCGTCTACTCGATGGCCGCGGTTCAGGAACTTTCATCATGACGGGCATCCAGTCACCGAGGATCTCGCTCATGGTCGTTCAGTTGAGGCAGGTTGCTACGATTCTTTGCATTCTCATGGCCGCCGGCATCAATTCGAACGCCTGGAGTCGGGCTATACAGGTGACGAACCTAAAGGTGGAGCACCTTACCGACCCCCTGGGCATTCAGACGCCGTTTCCGCGGCTCAGGTGGGTGATCGAGTCAACGGATCGAGGCGCCCTGCAGTCTGCCTACCAAGTGCTAGTTGCGACGAGCATCGAAAACCTGGACCGCGACCTCGGTGACAAATGGGACTCGGGCAAAGTGTCGTCGGACAACTCTGTGGAGGTGTTGTATCGCGGCAAAACGCTGGTTAGCGAGGAGCGAGCTTACTGGAAGGTTCGCATATGGGACTCGGCGGGACGCGTCAGCGCCTATAGCTCTAGCTCGTTCTTCGAAATGGGGCTCCAGTCGCCCAGTGATTGGAAGGGTAAGTGGATTGCGGGAAAGGAAGGCGTTTCGTCGCCGCTGCTTCGACGTGAACTCTCCATTGACGCCCCCATTAAGCGAGCACGTATCTACGTTTGTGGTCTTGGATGGTATGAGCTCTCGATAAACGGCCAAAAAATAGGCGATCGGGTGCTGGATCCCGCGTCAACGACGTATCGAGTCGCCCCCGGTTTGCAGCAGAAGAGTCGAGTACTCTATGCCACTTATGACGTGTCGGATGCGCTGAAAGCCGGGCACAATGCGATAGGAGTTATGTTGGGTCGTGGCTGGTACACATCGGAAATGCCGACTGCGGATGTGGTTCTCCGCAGAGCCAATTACGGAAACCGACCCATCCTCATGTTGCAACTCAACGTAGAGCTCATGAATGGCAAGCGACTCAGTTTGAGCTCGGACGAAACCTGGAAGACCGCTCCCGGTCCGATTACGTACAACGATATCGCTAATGGCGAAGTTTACGATGCGCGAAGGGAGTGCCCCGGCTGGAACTTACCCGGGTTCGGCGATCACTGGTGGCAAACTGCCGAGCTGGCGAGGCAGCCGAACGGGATATTGACTTCGCAGTTAATGCCTCCAGCCGAGGTCATGCAGACAATTCCGGTTACTAGGATCATCGATCCGAGAGAGCCGGAGCTTTTTGAGAACGCACGTATATATGATTTCGGTCAGAGTTTTAGTGGCTGGGCTCGTCTGACCGTCTCCGGGCCGCGTGGGGCGAAGGTGCGCCTGCACTTCTTCTCTCGAATTGATCCTTTCGACGATACACCAGATGATCGCAGCAATAACTCCGCCGTTTGGGAGGCGCGTCAGACAGATACGTACATCTTGAAGGGCGCTGAAAGGGAGTTATGGGAACCACGTTTTACGCTACATGGTTTTCGCTACGTTGAAGTGCGCACGTCCGGCGATGATGTATCCGTCTCCAAACTGGAGGGCCGATTTGTGCGTTCAGCGGTCGAATCGACGGGTGCGTTTGTGGGCTCGAACGACCTGCTCAACAAGATTCAGCACAATATCAAATGGACATTGATGACAAGTTTTCAGGGCATACCGCAGGATGCATTCGAGCGCGGCGAGCGAGTCGCCTACCTGGGAGATGTCGGATTTGTTGCTGAAGACTACTTGTATAACTTCGACATGGTGGGATTTTGGGAGAAATGGCTCGACGACATCCAAGACACTCAGAACTCAGCGGGCAGCATCCCAATAGTCGCGCCTGCTCACATGGGCGTCTTCCCGACAGACCCATTGTGGCCTTCATTCCAAAGTGCTTATCCGATGCTGCTGTGGAGTTTGTATAAATACTATGGTGATAAGGTGGTATTGGAGCGCCATTACGATAGTCTGAAGAAGCTCCTGAATTTCATGAATGCGTCCGCTCAGGATGATCTCATTGCCGCTGAGCCGCTGGGGGACCATATGGAACCCCAACCGGACGGATTTAGCAGTTTTGCAGCGCGGCACACGCCACAGGAGCTTACGGCGAATGCGTATTATTACTATTGCGTCATTACTACAGCACGTATCGCGGAGGTCCTGGATCGTTCTGAAGATGCGAAAGCGGAAGGGGTACGTGCGCAACGGATCCTGGCGGCGTTCAATCGCCGCTTCTTCAACGCAAGTACAAATGAATATGGGAGTGGAAGCCAGACCTCCAATGCCCTACCGCTATATCTCGACATGGTCCCCAGCGATAAGGTCCCCAAAGTCATGAAGAATCTGATTGACGACATTGTGACCAGGCAAGGAACACATGTATCCACCGGCATTGTGGGCTCCAATGCCTTGGCTCAAGCACTCCCTCGCTTCGGAGGAGGTGAGGTGATGTATAGCCTGGCCAATCAGACTACGTACCCCAGCTTGGGTGAGCAGGTGGTCAAGGGAGCTACCGCTGTGTGTGAATCGTATGAGTGTGGTCCTTGGTTGAGTCAAAACATGAAAATGTTCACCAGCCTGGACAAATTCTTCTACCGAAACCTCGGAGGAATTGAAGTCACCAGCCCTGGCTACAGACGAGTCTTCATCAAGCCGTTGCCGCTCGGCGACTTGCGCAGTGTCGAGGTCTCACAACGTACGGTGCGCGGTGACATCATTGTTGAATGGAAGCGCGACGTCGCCAAGTTCGACTTGGATGTCACAATCCCAGCGGGTGCGGAGGCAGCCATTGCGATCCCTAACTTGGGCATTCACGACCCGCAGGTGATGGAAGGTACTCAAACGATCTGGCATGGCGGGATGTATCACGCAGGAGTAGCAGGGCTAACAGGAGCTGTTGCCGAACCCGATTCGATTGTGTTTCATGCAGGATCAGGGTCTTATCATTTCACTCTCAGAGGCCCGGCGGACTCCGGAGTCAATGCAAATAGGTTTCAATGACATCCGCTGCAACTTCTGCACCGCTGTCTTGGCTCATGCTATGTTGGAGATCCTTCAGCCTGCCCCGAATTGCGTGGTCATCCAACAAGTTCTCTGCGTGTTCCCGGATGCGCTCGGGTGATGCGTCGGAAAAGCTCAACCTGGCGCCCAACCCGAGATCTACAACCATCCGGCAGGCCTCTTCGTCCCAAAAGTAACTTGGAATTCCCAATATAGGGACCCCTTGGTAAATCGCCTCCAGAATACTTCCTTGACCGCCCTGGGTAACGAACACCGCCGCATGCTGCAAGATTTCGAAGTTGGCTGAGCCTCGGTTCAACTCGAAATTGTCAGGCAATTGTCCAAGATCAGCGGGTGTAATTTTGCTCACTCGATCCAGACCGCCGATCGATAATACGACTTGGAATGTCGCGTCCCGAAAGGCGTCAATGATCATCCTGCAGAAGTCGATCTGCGGGAGGATCCCGGTCGTCACGGAGATCAGGATCATTTTTGAACTGCCGTACGATGGTCTCCATGGCTCAAAAAATGCGCCGCGGCCGCCTGGAATAAATCCAATGACACGCACACGAGGGCTTTCAACCTGCCCGATCTGCTCGATGAAGCACCGCGGCATCCCGATGAGGATCGCGTTGTCCCCAGACAGATCCTGGTCCTTTTCCAGCTTCACTGGGAAGGGGGCGAAGCGAATGGAGGGAACACCCTGCTTTGAGGCGAGCAATCGGCCCGCGAAGTCCTCGCAGGCATCGTGAACGATCAGATCCGGCTGATCGTCGCTAAACCTGTCTTGCAGCTGCGCTAAGGAGTGATTTGTCTTGACACGCAACAGCTCGTCAATGCCGTCCTTATCACCCTGGTCAATTGCGTTCAGCAGTGCAGGTCGCGTCACCAGGGGTGAAAATACGAGTGCACGGGCTCCGATCCGGTTGATCCCGGGTGCGAAATCCTTTGTAACTGCATAGCTGACGCGATGGCCGCGTCTGATCAGTTCCATGGCAATTCCCAGTGTAGGCAGGATGTGGCCGTAAGCCTGTTCTACAATGAATGCAATGTGCTTCATCTAAATGCCCGTCCGTGGCTGAAGTAATTTTATGTCTGAATGCTCGAACTGGTTCTCATGAGCCTGCGAGCATTTCTGATGCCCATACTGACACACTGACGAATCGGAGGCATGTGTCATGACAGTCTGACACCATTTTCCAGTCGCAACCGCAATGCGCCTGAAATGAAATGTCTGCTCTTTGGTTTTCCTAGCGAGGGATGCGCCAGCGGCGCTACTCAGTGCGAGTGACCTGCTAGCGATTTACGGACCATCTGAAAGCTCGGAGAATGCCGCTCCGGAAAGCGACGAGCCCATGCAGAAAACCCGTTTTTCGGAAGATGGTATGGACGCCCCTCGGACGGATGATTAAACGCTCTGGGTTGTCACTAAATTGGAAACTTGAGTCATGCGTAGGCGCCCAGAGCCCCGACTGGGTGATGCATGAAGCCGGTGTCCGTATCCATGGCACCACGCGCGAGCAACTCCTGACACGCTTATCCTCGAGCGGCCCTTGATGAGGAGTTGCCACCGGTAGCGCAAGACCTGGGTGTCTGGGCTCAGGTGAGCGTCCATCGGGACTTCCACGTGCAGTTCAAGACGAGTCTGTACTCCGTGCCGTTCAACTCGTGGTCCAGAAGCTGTGGCGGCGGGCCACCGACAACACGGTCACCGTATTTAAGGATCATCATCTGGCGGCCACTCATCCGCGGGCGCGTACGATCGGTACATGGCGCACGGTGCGGGGGGGGGGCCTATGTGGTTGTCAACGATAATTTGGGCTGCGTCGGGCAGTACAGCGTCCCATCACGCAGCATGGCGAACAGAACGTCACAGCGCCGCCGTGCGAGCGCGATGAGGGCCTGGTTGTGTCGCTTACCCTGACTGATTTTGCGGGTGTAATAGGCCCTGGAGACCGGATCGCGCAGAGCGGCGAAGGCCGACAGGAACATCGCCCGTTTGAGCTGTTTGTTGCCTCGTCTGGACGGCAACACCACGGATGGAAGAACCGGAGCGGCGCGTCACCGGCGCCAGCCCTGCGTAGGCGGCCAGATGATCCGCAGAAGCGAATGCGCGGCTCGCCACGTCGATCAGGAGTCTGGCCGCGGTCCTGACGCCGACTCCCGGCATGCTGGTCAGGACCGGATGAAGAGGGTGAGCAAGCACCAGGCGCTCAACTTCTTTCGCGACTTCATCGCGTTGGATGCGCAGAGCCGCCAGCTGCTGCGCCAGGCGCGGCAGCACGATGCTGGCAGCCTGGGTACCCAAGACCACCACCGTCTGCTCAGAGAGCGCCTGGAGGATTTCGGCGGCCCAGGTTTTGCCCATGCGTGGAGCGAGTTTGACGAGCCGATTGGCCAACTGTTTTTGAGTCAACTTGGCCAAGATTGCGGGCGAGGGATAGCGCTCGAGCAGATCGAGCATGGCCGGGTGATCCAAGTGCGATCCCACCACTCGCTCGAGGGCCGGATGGATCTGCGTCAGCAGGCCACGGATGCGGTTGCTGACCTGCGTGATTTGGCCGGCCAGATCCTCGTCAAAGCCGCACAACATCGTGAGTTCGGCGAGCTGACTGTCCGCCAGCTTCAGCGAGCGAAGTGTGTGCGGCAAGCTGCGGGCAGCCTCGGCGATGATATAGGCATCCCGTGCATCAGTCTTGGCTTCACCGGCATGCAAGTCGGCAATACGCCGCATCGCAAGTCCTGGCAAATAAGCGACCAACACCCGTTCAGCACGCGCCACTGCGACCGGCAGTGCTCCCACCGTTGCGGGTTGGTCCACGACGAGCAGGACCTGACCGTGTATTTTGAGTTTGCCGATCAGTGCTCTGAGTTTTGCTTCATCGTTAGGCAAAGCGCTGTCGAGAAGCCGTTTGCCCTTGCGATCGAGGGCTACGGCATGATGCGCTCCTTTGCCTACGTCGACACCGACGAAGACCTGGACACTGTCGTGTTGTTCAATATCAGTCACGCCTTCTCCTGAGCTTTAAAATGAGCCAGCGAACCACGGCAACTGATCTCGGCATCCACGTTACAGGCGACCTCGGCGTAAACCGGGTCGAGCCCCTATCAGCGATCATCAGTTGCCTGCCAGGCCCGGTGACAACGCCCCCCGGATCATGGACGACTGGGGGCAGCAATCATGCCGGGCCTAGCTGGCCGACCCGAGATTACCTCGGGTCACGAACAAGGTAACGGGGGCATCTACCGCCCCAGGTCCAGACCTTCTTCGCCCACGACCGTGCCTGGTGTACTCAGCGAGCCACCGACATCGGCACAGCCCGCGGTCAGCTCATTCATTAACTGCTCACTCAGCGATCGGATTGTCGAACGATTGCGCGCTGCTCAAGGCGTCCTGTGCCTGGCGAGCCGCTTTGGTGAGGCCCCGCTGGAGGCGGCCTGCGCGCGGGCGTTGGCTCACGACGGTCCACATCGACGTCCCCCCGCCTTGAGTAGTGGTCCGGTCTAGAGTTTCCCGAGATTAGACTCCAAACCGCCGCGCTACTCAAAATGAGGGGGACGTCGCGGCAATCCTTTTTTTCCAAGATTGTCACCGACGAGATCTGAAAACGCATGGAGGGATCTGCATGCCACAATAAAGGGCCGCCTCCCTTTACGGTGCAAGACCCTGGCGCTCGCAGAGAGGCCTTACTGTCCTTCAAAGGCAAAACGATTCAGGCCCTCGCACTCTTGAGGCAAATGGTCAATTTGATCATGGATCAAGTAGGTTACTGGAGCAACCTCGATTTTCGACCTGTAGGGCACGTTATTGAGACATTGCCGCGTTTAATGAAGTAATGGCAAGGTTATCGCCGCGGGACACGCTCGTCTCACAATCTTTCTAACAGTAGGCACCTGAAGGACCATGTATTCTGCATGAATTCGGAACCGTGAAGAGCCACCGGCTATTCGCTCCACAAATCCGCAAAGATAGAGATTGACTTCGAGATTGGCAAGCGTTGGATTCTTGGCGTACTAACTAGTCGCAGACGGTAGCTAGAAGTACAGCGTCCAATCATGTAGTTGCGACTTGTATCGATCGCAAAGGAGATGCAGTGGAAGGCTTCCATATTGCCGTAGTTACGCTTTTGGGTAACGGACATGTGTATCCCGTACTGCCACTTTGCTCCGAGCTTGTGAAGCGCGGACACGATGTCACTTATGTGACCAGCTCACACTATTCTTCTCAAATTGCCGATGTCGGAGCGCGCCCCGTGATCTTTGGATACAGACCCCCTAGCGCGGAATTAAAGAACCAGGTCCGAAAGACGATTGGATTGAAATGCGATGACGTCAGGCTGTGGCCGGTGTTGAGATCGTACCAGAAACATCAGTTTTCAATTGCTGAGCACCTGTTGTCTGAAGTGAAGAGCTTCTACGAAGCAAATCCTCCGGATCTAATTCTGTATGATGCTTACGCCATCGGCGGCCGCCTTCTTGCGCACCGACTGAATTGCAAAGCCGTTCGTATATCGCCGCATTTTGCTCAATACAAGAGGTATTTTATACGGCAGAACGGTGTATTCGAGGATCCACCTGGAGCAGAGGGCTATCGTGATGATCTGGACTCGTTTCTCCTATCTCATGGAATTAGAACTGCAAACAACCTGTGGTATGTCGAGAGATTAAACATTCATTTCATCCCGCGAGAATTTCAGTACTGCAAAAGCTACTTTGACGATCGGTTTTGCTTCGTTGGGGCTCTTCTGGATCGGCCGTTTACACCTGCGTGGAAAAATACAAGTGCCGGCAGACCGATAGTGCTCATCTCTGATCTATCTGGACTCCTTGATACGAATATCAATTCGGCTAGTTACTATCGGTTACTGATCGAATCTCTCTCCGACGGCGAGCTCCACTGCGTTCTTTCGATTGGCGACAGCTTTGATCCAAGCCTACTAGGGCAACTCCCGGATCACTTCCAAATCAATCGAAGTGCGTCGCATCTTGAAATCCTTCCGCACGCAACTATTTCTGTATGTCACGGGGGAATGCTGAGTACACTCGAAGCACTCTACAATGGAGTACCTGTCCTCTCCATTCCAAGCGATACTGGAACAGAAGAAGTGTCCTATCGCAACGTTGAGTTGGGTGGCGGACGTAAGCTTGCCAGAGACACGTTAACGGCTGACGTTATCAGAAAAACGATAAACGAAATGCTAAACGACGCTTCCCTTCGATGCCGAGTCACAGAAATGCAGCATATGTTTAAAAGATCCGGCGGAGCGCAGCTTGCCGCCGATCAAATCGAGAGTTCAGTACGTCAGGGGTAACGGATTCATTTTGGAATTGAGTCAATATTTCGCAAGTCGTACCGTGCTTGATTTGTTTCCAACACAAGTAGCCAATCCCCTGGCGTGGGTAATTTTTCGGGGCGATAGGCACCCAGCAGGATATGCTTGTCTTGCCCGAAATCGCCCCATCCTTGCATCTTAAAGGGGCCGAATGTTGGTCCTGAACCTCCTTTGAGCTCGCCCCGATACTTCCCTTGGGCGTCGTATAACCGCCGCTCAAGGGCGCTTTGTTTAAGGAGTGGCGGACTGCGCCGGAGCGCAAAATGATCAAGTCTTGGCTTCGGGTCGATATCGTAGTACATGAGGCCAATGGATCCAGCAGTAATGTTAGTGACATCAACAATTGGTGTGGTGAATGTCAAGCCGCCACCACTTAGGGACATTACAGCTTTATCCGCTCGAACTTCCGCATTGAGCACAACATGGGCACCGAATTCAGGAACCGACACCCTTCCGAGGACACGTCCGTCGTCTCCATTTTTGCGATCTAAGATATAAATGGCCCTTTCGTCAGGCGCGTATATTGCGACGATGTAGTTCCCACCATCATGATATCTCAACATTAAACCAACTGCTTCTCTTCCCACGACACCTACAGAGGTGACGGCATTTTCATCATTAAAGGCAGCGAGAATCTTGAGCGTCTTCCTGAAGGATGAGTGACTCGCGGCTCGGACTTTTTCGTGGAGTTCATTCTGCTCAATCCAACTTGAGCTTCTGTCTCCATTCACATCGGAAAAGATTACCTCCCCCGGCGACGGGCGGTTTACGATCCCGAGGTCAATGCGAATACCCGACGATGGTTCCCAAAAATACGCGCGGTAACGCACCCCGATCTCGAGGTTGAGAATTGTAGGCGCTGGAGACGGGGGGAAGATGACGCGTGTCGGAACATAGATAAAGCGCACTTCACCAGGGATACCAGCTGCATACGGTAAACGAAAGTTGCCATTGTGACGTGCCCATTCACCGCCTGGATATCCTACTTCTGTAGCTTTGTCGAGACCTTCCGCATCGTTCCCGTCGACTGTCAGCACGCCACGACCTATGTCGAAGCCATTTATTTCTTTACGCGGCGTGAGGAGAGTTGTCCCGCCTACAGCAATCCATTCCGGATGCGGGGCGAATCTCCACCATCGGTACTGACGAAGCAGCTTCGCACCGAGACCTACTTGATAGGATCCGGCAGCATCATGCCCCTCCTGCCACGTTAAGAACGAGTATCGGAGTCGCTGCAACGGAGCTTTAGCTGTATATGACTCCCAAACTCCGTTAGCTCCATAGGTATGACCCGCGGCGCCGTTTAGCATTGATAGCCAGAACGCCGTTCGTTGAAAGTCTTCGAGATGAATTTCGCCAAGCCTCTCGTAACCAACCTCACCCTCAACCAGCGGCTTTACCACGGACGTTCTTGCGTAATGCGTGTCGATTTGGGCCACTTCCGCGGCGACGCTCCCCCAGCCCAAGTGGCTGCTCTGAAACAGGTCGAAATCCGTCAGTGATTCATCCTGGATTGGGTAGTCAAACGGTGGTGGCGCTTCGTGAACAGAAATCGGGTGATGGTAAGGATCAGTGTCTCGCACGTACCGAGTGACATCCGTCCAACCGCGCGTGAACATATAGTGAAAAGAGTCGGGGAAGAGTTTGGTAGCCGCCGCAGAGGGATCAAACACCTCGCCGCCGACGATCCAAAATACGGGGTACGCACCGTAGCGCGCGATCACGTAGCGCCAGTGCTTTTTCAGAACCTTGACGCCTGCTTGCTCCAAAATCGGACCCCATGCCCCAACAATTGCGGGGACCATGCCTTGATCTAACAGATATCGGATTCGGCGATCCACATAATCAAAATATTTTGGATTGATCCGTTTGAATCGGGAATCCCATACTGGCCCGCCTTCGTTACGGAATCCGGGATCCACAGGTGCGAGCTCTTCTGGTGGTATCAACCCCGCGACGATCTGGATGACCGTAAAACCTTTAGCCTTACGGTCATTGGCCAACGTCTTAAAACTGCTCCATGACAATCGTTCCGACAAGCCAGACCACCAAGTGTCTCCAAGCCAATAGAACGGAGTGCCATCATCGAATTCAAAGTAGCGCCCATTGGAACTGACGCGCAACATGCCATGACGCATTGACAGACCGCCTCCCTTGTGCGGAAGGAACGTGATTTTCCCTGCATGCCCATTGAGATCAGAATTTGCGGAATCGCTGCTTTCGAGATGGAAGGAGTACTCACCTGGAGTGGGAGGAGAGAATCGGACCGTCCAGCGCTGCTCGCCGCGCCAGAAGGCAGGTACGCGCCACGTGACGCCATCCTTGTTGAAAACGAAGTCAACATCTACGTCGTTGAAGGGATCCGTGTAATGCGTTTGAGATTCGATTGTCCATTCAATCATGGATTCGTGAGTTGTCAGTGGAGGCGCGCCTTCCGCTCCTGATATCGCAATAGGCCACAGTATTCCAGACAGGACCAACTTCCGAAGGGAAGATCTACTACATATAATTGTTCGAAGAATGGAAATTATGGCCATTCGCGTACGATGGTATGATCGATGGCGCCTAGAAACCTGACAGGATGGCATCCGGTGTAAATACTTGTTGGCACTGATCGGCGGTCGGCCACTCGTCATCCTGAATAGGCTATGCAATTTCATTTCTGACGTCCACCCATGAGAATATTTCTACTTACAGCGACGAACAACTCGTCAGTCTGAAGCACCGTGAGAAGCACTCGCTTCGAGAAATATCCAATCATTTGATCACTATAAATGGCTTCGATTCCCATGCCCCACATGAGAATGCAGCTGTCGGCCGATGCTAAACTCCTCTTGCACCGACAGATCGAGCAGCATGTGTCAGCCGGTGGCACGATGCTCCAGCCAAAGCTCGTCTTTCTGCCGAATGGAAAAATCTGGGCTGCCGAAATCATTTAAGTGCCCACCGAAAAGTCAGTTGCAACCGTAGCCCCGGCCGCCAGCGTCGCCATGCGGTCTCGGGAGCGACAACTCGCGGCTCAGCGAACCGAACTTAAGAACGCGTCAACGAAAGGTGCGCGCCTCATGCGCGCTCACCTCTTTACTCGGTTCTGACCAGCATGCTAAGGACGAGCGGGGCCGGTGCGAGCTGCAAATTGCATGCGGACCCTTCATTAAAAAACGCAACTGCGACTTCCTGTTCCCCCGAACACTTCTGAGGTATCTCCAAGAAGACACTGGGGTTAGTCGTGTTCACACGCTCAGTCGGTTTCCATTAAGTCGCTCGCCGGTGACTAATTTCGACAGATGCGTCAGGCCAGATTTTCATCGTTCGCCAATATGCGTAGGCGCCAACTTCACTTGAAGACGAGCAACAGTTAGAAATGCGACACGATTGGCAACCCGTGCTGGCTCCTGGGGTACACGGGTGTTTCCGTCAACTGGCTCCCGTGCGTAACCATCTTGCGCCTTAGAAACTCATCCGGCAACATCTCAGCGCTCATCGCGCGTTTCTCCCAATTAACGATCGTCACCATCATTGAGCAGTCGGGACAGACGTATGACCGCCTTCATCGACTCGGAACTCGTTAGGCTGAGAACTCCGGTCGATTCAAATGCATTGTTGATTCGGCGTGACGCCGCCGGACAAGCGCTCTGTCTGGCTTTGCACAAAAATGCATAGCTGCACCTCAACGCCTATACGAACTAAACAATGGTGACCATATGAAAACTACAGTGTTCAAAAATGCGCGAGTATTCGACGGTACGAATCCAGACTGCCCGGAAGGTATGGAGGTGTTGATCGAAGGAGGAGTGATCCGTGACATTTCGGACAAGTCCCTTGAGGCAAATGGGGCGCGTATCATCGACATTGCGGGCCGCACGCTCATGCCCGGTTTGATCGATGCACATGTGCATGCGTGCACGCCAAGTTTCAGTTTATTCGACCTCGACCACATGCCACAAAGCCTTCTTGCGAATCACGCCGGCTCGATACTGACCGGCATGCTACGCCGTGGATTCACGACGGTACGCGATGCCGGTGGCGCCGATCGTGGGCTGTGGTTGGCCATTGAAAATGGAGTCATTGAAGGTCCAAGGCTGTTCTATTCGGGGAGAGCCATTTCCCAGACCGGCGGCCATGGTGATATGCGTGCCCTCGATCAGGTTGAGCCCTGTAACTGTGGTGCCTATTCGGGAGCCATTTCGATGGTGGCCGACGGAGTGGATGGGGTACGAAGGGCTGTTCGAGAAGAGCTGCGCCAAGGTGCACACCAGATTAAGATTTTTGCATCTGGTGGTGTTGTTTCGCCCTCGGATCCTATCTGGATGAGTCAGTTTACGGATGGGGAAATTGCTGCGGCCGTTTACGAAGCTTCCAATCGTCGCACCTATGTGATGGCCCACTGCCATACGGACGAGGCGGCAAGGCGTTGTATTGATCTGGGGGTGCGTTCAATCGAACACGGCTCCGACATCCAGCCTGATACAGCTCGTCTAATTGCGGAGAAAGGCGCCTTCGTTGTGCCGACCTTGACGGTGACAGATGTTCTTCGTAGACATGGAGCAGAACTCAATTTGCCGCCGATGAGCCTTGAAAAGGTCAGCAGCCTTTATGAGCGTATTCTACGGGCCATTGAGACCTGCACTCGGGCGGGCGTGAAGATCGGCCTAGGTGCAGATCTGCTAGGATCGAAGTACCACCATCTTCAGGGCATGGAGTTGACGCTGCGGGGAGAGGTCAGTTCTCCGCTGGAAGTATTGCGATCTGCGACCTCAATAAACGCCGAGCTTCTACAAAGATCTGGCCAGCTAGGCTGTATCCAACCCGGTGCGCTGGCTGATCTAATCGTCCTAGACTTTGACCCATTCAAGAGTCTGTCGCCGTTCCAGCGCGCAGAACAGAATGTCGTCCTTGTGATGAAAAGCGGCGAAATCATTCGTGATAATGTTACAGGATAGTTCGAGGAAACACGCAGAGCGACCTAGTCAGGGCGCGGCCCGCCCCCTAATATCGACAACCCTGCGAGCCACAGAGTCGCCTGCTGACTTTGCCCCCGTTTCCGTAGGAGTCGGTGTTGGAGGTCCGCCACTTCTGAAGTCCGTTGCTCCTGACGTTTCCGAGCATACTCACTCGGGGTCAGGTATCCGAGTGAGCTGTGAGGTCGGTGGCCATTGTACAACTCGACAACGCGACACCCATAGCATCACTGCGCGCAAGCTGCTCTATCCATTTCATCCTTGGCATGGGGAACTGGTTTCGATTAAATGAACATCGGTTCGTGGGGTCGTACCCGTCTTCCATTGTAGCCTTGAGCCCGAGTCGGGCAAGCGCGAGCTGGAGATTCCGCAGTGGATGTTTGATGCGGCCGCTGTCTGTTTGATTCGATGCGAAGCCACGGCTCGGGTGAGCACCAAGGCACTGAGTGAACTAAAGGAGCTGATCTCCGTGGGTGGCCGGGCCAGCGGCGGTGACATGGTACAAGTGCAGCAGCAGAGTCGTTCCCGCAGAGGAGGTTCTGATGCGTCGCGTCACGAGGTTCCCCCAGTCGAGTCAGTTTCCACTATTTCGTCCACCCCCAACAGGCCCCGATGGGAAAGCCTATCGGCAGAGGCGCGCCAAGAGGCGCTCGCGCTGCTCTTGCTATGGCTCCACGCCCACGCTCGAGGCGACGGTCAGTTCGCGGACGCGGAGGTGCACGATGAGTGGAAGATCCGCCCGCATCACCTTCAGCGCAAAGCCATCCTGTACATCCGCCAGTCTTCTCCCTACCAAGTCCTCCACAACCTCAAGGGCCAGAAGCTGCAGTATGCCATGCAAGAGCACCTGCGCCGTTTGGGTTGGCAGGAGATTGAGATCATCGATGAGGATCTGGGACGTTCGGCAGCCGGTACCACCGTAAGAGCGGGATTTGAACGCATGGTCGTGCAGGTTTGTTTGGGGCAGGTGGGTGCTGTGGCGGCACGCGAGGTATCGCGCTTCGCACGTAACTGAGCAGGCGCACGCTTTTTGATGGTGGTCTGAGCAAGCTTTTTGATGTGGTTCCCAGTTCCGGTTCCCACGCGCTGTAGAGCGATCGGGAACCGGAACTGGGAGCTGGCGGGATGGGAAGGGAGCGATCGTCAAGCCATCGTGTTGGCCAGGCGATAACCTTCGGGTGAGCGCACGAGGCGGCCAGCGCGGGTAAGATCGAGGAGTCTCGCATAGAAGGTGGCTTTGCGGATCGAGCACAGCGCGCGCAGTTCGGTGGCGGGGACCGGAGCATCGGACTGACTGAGGGCGCTGAGGATGCGCTCATCGACGGAGCTGGACGGCGGGGCTGCGCAGACGGGATCAGCAGCGGCACGCACTTCCAAGGCCAAAGATTCTCCGCGTTGTGCGAGTTCCAGATCGATCGGTGGCAAGGAAGGTGCGGCGCGATGCTCGACGGTGAGTGTGAGCTCGGTCTGGCTGCGGCGTAGATAGAGATTGGAGTCGCCCCACGCATGGAACTCGGAGGAACCACGCAGTGCCTGGCCGGCACGGATGTGGCCGCCGCCCTTTTTTGCGTGATGCACGAGGAGCACGGCCAGATGATGACGTCGCTGCAACTCGCGTAAATAGGCGAGCAATGGAGCGACCTCGCCACTGGCGTTCTCATCGATGCGATGTAAGCGCACGAACGGATCCAACACCAACAGGCGTGGTTTGAGCTGCTCGACGGTGTGCTCGAGCCGGGCACGATCGGCGGGCAGATCCAGCCGCACGGTAGGAGCTGTGATCACTTGAACGTCCAGCTCCTGCAAGCTCACCCGCGCGGCGGCACAGATGCCTTCGAGTCGGCTGCGCACGATGTGCAGAGCATCCTCAGCGGCGTACAGCAGCACACGCCCGGCGGTGGGCACCGAGAAGTGACGCAGGCACGAGGTGCCGGAAGCCACCGCGACAGCCAGATCCAAGGCGAGAAAGGATTTGCAGCATTTAGGCTCGCCGCCGAGCACCCCAACGGCTTCTTGCAACCACAGACCCATCACGAGCCAACGCTGCGCCTCGGGACGCACCGGCAGCTGGTGAGCCGGTTGTACTGGCAAGAGCCTGTCGGGGGCTGTTCTCATCGCCGGCGCGAAGCGACTTTACTCTGCGCGGGAGCGGGCGCCGAGAAAGCCTCGAAGAACAACTTCTCATCCAGCTGCGGCACCTCGCGCTGTGCAGCCAGGTCCAGAAGCTCTGCGGCAATGTTCATCAGCGCCCGCAAGTTGCCTTGCGCGTGATCGCACAAGGTCGCGATCAACTCCGAAGTCATGAGTTTCGGAGCCCCCGCGCTGTGCAGTGCGTGCACCAAGCACTCCCGTAGCTCCTCGGGCGTAGCACGGTCGAGCGTCAGCTTCACCCGGATACGCGATCCCAAAGGAGCCAACTCATCACAGCGGAAGCGTTCGGACAGACGCTGATCCCCGGCAAGCACCACGGTGAGCAACAGGTGCGAGTCCAGTCGCGACGAGGACAGCAGTCGCAGCTCCTCCAACAGCAGCTGTTGGTCTCTTGCGCCTCCATCGATGAGCAACACGGGACGGGTCTCGGAGGCATCGATGTGCGCCTGCCAGCGCTCCCGCAAAACCTTGGCGCCGCCGAAGCGGTTATGCGGGCGCAACGGTACTCCGAACAGATCACCAAGTTCACGGTAGAAGTCGCCGATGCTGGCCTGCGGCCGCGAGAGCGCCCCGACCTGCACGTCGCGTACTGCGGAAAGTTGCTCGGCGAGCACGCGCAGAGTGGCCGGCTTGCCCGTCCCAACGCCGCCGCTGAGCAAGGCGAAGCCTCCCTCGCCGACGAGTTGTTGGACGCGCCAGCAGAAGGACTCGATTCGCGGCGTGCACTGTAGGGCCTCTACCGGAACCTCCGGTGAGAACGGATTCCATTTGACCCCATACAGGGCCAGGAGCTTTTTGTTCATAGGGATCTCACTTTGACTCTTCGGAGTCGTTTGACGGAACTGCCTCCATGGGCAGATAGGGCGGCGGCAGTCCCGTAGCCGCCTGTTGGGCCAGAAGCTTCGAGAGCAGCGGTGCGATTCCGGGGACGGACCGCAAAGAGTTTCCTGGACGATTGGCAATCGGCTCGAGGGGCCGGCGCACCCCGCGGGCGTTCTGGACCTTATCCTGGGGAAAGAGCCGACATAACACTTCGGCCGTGCGCTCGTCTGCGTACTTCAGCCGATCGCGAGCCGGCGTTTCGCAGCCGGGTGGTCCAGCATTTCAGGAGTGCGTGAGCCGACGCGGCCGAGATCAGTGGGCATCTGGATTTCACCACTGCGGCCACTTCAAATT
>Ga0268264_10001758_pt1 | contig 19855 bp, 16 predicted proteins | sample KBSSwiS32_FD_190357 | JGI IMG/M metagenome (GOLD analysis project Ga0268264, IMG submission 190357) | Switchgrass rhizosphere microbial communities from Kellogg Biological Station, Michigan, USA - KBS Switchgrass S3-2 (SPAdes) (version 2) | ecosystem: Host-associated > Plants > Roots >...
CGCATCGAAATAGCGTTGATACCCATTCGGCTTTTTCGGCAGTTCCCAGGTATCGGCGAACTCGTCGATCACCAGAATGCCTTCCTCGTCACATGCATCGAGAAACGCGGCCGACGGGGGATTGTGACTGGTGCGGATGGCGTTGAACCCACTGGCTTTCATCAATCGCACCCGACGCCGCTCCGCATCGGGAAACGCGGCAGCCCCCAGCAAGCCGTTGTCGTGGTGCAGACTGGCTCCGAAAAGCTTGATGGGTTTCCCGTTCAGCAGTAGCCCCGTTTTCGCATCGACCGAAATGGTACGAATGCCGAAGGCCGTTTGAGCGAGATCAACTGTGTGATCGCCTTGAAACAGCCTCACGTTGGCCCGGTACAGCTGTGGCGTTTCTGGACTCCAGGGCGCCACCGCCGCGACCTCAATCGTCTGGTTGACGTATTCCGTCGTTTTTGAGCTGATCCGGAGCATCCCGAGAGCGTGTCGGGTCCGCTCTCCGCGAGGGCTGATGAGTTCAGCCTCGAGCGCCACGTCCTGAGGTGTGGCCAGATTGTTCCGCACCTCGACTCGAACCTGTACCTGCGCTTTGTTTTCATTGAGCCAGACCGTGTCCGCCTGTACACCCCAGGTCGGAACATACAGCGGCGCATGGGAACGCAGACTCACTCCGCGGTACAGACCCGAACCGGCGTACCACCTGGTGTTTGACTCCGGATTGAGCACCCGGATGGCAATGACATTGTCCCGCGATTCTCGCTTCAAGTGCTGCGCGATTTCGACCACGCGCGAGATGTATCCATGCGGTTGAAACGCGACGTGGTTGCCGTTGACCCAGATATCGCCCTCCTGCTGGGCGCCATGAAGGATCAGCTCGAGCTCCTTCCCAGCGTCGGTCGGCTCGGTGCGAAAGTGAAGTCGGTACCAGCCGATGCCGCCGCGCAGGTATCCGACACTCGGGCCTTCGGGGGTTGTTGGATCATGAGGTCCCTTTGCCGCATCAGCCTCCCGCTCTGACTCGATGCTCCAATCGTGCGGCAGATCGACCACCCGCCAGGTCGAATCGTCAAAATCGGGCGCTTCGGCCCCGACTTGTTCGCCGCGAATAAACCGCCATCCCACATTCGCGTCACGGGCAGGCGAGACGTCAGCGGCAGCGGAAAGGTCGGCGTGGACGATCACAGCGGCCACCAAGCCCCAGAAGAACGAGCGGGAGAACGGGAATTTCTGATTGTTCGTCATAGCTTGACAGGCTCCGCTGCGCCCTATGGTTTCGCAGGGCCGGTCAGGCGCAGCATCAGCACGCTGTGCGGCGCCAGCCGTGCTTGCAGTTTGGCTCTGGTGTCGCCCGTCTTCTTGCTCCACAGGTCGGACCAGCGGTAGACAGTCTGCTTGAAATCGACCGACCGCTTGCTCAGGTCATCTGTCAGGACTTGCGCCTTCCAGTCATGGTGAACATCGACAGCCTGGTTGGAGCGGTTCAGGAACATCAGTGCCCACTGGCCGCCGTCGAGCGGCTTGGCATAGATCTCCAGCGGACCGTCGACCATGACGCGCAGCGCCTGCACACCCAGCTTGTCCTGGTTCACCGCGATCACGCCGGGGTTGGTCAGGATGCGGCGGGTCGACTCGGGCATGGAACGCAGGTCGCTGCCCAGGATGAGGGGCGAGGCCATCATGGCCCAGATCGACAGATGGGCGCGGTCTTCATCCTCGCTCATGCCGTTGCCCACTTCGAGCATGTCCATATCGTTCCAGTGGCCGGGCCCTGCGAACTTGCGCAGGCCTGCCTGCCTGTCGAGGACGCGCAGCACGCCCAGACCAGTCGACAAACCGGGACTGTATTCGCAGTCGAAGCAATTATAGATATCGGGCGTGGTGCGCCACGAATGGGCAACCTGGCCGGCCCACTCCCACGGCTTGCTGATGCCCCATTCGCACATGCTGAACAGCATCGGACGGCCCGAGTTGGCGATCGCGTCGCGCATGGTGGTGTAGGCCGCTTCGGCGCTTATGCCCTGGGTGTCGCACCAGTCGTACTTGACGTAGTCGATGCCCCAGCGCGCATAGGTGAGCGCATCTTGATACTCGTGGCCGCGGCTACCGGGACGGGCGTCGCAGGTGGTCGCGCCGGCGTCCGAGTAGATGCCCAGCTTGAGTCCCTTGCCATGCACATAGTCCGCCAGCGCCTTTATGCCGGATGGGAAGTGCTTGGGGTCGGGCTGGATGTTGCCGTCGGCGTCGCGCTGGCCCTGCCAGCAATCGTCAATGTTCACGTACTGGTAGCCGGCGTCCTTCATGCCCGTCTTGACCATGGCATCGGCGGTCTCGCGGATCAGGCGTTCGTCGATATCGCAGGCAAATTTGTTCCAGCTGTTCCAGCCCATTGGCGGGGTGCTACCCAGGCTTTCAAACTTTTGAGCCCAGCTATTACCTGCCGCGCAAAAGAATAAGGTCAACGCCGCGACTGCCATCATTGCCGTGCTCTGGATCAGTGACTTGTGTGTTATCTGCTTTGTTTTCACTTCCAAATCACTCTCAAAGACCAAGTTGTTAGTCGGACCACTTTGCCACATTACAGAACGTGGTCAGGCCAGATTTACCCGGAGCTGCGGACCAAGCCGCACAGCGTGTCCTGCGTCGAAGTCGGTCTTACCAACATTGCGTTCCCGAATCAACCAGGCCGTCGGCACCGCATGGGCAGAACCGCCGTAGTCCTCTGAAGTGAAGTGAGGGGTCTGCGGCTGACTTCTTTCGGGCGAGCTGATCGATGGCCACCTGGTCGACTGCTATGGGTCGCTTTGAGACATACGAGCTGAACCTGTTCGAGGGCCGCCCTCGACAAGTGATCAGAAACCGGGTCATCTCCTCTCAATCACTGAGCGCAGGGTCATGCCGCCGGCCCGGAGGGCGGCGACTTCTGAGCTCACAAATTGAACAAGGCGCGGTCTTCTCTTTGCGTAAGAGCGCCATTCAGCCACTCGCGAAACTGTGCTTCCTCAATTTTACCGCGCGCGACTTTCTCGAGGACCACGGTGCCCGCAAGCAATTTGCGGCGTGTATCATCCTTTTTTGCACGCTGCGCCTCCTCGCGTTTTCGCTTGGCTTCCGATTTTACGTGCTGGCCTTGGAGCGTCTTGAGTTGCTTTTTCAGGGTCGCGATTCGTTCTTCCATCTTCCTCACGATCAATACTCCTCTTTCGGAGAAGACCTCAGTCCATGCGCGTTGGCGCCGGCGCTGATAGCTTCTGTCGTTCCGTCTCCTTCAGTGCTCCTCGCCCTCGTGCGCTGTCAGCCATTTTTCGATGTCAGCGCAGCCAACCGCCCGCCTTATGGCGCTTGGGAAACCGCCCACTGTTAACCCAGCGAAAGAGCGTTGACCGATTGATGGGCACAACTTTGAGCACTTCACGCACTGTAAGTCGGTCGAGAGCGGGCGGGCTGGTAGTCGACCGGCGCGTTGACGAGCTCCAGGTACTGATAGGTGCTGTACTTGCCGTCCGCCTCGAGTGACATCTGGCCGCCGAGCATCGGCCATTCGTAGCGCGCGACGGCGTTGAAGCTCCAGTGAGGAGCCTGCGGCATCTGCGCAGGAAGGACAATTCCAGAGGGCGTCGGTACGAAGGGCACGATGGTCTCGAGATGCGAGACACCGAGCTGCACGTTCAGGCCGTGCGCCGGAACGAGCGCCAGCTCGAACTCTCCACCCTTATCGCGTGCGTTCACGTTCTCCACCACTTCAGTCGCGCCATTCAGAAAGAAGCCCTGATAGTTGTGGTAGTCGTAATAAAACACATCTGCGTTCAACCGCGCCCGGCCTTCCCAGAAGGTCGATTTGAAGCCTGTTTCGTAGCTCGTGAGCCGCTCCTGATCGTACGGCAACAAGTCAGGGTCGACCCGGTGCGGCGGAGGTGGCTGACCAGCCGCCTCCTTTGGCGCCCCGGTTGGCGCTGGTGTAGAGGAGAGTATTGCGGGCAGGTTTGTAGTCGAGCTCAACCTTCCCGGTGAAAATATTCCAATCGCGTGCAGCCGCAGGATAGGTCGAAGGCGCGTAGTGCAGATACTGCTGCAGCGACGGGAAAGGACTCGTCCGGCTGTCGAAGGTATAGTCGAAGCGTTTGTCGTCGTAGGTGTAGCGCGCCCCGCCGATCAAGGTCCAACGCGGCGCGAGATCGAATTCCAACTGCATGAATGCAGCGGGCGAGCTCGTACGCAGCGTAAAATGAGCGTCCCCCACTCCCTCGCCAGGCGAGCAGCCCAGGCCCGGCGCACCTCCGAAACAAAAATTGTTGTACGCGGGATTGAAGTTCGTTATCGCATCCATGGTCGTGCGGTAGTTCAGGTAATAGGCACCGCCCACCCAGCGCAGCGCGCCCCCGGCGGCCTCGCCATTCACGCGCAGCTCCTCCGAGAACTGTTGGTAGTGGTAGAACACGTCGTAGTTGAAGACCGGAAGCGGGGACATGTCTGAGTCCTCACCGCAACGCTTCTGCACCCTCAGGTAATCGCTGACGGAAGTGAGAGTAAACCCGTCGGTCCTCCAGGTCGCCGTCCCAGTAGCGCCCCAGACGCTGCGGTTGAAGATTCCGCGTCGATCTTTGTCCTGCACGAACGGGCTCGGATCAGTCTTCACGTAACCATTGAAGTCCGGCTGTCCCGGGGTGAACGCACCGCGTCCGGTAGCGTCCGGGTAGGAGGCCGCCCAGGAGTAATTGCCTGCAGTCTCGTGGTTGTTTATGAGCCCGTGCAGCTTGAGCAACAAGTCCAAGCTCTCCGTGGGTTTGTACAGCAGCTGCAGCCGTCCCGCGTACTGGTCCTGGTCGTTGATGTCGTGCGCGATCAAGTTGCGAACATATCCATCGTGTTTCGCGGTTGAAAACGACACGCGGCCGTCCAGCCCGCTTGCAAGGGGGCCGCTGACCGCGCCCTCGCTGTCGATCTCTTCATAGTTGCCGCCAGTCAGGTCGAAGTAGGCCTGGAGCTGGTCGGTGGGCTCGTTGCTGATGTATTGAATCAGTCCGCCTGTTGCGTTCCGCCCGAAGAGGGTGCCTTGAGGGCCGCGCAGCACCTCGACGCGTTGGAGGTCGAACAGCGTTCCGGCCAGCGCGCCCGTGGACGCCACGTATGCGTCGTCACTGTATACGGCGACGGGGGCTTCCTTGGCGGCGACCAACGAGCCACCAAAGCCGTCCTTCGAGGATCACTTGGGCGATCTCGAGAAGATCCGAGTCGAGGTGCCGTTTGAACTGCTTAGCCAATCGAAAATGTGGCAACAGCTTGACGAGGCCACACGCGCCACGGTTGGACGCTACACGGCTTTTCGCCATCAGCCGCACTTTCAAGGCGATGATACTCATGGTCACTGCGACGTGGGCGGTGGTTATGAAATCGCGTGGTGCAGAACGCCTCCATACCCTCGCAAGCACCCTGGCAAATTCCCGGCGAACATCCCTCGCGATGCACGTGCGGCCGTCGCCAAGGTCCTGGACGTCGATCCCGATCTATTAGAGGGATTTCGGATTCATGATTCCGAGATCGACGAAGATGTGTTGTTAATCGAGATCAAGCAAACAAGCAAAGGTTAGTCAGGGGCTTGCGCGTCCACGACTCTCGATCAGCCCGACATCCTACAGCTTGGCGCCTCTCATCGATGCCGCATAGGGTCCGTTCCATCGTCGCGACGCTCTGCCTATCCGATGTGACCTTCTCATTAGGGTCTCGGAGTATTCCAGAATTCAGATGCCCGGATCTGCACTCTTCAGGTCAAATCAGGATCCTGCATCCATGACGGAATATCGCGCATTCCATGGAGCACGCGCCAGACATCAATGTGACTACTCCGCTCCACATAGAACACCAGATGCGGGTACTTCTTCAAACGCCAGAAGCGCAGACCGGGAAGATTCAACTCACCGGCGTAGCGCGATGAGCCCGTGTCTGGATGGCCTCCAATATGATGATACGCCTGTTCCAACGCATCGATGAAGCCTAACGCGGGTTCCGGCGCATTTTCGCTCGAGTAGTAGTCGATTGCTTCGTTGATGTCCCGCTCAGCGCGCTCACGAGGGATAACGGGTTTCGGCGTCACCGGCGAGTGCCTGGCTTCCCCGATTTGACCTTTCGGCGCAGGCGATCGAAGTAGGCTTCATCAACGGGCTTGGTCGGTGCAGATTCAGCGCCTGCGAGCAGAAGACCGCGCAACCGCAGACGGTCCTGATCTTTTCGTATGAGTTCGCGCACGTACTCGCTGCTCGTGCTGTAGCCACGCTCGTTGACCTGCTCGTCGACAAAATCTTTGAGCGAATCAGGCAGGGAGATATTCATCGTGCTCATGCCTGAATCGTAGCGCTTTTGGCAAAATTTGGCAAAAAAGGCGTGTCGCACCCGGGGAGTCGGAAGCGGTCATGAATGTCCTTGCGGGAATCCGGACGGACAGCGTCAATCTGATCCCGCTCTCGTCGTGCTCCCTCGAACGTGTGATGTCAGTGTGCACCCCCAGCGCGAACAGATCGCGGATGCCAGCTTTGCTGGCAGTTCCGAGCAGTCGGCAGCCTCGTACGACGCGAGGTAATCATTGGGCCAGATTTTGAGCCCCACGTGATTGTCGACCGCGAGCTCATCACGGGTCAGAATCCGAGGTCCGAATCCGAGGTCCGATCATCCGATCGCCGCGAAGCTCATCGAGATGCTGGCTGCTCGCAAGGAAAAAGCAGCCTGACCAGGAAAGCCGGGGCGCGGTTTTTCCGTACTCCCGGAGACGTTCTCAAGGAAAAAATTCATGCGAATTTCAGTGAATGTCGTCGCGATCCTTGTCGCATGGCCAGGAAAGGCCGAAGAACTTCGTGCATTGCTCACTGGCATGGTGAGTCCGAGCCGTGCCGAGCCGGGGAATCTGCAGTACAACTCGTGGCGGGACAAGGCTGATCTCGGACGCTTTGTCATTGAGGAACGTTATCTCGATGAGGCGGCCGCGGCTGCCCATCATGCGACTCCGCATTACAAACATTACCTTTCAACAATCCACGATCTTGCCGAGCGCACTGCCCTGGTGCTTGATCCGATCGATGCCGTGTGAAGGTTCGTTCGTCTGATCAACTGCGTGTCGAGTCTGGAGAAGTCATAGCTTATGTAGGTGAGCGGTGTGCGCGTCAGCTGCGCCCCGGGCCTCAGGCACATCAACTGAATCTCGCGCAGGAGCGCAGTCAATGAAACTGACAACAAAAATGGTGATCACCGCGGTGGTCGCTCTCGGTTCAACATTCGCCGCATTCACGGCAAGCGCGGCGCCACCGGATGCAGCCACCGTGGCTGCGGCTAAGACCCCGGCGGATCATGAGGCCATTGCATGATGTCACTCAGCACCTCGAGAGCTCAGTCGATCTGAAGGCACCGTGCGCTGCTGCTTTTGAGCACCTGGATGATTTCACGAAATTCGGGGAACACATGATGCGCTCGAGCTGGATGATGGCCGGCTCAGCGATGCGCTACGAGTTTGATGACGCTCGCGGGCGAGCTCGAGGAGCTACTGTCCGGATGTTGGGTTCATTCTTGGGATTGTGTCTGCAGATCGATGAGCCTGGCGTCAGTCCCAGTAGTGCGCCACGGCATTTCGCCCCGCACCCGAAGTGGATCACTTCAGAACGAGCGCCGGTCAGTTAATGGATTTCAGGAGCTGGTTCCGCCGCTCCCTGATTCCAGAGCAACCCGCAGCACGAAGGGCTTCGGCGAGCCGGGCGCGTATCTGGAAACTGGTCCTTCGAAGCGCGTAACGCTGCCTAAACAGTTGGCACCGATGATCGAAACGTCCAGCTCAGCCTTCACCGTAGTCGTCACAATTTTTCGACATGACCAACTCTCTAAGACTTCGCCTGAGACGCTGGTCGCGGCCGGCACCGTCATTCACAACTTCGTCTTCTTCTCAGCCGTGGGCGCACCGTTGGAGACAACCTACCTGCTTACGTAGAGCGAGTGCTGGATCGGACTCTCCGGGAAGATCTTTGGAGCAGAGCTCGAAGGTTGCGCGCACAGCGCTGGCGATGTTGTTGTAAGTCTTCTTCTTACAGTCCTGTTATATACGATGCGCTCGCGGATCGCTTCGTGCCCTCAATCAAATCTGAGTGTTTGAGCCGAATGATCTTCTTCGGACAGGCGTTGGGCTCATGCCCCTGGTCCGTTTTTTCGACATGACATCGCTGTCATTCAGCCAAAACGAAGTGACGTTGCGATCGAACCTGATGCTCCCCGAATACTCATACAAATTATACTTGTCATATAATTAGAATAATTGCATTATCGATCTGGTAGCCCGGAAAAAAAATTTCACCGGGAAGGGGGGCACATGCAGTTAGGTCGAATCCGTCAGTTTGTCAGCGCCACACTGGCGCTCTGTGTAGCTGCTCAGGCGTCATATGCGCAGAACGCGCCGGACAATGGTTCCAGCTCTGGCGAGCAGTCGGGGGCGCAATCCAGCAACGTCCAGGAAATCGTCGTCACCGGTGTGCGCGCTTCGCTCGATTCCGCGCAGACGATCAAACGCGACGCGCCTCAGATTGTGGACTCCGTGCAGGCCCAGGACATCGGCAAGCTGCCTGACGTCAACACCGTCGAAGCGCTGCAACGGATAACCGGCATCCAGATCCAGCGTCGTTATGGCGAGGGAGACACGGATTTCGATCATCGTACCCAACCTGCCATCACGGTCCGCGGCCTCACGCAGGTGAGCAACTTCATCGATGGCCGCGAGGCTATTTCGGCTGCCGGAAGCCGCACGCTCGATCTCCAGGCCATTCCGCCCGAGCTGCTCGCCGGCATAGATGTGTTCAAAAACCCGCCGGTGGACACGATCGAGGGAGACATCGCGGGCGTCGTGAACATCAGGACCCGACTGCCGTTCGATGCCCCCGGCCGGTTGGTCAGTGGGACCTTGAAGGGCAACTACTACGACCGCGCGAGCAAGTTCGACCCCGCCGCTTCGGCGCTCTACAGCGATCGCTTCGATACCGGTGTTGGCGAGATGGGCGCGCTGCTGGACGTGAGCTATGGCAAAAGTGCATACCGTCAGGACGCACTACTGATCGGCGCGTACGGACCGATTCCGGCGGGTACCAACATTCCCGGTGCCCCAGCCAATGCCCAGGTGCCGTTCGGTGAGCAGATTTATGACGATGGCGGCGATCGGAAGCGGCTCGGCCTCGACGGCGCGTACCAATGGCGGCCCAGCGACCGCCTGCTGCTGACGGCCCAGGCGACGTACTGGCGTTACAAGTTCTTCCGTCAGGGCAAGTACTACTACTACAACAACAACGGCAATCCGACGACTACCCCGCTGGACGGAGCGGCGTTCACCTTCGATGGCTCGGGCTATGCGACATCCGGAACGCTCGCGAACCAGGTGTTCGAATCAGCTCGGTTCGATCAGGACCTCACAGAGGAGACCGGTAACTACACGCTGAATGCGAAGTGGGACGTCGCCGATCGCGTCAAGGTGACCTTCGACGCGCAGTACCTGAACTCGAGCTATAACGCCGATCGCAACGGCTTCGTCATCTCGCTCTACGACCAGACCGGGGAAACCCCGTACACGGCTCTTCACCAGAGCACAGTCGACTTCGACCTGCGCGGGAACCTGCCGCGCTGGAACGTCCGCAATCCGGCACTGCTGTCCAATCCAGCCAACTACGCTTTCACTTACATGGCCGATTCCCTCCAACGCAATGACGCCGACCAGACCGCGCTGCGCTCGGATCTGGAATACGACGTGGAGGGCAGCTTCCTCGACAAGCTGCGCACCGGAGTTCGCTACGCCGACAGCACGGTCGATCTGCGTGGCACCTGGAACGCCTTCTGCCTGATTCCCGGGGCTCCGAACTGCAGCGCGCCCCCCGGTGTTGCCTTTGTGCCGGTGTCAGCGCATCCCGAGTTGGCGATGGGCGGACCGTCGAGCGGCTTCTTCGACAGCAAGACGTTGACAGGCGGCATTCTCTATCCCGCATTCGAGTCAGGCAGCAACCTGTTCGACAGCCTGACGAAGACCGAGGCGCTGTTCGGTATGAAACCGAAGACTCAGTTTACGCCTGGCGATCTCAATCATCAGACCGAGAAGACCCTCTCCACCTATCTGTCGGGCGATTTCAAACACAGCATTTTCGGACTGAATGTCGATGGCAGCGCCGGTGTGAGGGTTGTCTATACGAAGACTGGATCCGTCGGAACCGTGTTCAACGGCGACGGCACGATGTCTCCTATCTCGGTGGACCGCAACTACGTCAAGGCGTTGCCCAGCTTCAATCTGCGCACGCACCTGACCGAGCAGCTCCAGGCGCGCTTTGCGTACTCGAAGTCCTTCGCCCGGCCGAATTTCGACCAGATGTCCACCAACGTCAACCTGAGCTTGCCGAACCAACTCAATCCGATCACGGGGCACCCGACCGGCAGCTCCGGCAACCCTTACCTCAACCCCATCACCTCGACCAATTACGACGCCACGCTCGAATGGTATTTCGCACCGGCTGGCTCGGTTACCGCGGGCGCTTTCTACAAGAACGTGAACGGGTTTTTGGCGAGCGGCACCGTCGTGCGCTCCTTCGGTGGCATTGACTACGACATCGGGACCAACCTCAACACGGGGAACGGCAAGATCAAGGGCTTCGAGGTTGCCTATCAGCAGTTCTTCGATTTCCTGCCGGGGCTGCTGAGCGGCCTGGGGATGCAGGTCAACTACACCTACGTCAACAGTAACGTGTCGAACCCGTTTGCGGTTGCCGGAAGCAACTTCCCCACGCAAGTCCCCCTGGAAAAGCTGTCGAAGAACAGCTACAACCTCGTGGGTCTCTACGAGAAGGGACCGGTGACGGCGCGCGTCGCCTGGAGCTGGCGTGACAAATATCTCGATACGACGTACGGAAGCGGCGCGAACGGCATCCCGCAGTTCCAGGAGCCCTATGCATCGCTCGATGCTTCGCTCGGCTACAACCTGACGTCGCACGTGGCAGTGTCGGTGGACGGTGTGAATCTCCTGAACCGGATGAACGTCACTTACATCGGTACGCCGAGCCAGCCATTGCAGTACACGCTGAACGATCGGCGATTCAGCTTGTCCTTGCGCGCGACGTTCTGATGCTGAGTCGCTGTAGTGTCTTCTGACTCACGCGACACTGGCCGGCTGAAAAGCATCGCCATCGTCGGCGGCGGCACCGCGGGATGGATGGCCGCCGCCGCGCTCGCGCGGGTGCTAGGCACCCGCGCGACGCAGATTGTTCTGATCGAATCCGAGGAGATTGGGATCGTCGGCGTCGGCGAGGCAACGATCCCGCCAATCCAGCTATTCAATGCGCTGCTCGGGATCGATGAGAACGAATTCGTCCGGGCGACGATGGGCACTTTCAAGCTCGGGATCGAATTCATCGACTGGCTTCGGCCGGGCCACAGCTACTTTCATCCCTTCGGCGTCTACGGCCACGATATCGGACCCGTGCCGTTTGAAGGCCTGTGGCACCGTCTTCGTCAGACGGGTGATTCCTACCCGCTTGACGCTTATTCAATCTGCGCCAGCGCCGCGCGCGCAGGCCGATTCATGCGCCCGCAGGCCGGCGGCAACACGCCATTGTCATACATCGGCTACGCCTATCACTTTGACGCCGCACTCTATGCCCGTTTTCTGCGCACCTACGCAGAGCGTGCCGGCGTGGTCCGGCGCGAAGGAAAGATCGTGGACGTCTCGTTGCGCGGTGAGGACGGGTTCATCGAGGCGGTTACGCTTTCCGACGGCGGACGGATCGCCGCTGACCTGTTCATCGATTGCTCCGGCTTTCGATCGCTTCTGCTCGGCACAGCTCTTGGCACTCCGTTTGAAGACTGGGGGCAGTGGCTGCCCAATGATCGGGCTGTCGCCGTGCCGTCAGACAAGGTTGGGGCAATCACTCCGTATACCCGCTGCACCGCGCGGGGCGCCGGGTGGCAATGGCGTATTCCGCTCCAACACCGCATTGGCAATGGTTACGTGTACGCGAGTCATCAACTTTCTGACGATCAAGCGACCGCAACGCTCCTGGCCAACATCGATGGCCCGGCGCTGTCCGAGCCGCGCGTGCTGCGATTTCGGGCCGGAAGACGAAGCGCGTCCTGGGTCAAAAACTGCGTTGCCCTAGGGCTGTCCAGCGGATTCCTGGAGCCGCTCGAATCCACCAGCATCCATCTGATCCAGGTGTCCATCGCTCGCCTGCTCGAGATGCTGCCAACGCGCGGCTTTGAACCAGCCGACACGCGTCGCTACAACCGTTTGATGACGCAGGAGTTCGAGAGCGTCCGCGACTTCCTCATCTTTCACTACCATGCGACAGAACGCGCCGACACGCCGTACTGGAATCACGTTCGGACGATGGCGATTCCGGAGAGCCTGGAGGAGCGCATACGGATCTATCGCGCTACGGGACGCGTCTTCCGGGAGGCGAATGAACTGTTCACGAAAACAAGCTGGCTCGCGATCATGGACGGACAGGGCCTGGGAGCCGATTCGTACGATCCGCTCGCTGGCGCGATCCCGTTTGAGGACGCCAAGGCACGGCTTTCTCATATAGCTGCCGTAACAGCCGCGGCGGTTGCGCGAATGCCGGCTCATGAGGAGTTCATACGGACTCACTGCGCGGCGACCGCCTAAAGAGCATGATGTACGTCTATCCCCATTCCCGCAGCATCGCGCTTGCAATCGTTTTATTCTGCTGCGCTCGCGTGTGCACGGCCCAGCCCGCATTTCCCCTGTACACCGCGGGCCCGCACATCGTGGACAGTAACGAGCGGCGAGTGCGCCTGAATGCGGTGAACTGGTATGGCGCCGAATCAGCGGACTACGTCGTCGGCGGACTGCAGACGGCCTCCTTAACGAGCATCGTCAGTCACATCAAGGCTCTGGGGTTCAACGCCGTCCGACTGCCCTGGTCAAACGAATTGTACGAGCGCAATCCCGTCGTCCCCAGGCACGCGGTCGCGGCGAATACCAACATGAAGGGCGAGCGCGCCCTGACGGTTCTCGATCGGGTGATCAGTGCTCTGTCCAGTGCGGGAATCATGGTGATTCTCGACAATCACAACAGCAGTGCGGAATGGTGTTGCAGCGAGACTGACGGCAATACGCTTTGGTACAACTCACGATACCCGGAGAGCAGTTGGATCGCCGATTGGCAGGGCATCGTGCGGCGTTACGCCGGCAACCCCTGGGTGATCGGCGCCGACCTGCGCAACGAGCCCCGCGGTCCTGCTACCTGGGGTGGTAGTGCCTCTACAGATTGGCACGCAGCGGCGCAACGCGGAGGCAATGCGGTCCTGGGCGTGAATCCAAAGCTGCTCATCTTCGTTGAGGGCGTCAATTTCGCGCTCGACCTCTCCGGTGTGGCTGGCCTGCCGGTGCGGCTCGATGCACCGAATCACCTGGTCTACGAGGCGCACGACTACGGCTTTAACTACTCCGCGCTCACTGGATACGGCGATTACGTCAGCAGAATGAGTCCGCGTTGGGGTTATCTGGTGAGCGGAAATGATCCGCAGCCGATCTGGATCGGCGAGTTCGGGACGTGCAACACGGCAACTGCGTGTGTGAGCGGAGATCGCTCGAGCGGCACGGGTGCGTGGTTCGGTTTTCTCACCACCTATCTACGAAAAGAGAGCCTGGACTGGTCGTACTGGGCAGTGAACGGAACACAATCCACCGGTCGTACGTATGGCGCGGCGGAGACCTACGGCGTGTTCGACACGGCGTGGAATGCGAGCGCGCTTCCCGCGCTGACGTCCCAACTGCAAGCGCTCATGGACGCCGGACGTGCACCCGCGCTGGGCCCGGCCAACTGACAGGTGCCATCGTGCCAACCCCTGGGCGTTGAACGAATCTCGAGCCACATCACCACGCGGGCCTCTTCACCGACCTACGGTCGCTCAATGCGGCCAAGCGTATCGCAGGACTCGCACAAACGAGTGCTGGTGTGTTTGTTTGGCAGCAGTGGGCTATCGATGTTATGGCGACAGTCGATGCGGCGAGGATGCCCGGCGACTTTAGTCGGTCGTGGGCGTACGAGGTCACTGAGACGGCAAGAAGGAGGGAGATCGCCAGTCGGCGATGACGGGTTAGCCAATGGCGGCTCGTTCGTTTCATGCTTAACGGCAGCCATGTGCGTATCCGCAAGTCGCACGCTATGACGGCAGTGGCAACGTGAACCGCGCCGAAAGCTTTCGTTGCCGACGTTAGGGAATCTCAGATTTACTTCTACTCAAAGAGAACATTTTCCCGCGAAATTCCAACGCAGGGCCCATCAGGCGGATAGAGGCTCACTGATACGAGCATCGATCAATGCGCACGCGCGTCGCACGTGCGAGGCTGACGCGCCCGTACACGCTTCGCTGTCGAGCAGCTCGAATAGTTGTGACGCGCACCTTGCAGTAGGAGCTCGAGCATCAGCGCCAGGTAATGTCGTGCATCTGCTCGCGCGCCATGAGCCGGGGTGCTGCGGCGATCTGCTCGTGCAGATGGGTCAGCATTGGATGGGCAACCAGGGCGACGATCCACCGCCAGCTGGTCCTCGACGCCGTCTTGATGGCGGTCAAACGACGGCGGCCGCGTGGAACCGTCATTCACTCTGACCAGAGTTCTCAGTACAGTAGCGACGACTGGCGCCGCTTCTGCCGAACCAATCGTCTCGAGCCCAGCATGAGCCGCCGAGGCAACTGTTGGGACAACGCCGTGGCTGAATCGTTCTTCAGGAGCCTGACAGTTAATTGATCAGCCATCGGGGCTTGATCCCCTGTGTCTGCATCCACCGGCCGGCTGCCCTGGTCTTCAGCTCCCTATTTCTCGCGATCAACATGTCGGAGGCAGCGGTGCACAATCGTCCTTGGTCCAGGTGAGCAGCAGTATTAGCGTGGCAAGCGTTCGCCACGAGTTCTGCCGGAAGGAGTCGTGAGGTGTCTAATCCGCCTTATCGCTGGGTAATTGTCGCGTCAGGGGCCCTCTTGGGATGCGTCGCCATCGGGGCGATGTTCTCGTTGCCCGTTTTTCTGGTTCCCATGACCGCAACCACGGGCTGGTCACGCACGGGCATATCCATGGCGATGACCATTGGTTTTCTTGCCATGGCCTTCGGCAGCATTTTCTGGGGTACGGTGACGGATCGCTTCGGACCGCGGAGGGTGGTGCTCGCCGGCTCCTGTCTGTTGGCGGTGAGCCTGGCGCTGGCGGCGTTCAGCCGCTCACTGTTCGAATTCCAGGTGGTGTTTGGTTTGCTGGTCGGCATTGGAACGTCCGCGATTTTTGCGCCGATGATGGCCACGGTGACCGGATGGTTCGATACTCAAAGAAGTCTGGCGGTGTCGTTGGTCTCGGCGGGAATGGGAATGGCTCCAATGACCATGTCGCCCATCGCCGCCTGGCTCATCCTCCGGCACGACTGGCGCACGTCGCTCCTGATCATTGCCGGAATCGCCGCGGTCGTTATGATTCCCACTTCCTTCCTGGTGCGTCGTCCGCCGGCCCTGGAGGCGGTGCAGGACCCTGGTCGTGCGGATACCGACGCCAAAGAGGCCATGACAGTGGGCGAGGCGATCAGGTCGCCGCAGTTCACGATTCTGCTGCTCACGAACTTCAGCTGCTGTGCGACTCATTCGGGACCCATCTTCCACACCGTCAGTTATGCCATGAGCTGTGGGATTGCATCCCTTGCTGCCGTATCGATCTACAGTGTCGAAGGACTGGCAGGCCTGGCTGGCCGGCTGGGATTCGGTTTTCTGGGTGACAGGTTTGGAGCCAAGCGAGTGCTGGTCGCGGGGCTGTTCATTCAGGCCTGCGGCGCGTTGGCTTACTACTTCACGCGCAGTCTCTCGGAATTTTACGCCGCCGCGACACTGTTCGGCTTTACTTACGCGGGCGTGATGCCGCTCTACTCGGTGATTATTCGTGAGAATTTTCCCTTACGCATGATCGGAACCATCATCGGCGCCAGCGCCATGGCCGGTAGCCTGGGGATGGCGTCCGGTCCGCTGTTGGGTGGTTGGATCTTCGACGCCCGCGGCAGTTATGGTTGGCTTTACCTAGCCAGCTTCGGCATGGGACTCGGAGCGGCGCTCATCGCGCTGACCTTCAAGCCTTTTGCGCACGCCGGGAGCAGTGGCATCAGTCAAACAGAGCGGCCAATCGCAGGGAATTGACCGGCCGCTGATACGCTGACCAGCGTTCGATAGTGAGGGCCTGACGGTCGCAACCTATGCCTTGCGCCAGCCCCAGGCAGATACTCGTCCAGGGCTGCCTACGAAGTCGCGATGGCTTGGTCGTATGAGCTTCATACGCTGATATCCACGTCGCGTAGTTTGCGACACGCGTGTACACACCGACCTTGTTGGGGTTCGCACATCCCTCGCTCCAGCTGAGTACGCCAGCCAGAAGGGCGTGATCGGTGCTGGTCACCGTCAGCGGGCCGTCGCTATCGCCTTGCACGAATTCTTACCGCCGGCCATCGCGCCCGCAAATATCATGTCTCAGTGACACTGTTGTCATAGGCCAACGGTCGATTGCAGCTGCGGCGGGGCAGTCCCAACCCTCAAGACGTCAACACTGCGAGAAATGAGCGCGCAGTCAAGTTAGTTGAGTCGGCCGCCGCCGCTATCTCGCGACTGCGGCAACGATCGGTGAGGCCGAAATTTTCTCCTGGCGGGATCGTAACTTCGAACTCCAGGAAGTGGCATGTAGTGTGAGCAGCGACAATCAGCCTCGATAGTTTGATGCACAGAACCTACGCCACAACTGCGGAACTAATGGCAAGACGGTAAGACCCGTGGTGTCGAAGGAGGGTGCGCGCTTCCATCGGCATAAGACACCCACACCGCGGCCTGCCCTCGCGAGAGCTCGAGCAGTTCTTCCGCCCGCACGCGATCCCGTCATTCAAAGCTGCCGGAAGTTTCCCGTAAGGGCCACGGCGGCGAGTCAGGAGTGCGCCCCTAAAAAACGGATCGGCTATCGCTGGGTCAATGGCTCCCACGTTTTACCGTCATCGCGGCTAGCCCAGAAAGCTCCGTAGGCGGTTCCAACATATGCGACGCTTCCGTCTTTCGAGTAGAACAACTTCCGTGAGCCCGTCGGTGCATCCACGGCCTCAGCCCATGTGAGACCGCCATCACCGGTGTACATCAGAGTTGCATGAGAAAAAATGGAACCTTTGAACGCCACACCGTGCTTGTCGTCCCGGAACGTGGGTAGCCTCATGAAACGCGAAGCACTGGAACTCTGCCACGTTTTGCCGAAGTCATGGCTTTCGTATGGATTCTCTACAACTTTGCTACATATGCAACGCAAAACCCGATCCGCGGACACCGAAAACAAATCGATGGATCCAGGCGTAGAACGAATCTCACTTTGTCCTGTCTTCAGGTCGAGGTAAGCCAACTTGCCATCCAGGAGTGTTGTGATAAGTGCATCACCCACCACGAATGACTCCACCCGGATCCCGACGGCGCCTCGATAATGAGCAAGCTCGTGCCAATCGTCGGCACCCACCTTTGCGGCGTGGATATAAACCTCCTTGCCGCGCAGTGTGGTGGCAATAATCTGGTCATTCCATTGACCCAAGTCATTCACGGTTCCGAATGGAATATTGCCGCGGACCGGCTGCCATGTGCGCCCGCGATCCCGGGAGAGTCTCAGGAGACCCAACTCGCCGCCGACAAACCAATCGCCGTCACCGCTCACCAGCACGGCTTCGATGGAGCTCCTGGAGCCCACATCGTATGCGATCGGCTGTCGACCTGGCATCACGCTGATCAGCATGCCATTTGCCGTTCCGTAGACAAATCCCCCGCTATCGAGGGCATGCGGCGCAGCGAGTCCGACGCTGTGGCTCAGGGTGTAAGCCCGAAGTGTCTCCATGCCGGCCGGTATGGACTCGGCAACCCAAGGCGACGATACGTCGAGCTTCAGGCCCGCAAGCTCAGGCGCCAGTTCGCGGATCATCTCCGGAGTTTCGGGACGATTGGCTGCTGCTGCGGTATCGTGAACCATCAACTGATCGCCGGGATGTTCGGGGTTGGCCGACTGGATTATGACGCCCAAATCGGAGAGCCGGCCACTCTCAATCCGAAAATGGCTGAACTGTTGATCAACATTTAAGAATGCACTGACGCATATGGCGCCGCATTTCTGGGATGAAAATCTTACGAATCGATAATTCCCGGGCGGCAGGGCCGCGGCATACACGGCTGTGCGCGAACTAGCATCTAACATCGGCCTGAGATCGAAGGTCGATTCCCGCTCGCCGGCAACACTCGCTGTGCGCGCTACAGTCACGTCCTGCCAGTTTTTAAAGAAAGCGCCCACTCCACCATCCGTGTTGGGAAGTACTCGCATGATGACGCCGCCATCGTTCTGACCGGCGATCTTTGCGGAATGTTGAGGAGCGACGCATGCAGTCAGCCCCAGGATGCCAATGGCCACCATGAAAAACTTCATTGTCATACGCTGTCCCTCGTGCGCGATCCTCAATTTCCGAGCGGCAGGAGTATGGCCAAGGTTTGCAAGAAGAGCGCCGTGCGCAGTTCGCAAAAATCTCACGAATGCTCAACCAGCCACAGGATGCCTGGCGCCGCCGCCCCTTTTACGCCCGGCATCGGTAAAACCGACACAGCTTATGTTTGGGGCTTCAAAAGAGCCCTTGGCCGCTCGTCACCGCGGTGTCCGGCAGCGTTGTGTCCACTACAGTACGGAATCCAGGCGCCGATTCACGGCGGGCCTTGACATTCCGGACGCCAAAGGGCCGAAAGTCGGCTGAGCCTGCTCCTCGACGAACGCCATCGCGTTCTGCGGACGGACAACGTTCGCAGGGCTCGGCCAGTTGGCCGGAGTTAGATGTCGAGTACCGTGGCCAAACGCCGCGGTTTGTCTCTTGCTTGATCGCCCGAATCTCGAACAGCCGCGGAAACCTCGGCTGCACTTGCGCGACATGCGCACAAATACGTATCTCGCACCGGCTTCAAAGGTGCCATCGTGGGCCTTGTGCCACATCCAGAAGACCGTCACACCAAAGCTATCGGCCGCCTCGTCGCGGTCCCCGGCTCGGTTATCGACATTGTATTCCCGTCCGCGGCGTTACAGATGACAGAAATCACACCGCTCGGTGAAGGCCTGACACAGTGACGACCCGAAAATACCTCCTGCACAACGCGTTGTGTTGAATCGCGACCAGTTCCTCATCTGCAGCGCTGCAGCGTTCGAACAGTTACAAATGCCATCCCGAAGGAGTCGATCATGAACAGTCCAGGTGGTGGTCTCGAAGACCGGGTTCGGCATTGGCAAGATAGATTTAAGCAGATGATGCCCAGTCGCGGCCCACCTGGGCCGGTTGTTCTTGCCGTCATCGCGCTTGTCGGTGTGGGAGTGTGGACCGCTTACTATACTGTGCCGAGCGACTCCGTCGCCGTGGTGCAGCGTTTCGGCAAATATTACGAAGAGGTTCCGCCGGGGCTGCACTTCAAGCTGCCGCTGGGCATTGATGCGGCGACCATTGTTCCCGTCAAACGGCAGTTGAAGCAGGAATTCGGGTTCGCGACCCAAGGCGCCACCGATCCCTATCAGATTCCTCGCGACGCAAAGCAGGAAACGCAGATGGTGACCGGTGACTTGAACGCCGCATTGGTGGAATGGGTGGTTCAATACCGCATTTCCGATCCCACCAAATTCCTGTTCGACGTTCGCGAACCGCGGCTCATTCTCCGAGACGTGTCCGAATCCGTCATGCGGGAGGTCGTCGGCGATCGCACCGTGGATGAAGTGATTACGATCGGCCGACAGGAAATCGAAGCGGAAGCGCTGATCAAGATGCAGGCGCTCGCAACCAAATAC
>Ga0268264_10001759_pt1 | contig 19848 bp, 27 predicted proteins | sample KBSSwiS32_FD_190357 | JGI IMG/M metagenome (GOLD analysis project Ga0268264, IMG submission 190357) | Switchgrass rhizosphere microbial communities from Kellogg Biological Station, Michigan, USA - KBS Switchgrass S3-2 (SPAdes) (version 2) | ecosystem: Host-associated > Plants > Roots >...
CTCCAGCATCGCATATTCCTTACCGGTCAGGTGCACCCGGGCGCTGTCGACCTCGACCGTCTTGGCGTCGAGGTTCACGGCCAGCTTGCCGGTACGAATGACCGATTGCGAATGGCCCTTCGAGCGGCGGACGATCGCGTGGATGCGGGCAACCAGTTCATCGCGGTGGAACGGCTTGGTCACATAATCGTCGGCGCCGAAGCCGAGCGCACGGACCTTGCTGTCCATTTCGCCAATGCCCGACAGGATCAGCACCGGGGTCGAGACCTTCGCGGTACGGAGCTTCTTGAGCACGTCATAGCCGTGCATGTCGGGCAGGTTGAGATCGAGAAGGATGATGTCGTAATCGTAGAGCTTGCCGAGATCGAGGCCCTCTTCCCCGAGATCGGTGGTGTAGCAGTTGAAGCCTTCGCTCCCGAGCATCAGCTCGATGCTCTTGGCGGTCGTCGGCTCGTCTTCAATCAGCAGCACGCGCATTGCGTTGTCCCCCGTTCGCCGCCCAAAGAGCGTAAATCCCTCTTAAGAGCCTTGAAGCCCTCATTAACCATTTGGGGGATGCAGGGAAAAGGTTAATATTTCCTAACGGATTGGATTCCTTTGATTCGTTGCAAGGGAGTCACAAAAGCATCCACAGCGGCTAGAGAGGTGCCGATGTCCCTCTCAAATCTCATCCTGTTTATCGACGCCGAAGCGGTGGTGATCGACAAGCCAGCCGGCTTGCCGGTCGACACGCCGCGCCGCGGCGGCGATTCAATCGTGTCCAGGCTGGACGAACTTCGCGCCGGGTTCAAACGACCGCCGACACCGATGCATCGACTCGACCAGGATACGAGCGGGTGCCTGCTGTTCGCCCGCTCGCCGCGAGCGCGGGTGGTGTTCCAGCAGGCGTTCGAGGCCCGGGCCGTCGAGAAATATTATCTGGCTGTCGTCAGCGACGAGATCGCCGAGGAGACGGGAACGATCGACCTGCCGCTGGCCAAGAAGTCGAGCGCGGAAGCCGGCTGGCGAATGGTCGCCGATCCCGCCGGCCAGAGCGCGGTCACCCATTGGCGGCGGCTCGCGGTGCGCGACGGCCGCAGCCTGATCGAGTTCCGCCCGGAGACGGGGCGCACGCACCAGATCCGCGTGCACGCGCGCGAGGCGTTCGGCAGCGGGATCGTCGGCGACCGGGTCTACGGCGTTCCCGGCGGGCCGATGCTGCTCCACGCCTCACGCCTGGTCGTGCCGCGCGTGGGCAAGCCCGCGATCGACGTGACCGCGCCGCTTCCGGCCGCCTTCGGGGACTGGGGCGATGCGGCCTGAAGACGTCACCATTCCCGAAGACGCGCTGAGCGAAACCTTCCTCGCGGCGACCGGGCCGGGCGGCCAGAACGTCAACAAGGTCGCGACCGCGGTCCAGTTACGCGCTGACCTGTTCAAGCTCGGGCTTCACCCGGATGTCTACGAACGGCTCAAGCGCATTGCCGGGAGTCGCGTCACCAGCGCCGGCGAGCTGCTGATCACTGCCCGGCGCTTCCGCACCCAGGAGTCGAACCGCAGCGACGCACGGCGCCGGCTGGCGGAAATGATTGCCGCTGCCCATATCGTCCCGGCGAAGCGCAAGGCGACGCGGCCGAGCCGGGCGGCGAAAGCCGCGCGGGTCGATCGCAAGAAGCAGCGCAGCACGGTCAAGCAGACCCGCGGAAAGGTGACGGATTACTGATGTACGATTTCAAGATTGCCGCCGCGGATACCGCGACGCTTTACCGCGACCTTGCGTCGGCGCTTGAGAGCCTCGTCGATGGCGAGCCCGACCCGGTCGCCAACATGGCCAATGCCGCTGCCCTGATCTGGGAGACCCTGCCGGACCTCAATTGGGCTGGCTTCTACCGCAACGTCGGCGGCGAGCTGGTCGTCGGGCCGTTCCAGGGCCGTCCGGCCTGCATCCGCATCAAATTCGGTGAGGGTGTGTGCGGAGCCGCCGCGGCAACGCTGGAGGTGCAGCGGATTGACGACGTCCATGCGTTCCCGGGGCACATTGCGTGCGACGCCGCGTCCAACAGCGAGATTGTCGTGCCGATCGTGCGCGACGGAAAACTGATCGCCGTACTCGACCTCGACAGCCCGAAGACGGCAAGATTCACGGCTGACGATGAGGCCGGTTGCGTCCGACTCGGCGAGATCCTGGCGAAGGTGCTCTAGCTAAGCTGCTCCAGCCGCTCGTCGCTCAAGGAGCCGGGGATGATCATTACCGGGCATGGCAGCTTGCCTGCGTCATGATCGGTGAAGTGGTCGACCAGGACGCCGGGGTGGCCACTTGCCGCCGCACCGAGCACCAGCGCATGGACGTCCTCGCGCTCGCCGATGAATTCGCGCACGGTCCGCACCGGCTCGCCCTGGCGGACAACGATGTTGGCCTCGACGCCGCTCTCGTCGAGAATTTCGCCGACCGAAGCGCTGACCACGCCTTCGATGCGCAGCCGTTGCTCTTCCTCGATGGCGTGCTGGACCCCGCCGAACTGCACAAAATCCTGCGGCTCGACGATGCCGAGTACCTCAATCCGGCCGTTGGTTTTGGCGGCGCGGCGGGCGGCGAAGCGCAGCGCGACGGCAGCTTCCACGCTGTCGTCGATGACGACCAGGTAGGTACGTTTCGGATCGGCCCCCATTTGCGCCGAGCAGGCTGCGTTGAATCGGGCTAAAGCGCAAGTCATGGACTAGGGTATTCGGCTTTCCCTTGACCCGAACCGGCGCATTCGCTTTGACCGGCACGCCTTTCTTACGGACGTGACCCAATGCCGATCGAACTGAAGATGCCCGCTTTGTCCCCGACGATGGAGGAGGGCACGCTCGCCAAATGGCTGGTCAAGGAAGGAGACACCGTCGCTTCCGGCGATATTCTCGCCGAGATCGAGACCGACAAGGCAACGATGGAGTTCGAGGCGGTCGACGAAGGCACGGTGGCGAAAATCCTGGTGCCCGAGGGCAGCGAAGGCGTGAAGGTCGGCGCGCCGATCGCGATCCTCGCGGGCGAGGGCGAGGATGCCAGCGCGGCGGCAAGCGCGGCGCCCAAGGCCGACACGGCCGCGCCGGCTCCACCGACCGCAGCAGGCGAGCCCAAGGCCGACGCGACTCCGAAGGCGCCGCCGCCGCAGGCGCCGGTCGAAACGCCGCCCGCTCCAGCGCAGCCGGCCGCGCCGCCGCGCGCGGATGGCGATCGAGTGAAGGCGTCGCCGCTCGCGCGCAAATTGGCGCAAGCACAGAATATCGATCTCGCGTCGCTCCAGGGCAGTGGGCCCGGCGGCCGGATTGTCCGCGCCGACGTCGATGCCGCGACCGGTCGCGCACCAGCCTCTGCACCCGCGGCGCAAGCCACCGCGCCGATTGGCGGCGGTCATGCGATCCTGCCGGGGCCGATGGAGCAGGCGATCCCGCACGAAGCGGTCAAGCTGTCGAATATTCGCAAGACGATCGCGCGGCGCCTGACCGAGTCGAAGCAGCAGATCCCGCACATCTATCTGACGGTCGATATCCAGCTCGACGCGCTGCTCAAGCTCCGCGGCGAGCTTAACGCCGGCCTCGAAAGCCGCGGCGTGAAGCTCAGCGTCAACGACCTGCTGATCAAGGCGCTGGCCCAGGCACTGATCGAAGTGCCGGACTGCAACGTCAGCTTCGCCGGCGACCAGCTCTTCAAATATAGCCGGGCCGACATTTCGGTCGCGGTCTCGATCCCCGCCGGCCTGATCACGCCGATCATCGTCGGCGCGGAAACCAAGAGCGTGTCGGCCATTTCGACCGAAATGAAGGATCTCGCCGGGCTCGCCCGCGACGGCAAGCTCCAGCCGCAGCAATATCAGGGCGGCACCGCGAGCCTCAGCAACATGGGCATGTACGGCATCAAGCAGTTCGAGGCGGTGATCAATCCGCCGCAGGGCATGATCATGGCCATCGGCGCTGGTGAGAAGCGGCCCTACGTGGTGAACGACAGCCTGCAGATCGCGACCGTGATGAGCGCGACCGGCAGCTTCGACCACCGCGCCATCGACGGGGCCGACGGCGCCAAGCTGATGCAGGCGTTCAAGCGCCTGGTCGAACAGCCGCTGGGGATGCTCGCCTGATGAAATGGATGACCGCAATCCTGCTCGGCCTGATCATCGGCACGGTGCTGCCGACCGGGATGGATCTCCGGTCGGGCGTGTGGATGAACAACTGGACTGCGTGGGGCACGATCCACCCGCACGCGGGGTCGCCGGCCCTGCTCCTGTCGCTACCGGTATTCATCGGCTCGGCGATCTTCCTCCGCGTCGTGTTCAACTGGCACACGCGCTGAGCGCTTTCGAATTGGCTGAGCGCCATCCACTCATCCGCGTCACCGCGATGCCGGCCGACACCAACCCCTATGGCGGGGTGTTCGGTGGCTGGCTGATGGGCCAGATGGGGCTCGCCTGCGGGTCGTTCGCGTCGCGGCGGAGCAATGGGAAGGCGATCCTGGTCGCCGCGGATGCGATCAAGTTCCCGGGCGCGATGGCCGTCGGTGATGAGCTCAGCGTTTACGTCGAATTGCTGAAGCAGGGCCGGACCTCGCTGCGGCTCAAGGCGGAAGCGATTGGGCGCCAGCGCGACGGCGACCTTGAAACGCTGGTGGCGGAGGGCGAGTTCACCTTCGTCGCGCTCGATGAACACGGAAAGCCGCGGGAGATTGCGGCGCAAGAGGATGTGAATGGCTGACACCTACGACCTTATCGTCCTCGGTTCGGGGCCGGGCGGCTATGTTGCGGCGATCCGCGCCGCGCAGCTGGGATTGAAGACCGCGATCGTCGAGCGCGAATTGCTCGGCGGCATCTGTCTCAACTGGGGCTGTATCCCGACCAAGGCGCTGCTCCGTTCGGCGGAAATCTATCATTACCTGCAGCATGCCGACGCCTACGGGCTCAGCAACGAGAAGCCGTCATTCGACCTCGGCAAGGTCGTCGCCCGCAGCCGCGCAGTCTCGAAACAGCTCAATCAGGGCGTCGCGCACCTGATGAAGAAGAACAAGATCGCGGTGGTGATGGGCGAGGGGACGCTGACCGGCAAAGGCAAGCTGTCGGTCAAGGGCGCCGACGGCAAGGCAACCGAGCTCGCCGCCAAGCACATCATCGTCGCTACCGGCGCGCGGGCGCGCGACCTGCCGTTCGCCAAGGCCGACGGCAAGCGCATCTGGACTTATCGCCATGCCATGACCCCGGCCGACATGCCGACCGAGCTGCTGGTGATCGGCTCGGGTGCGATCGGGATCGAGTTCGCGAGCTTCTACGCCGACCTCGGCGCCAAGGTGACGGTGGTCGAAATGCTCGACCGCATCGTCCCGGTCGAGGATGAGGAGATCAGCGCCCAGCTGGCCAAGAGCCTGACCAAGCAGGGCTTGACGATCCATACCGGTGCCGGCGTCGAGGCGCTGAAAGCCGATGACAAAGGCGTCGCGGCGACGATCAAGACCAAGGACGGCAAGTCGGGCGAGCAGCGGTTCAGCCACGTCATTGTCGCCGTCGGCATCGCGCCCAACAGCGAGAATATCGGGCTGGAAGCGCTCGGCGTGAAAACCACGAAGGGTCACATTGACACCGACGGCTATGGCCGCACCAATGTCGCGGGCCTGTGGGCGATCGGCGACATCACCGCGCCGCCATGGCTCGCGCACAAGGCGATGCACGAAGCGGTCACGACCGCCGAGGCGATTGCGCAGGAGCTTGGCAACAAGGATGTGCACCCGCACGCGCTCGACCCGAAGAACATCCCCGGCTGCACCTACTGCCGGCCGCAGGTTGCGTCGGTCGGCCTGACCGAAGCCAAGGCCAAGGAAGCCGGCTATGCGGTGAAAGTCGGCAAGTTCCCCGCAATCGGCAACGGCAAGGCGATCGCGCTCGGTGAGGTCGACGGGTTCATCAAGACGGTGTTCGACGCGAAGACCGGTGAATTGCTCGGCGCGCACATGATCGGCGCCGAAGTCACCGAGCTCATCCAGGGCTATACCGTCGGCAAGACCGCCGAGTTGCTCGACGAGGACTTCGCCCAGACCGTGTTCCCGCACCCGACCTTGAGCGAGATGATGCACGAAGCCGTGCTCGCCGCGGACGGCAAAGTGCTGCACATTTGAGCGCTGCCGCCCACAACAACCGCACGTTGCTGATCGCGTTCGGTGCGAACCTGGGCATCGCCGTATCGAAGTTCATCGCGGCGGCGATTACCGGATCGTCGGCGATGCTGACCGAGGGCGTGCACAGCGTCGTCGATTCGACCAACCAGTTGATGCTGATGTGGGGCCGCCGCCAGTCGCGGAAGCCGCCCGACAAGTACCACCCGTTCGGCTATGGCCGCGAACTCTACTTCTGGAGCTTCGTGGTCGCCGTGCTGGTGTTTGCGCTCGGCGCCGGCGTGTCGGTCTACGAAGGCATCATCCACATCATGGAGCCGGAGCCGGCGGTCTCACCGCTGATTGCCTACATCGTGCTGCTCTTCGCCTTCCTGCTCGAAGGCTGGTCGACACTCGAGGCGTTCCGCGAGTTCAAGGCGGCCAAGGGCGACCTCGGCTGGTTCGCGGCGATCAAGCGATCCAAGGACCCGCCGAGCTTCATCGTCCTGCTCGAAAATGGCGCGGCGATGGCCGGCATCATCGCCGCTGCGGGGGGCGTGTTCCTGTCGCAACTGACGGGCAATCCGTTTTTCGACGGCGCGGCGTCGATCGTTATCGGCGTGATCCTTGGCTTCACCGCTTTGTTGCTGGCGCGCGAGTCCAAGGGCCTGCTGATCGGCGAAGCGGCCAATCCCGAGCTGGTCGAGGGCCTCCGCCAACTGGTCACGGGCAAACCGGGCGTGGTCGGTGTCGGCCATGTGATGACGGTCCATTCGGCACCCGACCAGATCACCGTGATGATCAACGTCGATTTCCAGGACGACCTGCGCGCGGGCGCGGTCGAGCGCATGGTTGATGACACCGAGCGCGAAGCGCGGGAGCGCTGGCCCCAGGTCCGGCGTTTGTTCATCCGGCCGATGCAGAACGCGGCCGCCGAACGGAAAGCATGACGACCAAGCTCGACCCCGACAAAGTACGCAAGGATTTCGCGGCGGCGGTGAACATGACCGCGGCCGAGATCGAGCAATGGCTCAAGACCAAGGAAAGCCGCGCGGTTGGCTTCAAGGGCGCGGACGGCACGGCGCGGGAGAGCGTCGGCCACGCCAGCGGGCGCCGCATCGTCGCCATCCTCGGCAAGAAGAAAGCCGAGCTGACCGACGACGACCTCGCGCACATGCGCAAGGTGGTCGGCTACGTTAAGCGTCATTCGGCGCAGCGGCCCGACAACATCTACACTTCACGCTGGCGCTACAGTTTAATGAACTGGGGTCACGACCCGACCAAGGGAAATTGAACAGGCACGCCTAACGGCCGGTAAGGGATGGTCGTTGAGCATTAAGCAGGGGCCGCCGGCGTAGCTTCCCGCAAAAGGGAGCGCTAAATGAGCAGCCTTCACCAGTCGCGCGCGAGAGTCCTGTTCGACGCCGCCTGCGCCTTTGGATTCGCCGCGTCCAGCGCCTTTGCCTGGACGCAGACCTACGCGACCGCCTTCCTGCCGATGGCGGGAATTGCCGCGCTTTATGGCGTGGTTCGCCTGTCGGACATGCGGCGGGGATTCCGGGACGACGTTGAGGAGACGGTGGTCGTCAAGGCCAGCGCGCCTAAGCCCATCAGGGTATTCGAGCCAGAACAGGTCCCGGTCGATCCGCCCACCTTTGTCCAGCCGCCAATGGAAGATGTCCTCGCGACCGTGAAGCGCGGGCGCAAGTCGACCAAGCCGGCGAAGGTCAAAAAGGCACCCGTGCCGGACGTCGCCGAACCGGCTGCGTTCGAACCGCTGCCTGTCGCGCAGGAGCCTGCAACGTTCGAACCGCTGCCTGTCGCCGAGGAGCCTGCGACGATCGAACCTGAAGTGCCGCTGGTGCTCGATCAAACGACCGCGGAGGTCGTCCAGCATCCGGCGCGCGCCGCAGCGGACGAGTCGGAGCCTGAGCCCGACTATGCGCCGCCGGTCGTGCCGCTGTTCGAGGCCGAGCCGTTCGTTCGAACGCAGCGCCGCGCCGCGTTCGGCCGCAAGTCGGGTTAGCGCCTTCCACTTGCCAATGCCGGCCCGTCGCTTCACGCTTCGGGCATGGCAGCCATGCACGACGTCTCCGACCCGCGAAACGCGGCGATCCTGATCAACGTCAACGGTGAGCTGAAGCCGCGGGCCGAGGCCGTCGTCTCGGTCTTCGACAGCGGCTTCATGCTCGGCGACGGCGTATGGGAGGGCCTGCGCGTCCACCAGGGCAAGCTGGGCTTCCTCGATCGCCATCTCGACCGCTTGTTCGAGGGCGCCAAGGCAATCGCGATGGAGCTCGGCATGTCGCGCGAGGGGCTCGCGAAGCGGCTTTACGAGACCATCGATGCCAATGGCATGGAGGAGGGCGCGCACGTCCGCTTGATGGTCACGCGCGGCGTCCGTTCGACCCCCTACCAGGACCCGCGCGTTGTCGTCGGCGGGCCGACCATCGTCATCATCCCCGAATATAAAGTCGCGGATCCCGCAGTCTACGAGCGCGGCCTCAAGCTGTTCACCGTCCACGTCAGGCGCGGCGACCCGGCCGTGCAAGACCAGAAGATCAACTCGCACTCGAAGCTCAATTGCATCCTGGCCTCGATCCAGGCGACCCAGGCCGGTGCCGACGAAGCGCTGATGCTGGATCCGCATGGCTTCGTCGCGACCTGCAATTCGACCCATTTCTTCATCGTCCGCAAGGGCGAAGTGTGGACCTCGAGCGGCAAATATTGCCTCGGCGGGATCACCCGCCAGCTGGTGCTGGAAGTGGCGCGCGAGGCCGGGATCCCGGCGATCGAGAAGGATTTCTCGCTGACCGACGTCTACGGCGCCGACGAGGCGTTCACGACCGGCACCTTCGCCGGTATCGTCCCGGTGCGCGAGGTCGATGGGCGGCAACTGACCTGCCGCGGGCCGATGGTCGAACGGCTGCAGCGCCTCTATGCCGAGCGCGTCGAGCGTGATGCCGAGGAACAGCAGCGGCCGTGACCTTGCGCATCGCCATGTGGTCGGGCCCCCGGAACCTCTCCACGGCGATGATGCGCAGCTTTGGCAGCCGCGCCGACACGTTCGTTTCCGACGAGCCGTTCTACGGCTGTTTCCTCAAGGACGCGCCGGCCGGCGTCGACCACCCGATGCGCGACGAGGTGATCGCGGCGATGGACTGCGACTGGGGGAGTGTGATGGCCGCGCTGCGCGGCGCGCCGGCCGAGGACAAGCCGGTCTGGTACCAGAAGCAGATGTGGCACCACATGACCGGCCCAGTCGGCTACGACGATTTCGCCGGCTTTACCCACGCCTTCCTGATCCGCGAGCCCGAGCGGATGATCGCATCCTACTTGCGCCAGCGCGAAGCCGCGCAGTTCGAGGATTTCGGGCTTGAGCGGCAGGCCGAATTCTTCGAGCGCGAGGCCGACCGGCTCGGCCACGCGCCGCCGGTGGTTGATGCGCACGACATCCTAATCGACCCGCAGACAATCCTGTCGAAGCTGTGCGATGCCCTCGGCATCCCCTGGGAGATGGCTATGCTAAGCTGGCTGCCGGGCCGCCGAGAAACCGACGGACCGTGGGCGCCGCACTGGTATGGTGCGGTCGAAGCCACCACCGGGTTTGGCCCGCCCGAGATGGACGAGGTCGAGCTACCCGACGACGCGCAACGCGTCGCCGACCGCTGCCGGCCTTATTATGACCGGCTCGCCGCGTACCGGATCAGCTTGTGACCGGGTGTCCCGTCCGGGGGTCGAGGACGGCGACGCCTTCCTTGGCCCAATCCTTGTCGACGTCGACGTCCGCGTCCGCCCATTGAGCGCGCGTCCAGCATTGGACGGTCTCGAGCCGCGTTCCGGTGGTTGCCTCGACCCGCAGGCAATAGAGCGAATCTTCGCTCGCGGCGGGGGCGGCAGACGCGTCAGCCTGGACAGCGATGTTCGCGGCTGCCGGGGATGCGATGACGATGACTCCCAACGCGGCGGCGAATAGTTTGCAAGCCATGTCGTTCCTCCTCGAATGATAACGCTCGACGAACCCCTTATCGGCTCGTTTGCAGCCGGACGCGAGATTGTTTCGACTGAACGTCGTCAGCCAGCGGCTGATCGGTTGCCGCAGCGAAGGCGGTGATGGCCGGCGCGACGATTAGCGGCAGCGACATGGTCCTACCGCTAAGTCGCGTCGCGATGGCTCGTTCAGCTCACTTTTGTGCAGCTTCGTCGAGTTCGACGCCGAGCTCCGCCCATTCGGCTCGAGTCCGGCATTCGGTCTTGGACATGCGGGATCCGGTCGAAGCCTCCAACTTGAGGCAAATTTTGGACTGAGCCTGGGGATCGGCCTTTTTCGGCGCTGCGCTGACGCCCGACGCGGTTGCGAGGGCCAGTGCGAGAAGCAGGGTTTTCGTCACGTATAGCATGATGGTGTCTCTCCCTTTCCCCAGCGATTTCCTTATGCGCCTGGCCGGTGAGCGTTTGCGCGGCCGTTTCGACCGGGACGAGCCGGCCGTCGACAAGATCCTTCTGTCGGTTCGTGCGGCGCGTTCGTCGTTCACCGCTGCCGGTTGACCCTGTGGGGGACCGCCGCTATGTGCCCGCCCGTCCAAGCGACAAGTTTGTACTTCCGCCGGACAGAGCTGAACATTGCTCAACCAAGCGCGTGGCTGGGACCTGAAGGTCTCCGGGCTTCGCGCTGTTTGCGTTGGGCAAAGTAACCGCCGGGATTGCCGGCAACGAAAGGTGAAGGGCTTCATGCCAACGATTAACCAGCTGATCCGCAAGGGTCGCGAACCGCAGAAGGCCAAGAACAAGGTCCCTGCAATGGAGGCGAACCCGCAAAAGCGCGGCGTTTGCACCCGCGTCTATACGACGACCCCGAAGAAGCCGAACTCGGCGTTGCGCAAGGTGGCCAAGGTTCGCCTGACCAACCAGCGCGAAGTGATCAGCTACATCCCCGGCGAGGGCCACAACCTCCAGGAGCACAGCGTCGTGCTGATCCGCGGCGGCCGTGTGCGCGACCTTCCGGGTGTGCGCTACCACGTGCTGCGCGGCGTGCTCGATACGCAGGGGGTCAAGGACCGCCGGCAGTCGCGCTCCAAGTACGGCGCCAAGCGTCCCAAGTAACCACGAGAGTAAGCCCCGGGCAGGTTCAAGTCCCGGAACAGGCTGAAGAGAAAGGACTTTCCAATGTCTCGTCGTCGTCGCCCAGAAAAGCGCGAAATTCTCCCCGATCCGAAGTTTGGGGATCTCGTCCTGTCGAAGTTCATGAACTCGGTCATGCTCGACGGTAAGAAGTCGGTGGCCGAGGGTATCGTTTACGGCGCGCTCGAGAGCGTCGAAACGCGCCTGAAGCGGGAACCGCTCGGCGTGTTCCACGATGCGCTCAACAACGTGAAGCCGGGCATCGAGGTCCGCTCTCGCCGCGTCGGCGGCGCGACCTACCAGGTGCCGGTCGAGGTTCGCCCCGAGCGCGCCCAGGCGCTGGCCATTCGCTGGCTCATCACGGCCGCGCGCTCGCGGTCGGAAAAGACCATGTCCGGCCGCCTGTCGGGTGAGCTGATGGATGCGTCGCAGAATCGCGGCAACGCCGTGAAGAAGCGCGAAGACACGCACCGCATGGCCGAAGCAAACCGCGCCTTCAGCCACTACCGCTGGTAAATATCGACCCTATATTGGTGGGGCCGGCGCGATCCGGCCCTCCACATCACTAAGGAATCTGTGAAATGGCCCGCAGCCATCCGCTCGAACGTTATCGCAATATCGGCATCATGGCGCACATCGACGCCGGCAAGACGACGACGACCGAGCGCATCCTCTATTACACCGGCAAGTCCTACAAGATCGGCGAGGTCCACGAGGGCACCGCGACCATGGACTGGATGGAGCAGGAGCAAGAGCGCGGGATCACGATCACCAGCGCCGCGACGACCTGTTTCTGGAGCGCCGGTGAGGGCAAGGGTCCCGAGCACCGGATCAACATCATCGATACGCCCGGTCACGTCGACTTCACCATTGAGGTCGAGCGTTCGTTGCGCGTGCTTGATGGCGCGGTCGCGTGCTTCGACGGCGTTGCCGGGGTCGAGCCGCAATCCGAGACGGTGTGGCGGCAGGCCGAGAAGTACAAGGTTCCGCGGATGTGCTTCGTCAACAAGCTCGACCGCACGGGCGCGAATTTCGACATGTGCGTCAGCATGATCAAGGACCGCCTCGGCGCCCGTCCGGCGGTGCTGTACCTGCCGATCGGCCTCGAGGGCGGCTTCAAGGGTCTCGTCGACCTGGTCGAGAACCGGGCGATCATCTGGCTTGACGAAAGCCTCGGCGCCAAGTTCGTTTACGAAGAGATTCCGGCCGACCTGAAGGACGCCGCCGCCGCTGCTCGCATGGAGCTGATCGAGATGGTCGTCGAGCAGGACGACGACATCATGGAATCGTACCTTGAAGGCAATGAGCCCGATGTCGCGACGCTGAAGAAGCTGATCCGCAAGGGCACGCTGAACTTCTCGTTCGTGCCGGTGCTGTGCGGGTCGGCGTTCAAGAACAAGGGCGTGCAGCCCTTGCTCGACGCGGTCGTCGATTACCTGCCGAGCCCGCTCGACATTCCGCCGGTCGAGGGCCTCAAGCTCGACGGTGAAACGACCGACACCCGCGCGCCGTCCGACGATGCCCCGTTCTCGGCGCTCGCGTTCAAGATCATGAACGACCCGTTCGTCGGTACGCTGACCTTTGCCCGCATCTATTCGGGCAAGCTCGAGACCGCGTCGCAGGTCACGAACTCGGTCAAGGACAAGAAAGAGAAGGTCGGGCGCATGCTGCTAATGCACGCCAATGACCGTGAGGACATCCAGGTGGCTTACGCCGGCGATATCGTCGCGCTGGCCGGCCTGAAGGACACCACGACCGGCGATACGCTGTGCGCGGCCAACGCGCCGATCATTCTTGAGCGGATGGAATTCCCCGATCCGGTCATCGAGGTCGCCGTCGAGCCGAAGACCAAGGCGGACCAGGAGAAAATGGGCGTCGCGCTCAATCGCCTGGCGCGCGAGGATCCGTCATTCCGGGTCACCAGCGACCACGAATCGGGCCAGACGATCATCAAGGGGATGGGCGAGCTCCACCTCGAGATCCTCGTCGACCGCATGAAGCGCGAGTTCAAGGTCGAGGCCAATGTCGGCGCGCCGCAGGTTGCCTATCGCGAGTATCTCGCGAAGCCGGTCGAGCTGACCTACACTCACAAGAAGCAGTCGGGCGGCTCGGGCCAGTTCGGCGAGATCAAGATCAACGTGATTCCGGGCGAACGCGGTTCGGGGTTCCAGTTCTTCGACGAGATCAAGGGCGGCAACGTGCCGAAGGAATATATTCCCTCGGTCGAGAAGGGGCTGCGCGAGACGGCGGAGACGGGATCGCTGATCGGCTTCCCGATCATCGACTTCGAGGTCCACCTGATCGACGGCAAGTACCACGACGTCGATTCTTCGGCCCTGGCGTTCGAAATCTGCGCCCGCGGCGCAATGCGCGAAGCCGCCCAGCGGGCCGGCATCACGCTCCTCGAGCCGATCATGAAGGTCGAAGTCGTGACGCCGGAGGACTATGTCGGCGACGTCATCGGCGATCTCCTCAGCCGTCGTGGCCAGGTTCAGGGTCAGGACAGCCGCGGCAACGCCAATGCGATCGAGGCGACCGTGCCGCTGGCCAACATGTTCGGCTACGTGAACCAGCTGCGCTCCTTCACTCAGGGGCGTGCGCAGTACACGATGCAGTTCTCGCACTACGAAGAAGTGCCGAAGAACGTCGCCGACGAGGTGAAGGCGAAGCTAGCGTAACCGCGAATTTGTAGTTATGGGCGCGCTCGCGAACCGGGCGAAGACCCGATTTTCCAGAGAAGAAGAGGCGTAAAATGGCGAAGGCTAAATTCGAGCGGAACAAGCCGCACTGCAACATCGGCACCATCGGTCACGTCGACCATGGCAAGACGTCGCTGACGGCCGCAATCACCAAGGTGCTGGCCAAGCACGGCGGCGGTGAAGCCGTCGACTTCGCCAACATCGACAAGGCTCCCGAAGAGCGTGAGCGCGGGATCACCATCTCGACCGCCCACGTCGAGTATGAGACGGCCGCGCGTCATTATGCGCACGTCGATTGCCCGGGTCACGCCGACTATGTGAAGAACATGATCACCGGTGCTGCCCAGATGGACGGCGCGATCCTGGTCGTGTCGGCCGCTGACGGCCCGATGCCGCAGACCAAGGAGCACATCCTGCTCGCGGCGCAGGTCGGCGTTCCGACCATGGTCGTGTTCCTCAACAAAGTCGACCAAGTTGACGATCCCGAGCTGCTCGAGCTCGTCGAGCTGGAAATCCGCGAGGAGCTGTCCAAGCGCGGGTTCGACGGCGACAACATTCCGATCGTCTCGGGTTCGGCGCTGGCGGTCCTCGAAGACCGCGACGCCAACATCGGCGAAGACAAGATCATGGACCTGATGAAGGCGGTCGACGACTGGATTCCGCAGCCGGAGCGTCCGCTCGACAAGCCGTTCCTGATGCCGATCGAAGACGTGTTCTCGATCTCGGGCCGCGGCACCGTCGTCACCGGCCGCGTCGAGACGGGGATCATCAAGGTTGGCGAGGAAGTCGAGATCGTCGGCATCCGCGACACCCAGAAGACCGTCGTCACCGGCGTCGAGATGTTCCGCAAGCTGCTCGACCAGGGCCAGGCGGGCGACAACATCGGCGCGCTGCTGCGCGGCGTCGGCCGTGAGGACGTCGAGCGCGGCCAGGTGCTGTGCAAGCCGGGCTCGATCACGCCGCACACCGACTTCCAGGCGGAAGTTTACGTCCTGTCGAAGGACGAGGGCGGCCGTCACACGCCGTTCTTCGCCAACTATCGTCCGCAGTTCTACTTCCGGACGACCGACGTCACCGGTGAGGTTGTCCTCCCCGAGGGCACGGAGATGGTGATGCCGGGCGACAACGTCAGCCTCGGCGTCAAGCTGATCGCTCCGATCGCCATGGACCCGGGCCTGCGCTTCGCGATCCGCGAAGGCGGCCGTACGGTCGGCGCGGGGGTTGTCGGAACGATCTCCAAGTAATATAGGGCGCTCAACCGCGCGATTCTGGTTCAGGGTCGCGCGGTTCGCTTTTGAGTTTTGATTATGTAGGCGGGCCCCGGCTTCGGTTGTGGCTCGTAGGCTCTTTCGCATCGGTAGGGACATGGAAACGCAGAACATCCGGATTCGCCTGAAGGCTTTCGATCATCGAGTGCTGGACCAGGCGACGGGCGACATCGCCGACACGGCGCGCCGCACGGGTGCTCTCATTCGCGGACCCATTCCCCTGCCGACGCGCATTGAGAAATTCACCGTCAACCGTTCGCCGCACGTCGACAAGAAGTCGCGCGAGCAGTTCGAGGTGAGGACCTACAAGCGGCTGCTCGATATCGTGCAGCCGACGCCGCAGACGGTCGACGCGCTGATGAAGCTCGATCTGGCCGCCGGCGTCGATGTGGAAATCAAGCTGGCCTAGGCCGGCTTCGATTGGGTGATACCGCCGGAGGCTAGCTCCGGGCTGCGTCCCCGCCGCTCTCTTTTACGAGAGCACTAGCCCAGGCGGGGCACGCAAACATTGATTGGGCTTCACGCACCCCGGGGTTGGCCCGGTGTGCCTCTGATGAGGAGTTTTGGTCATGCGCACCGGCGTGATCGCGAAGAAGGTCGGAATGACCCGCTTGTTCCAGGCGGACGGTCGGCACGTGCCGGTTACCGTCCTGCAGCTGGACGAAGTGCAGGTCGTCGGCCGCCGCGAAATGGACCGGGACGGCTATACCGCCGTCCAGCTTGGCGCCGGCAAGGCGAAGGCGAAGAATGTTGCCAAGCCGCAGCGCGTCGCCTTCGGCAAGGCCGAGGTCGAGCCCAAGGTTCGGGTCGCCGAATTCCGCGTCGCCGAAGATGCCTTGCTCGACGTCGGCTCGACGATCAGCGCCGATCACTTCGTCCCCGGCCAGATGGTCGACATTTCCGGCGTGACGCAGGGCAAGGGCTTCGCCGGCGCGATGAAGCGCTGGGGCTTCCGCGGTCTCCGCGCGACCCACGGCGTCTCGGTCTCGCACCGCTCGCACGGGTCGACCGGCAACCGCCAGGATCCGGGCCGCGTGTTCAAGAACAAGAAGATGGCGGGCCACATGGGCGCCCGCAATCGCACCCAGCAGAACCTCGAGGTCGTCCGCACGGACCCGATCCGCGGCCTGCTGTTCATCAAGGGCTCGGTGCCCGGTCACAAGGGCGCCTGGCTGACCGTCCAGGACGCGGTAAAGGTGCCGCGGAGCGAGAGTGCGCCCTATCCGGCGGGCCTGGTCGACACCAAGGTGAAGATCGACGAGTCCGAACTGCCCGTCGCCGGCCTGGTCGATGACGCCGCGGTTCACGAAATTCCGGCACTGCCGAGCGACGAGGAAGTCGCGGCCATCGCCGCCGAGCAGGAAGCTGGCGCTGCGGCCGAAGCAGAAGCTGCGGCTGCTGCCGAAGCTGAAGCCGGGGACGCAGTCCAGGCCGAAGAAAATGAAAAGGCCCAAGCGGCCGAGGACAGCGCGAAGCCTGCCTCGGATGCCGACGAAGGCAAGGAAGGCTAAGATGAAGGTCAAGGTTCAAAGCCTCGACGCCAAGGCTGGCGGGGACATCGAGCTCAACGACGAGATTTTCGCCGTCGAGCCGCGTGCCGACATCCTCCACCGCGTCGTCACATGGCAGCTGATCAACCGCCGCGCGCCGGCGCGTGCCGCCCGTGAGCGCAGCGATGTCGCCCGCACCGGCAAGAAGTTCGGCAAGCAGAAGGGCGGCGGCACCGCCCGTCACGGCGATCGCCGCGCCCCGATCTTTATCGGCGGCGGCAAGGCCCACGGCCCGCGTGCCCGGGTGTTCACCTCGAGCCTCAACAAGAAGGTTCGGCAGCTTGGCCTGCGGATGGCGCTGTCGTCGAAAGCGATGGAGGGCAACCTCATCGTCATCGACAATCTCGACGTCAACGAAGCCAAGACCAAGCTGCTGCAGACGCAGCTCGGCAAGCTCGGCTTCGGCAAGACCGCCTTGGTGATCGACGGTGACGCGCTCAACGTTGGTTTCGCCCGCGCTTCGTCGAACCTCGGGAGCATCAACCTGCTGCCCGCGGTTGGCGCCAACGTCTACGACATCATGCGCCACGAAACGCTGGTCCTGACCCGCGCCGCGGTCGAAAAGCTGGAGGCCCGGTTCAATGGCTAAGAAGCAGGATTCGGCGATCGACGCGCGTCACTATGACGTCGTGCTCGCCCCGCACATCACCGAGAAGTCGACGATGCTGTCGGAAAGCAATGCGGTCGTGTTCAAGGTCGCTCCGAAGGCGACCAAGCCGGAAATCAAGGCGGCGGTCGAAGCCCTGTTCGGCGTCACCGTGATCGGCGTGAACACCATCGTCACCAAGGGCAAGACCAAGCGGTGGAAGGGCAAGCCTTACCAGCGCTCGGACATGAAGAAGGCCATCGTTCGCCTGGCCGAGGGCCAGTCGATCGACATTACCGAAGGGGTTCGGGCGTAATGGCTCTCAAGCAATATAAGCCGACCTCGCCCGCCCGCCGCGGCCTGATCCTGGTCGACAAGTCCGCACTGTGGAAGGGCAAGCCCGTCAAGGCGCTTACCGAAGGCAAGCGCAAGACCGGCGGCCGCAACAACAAGGGCCACGTGACCTCGCGCGGCATCGCCGGCGGCCACAAGCAGAAGTACCGGATCATCGACTTCAAGCGCCGCACGTGGGACGTGACGGCGACGGTCGAGCGGCTCGAGTATGACCCGAACCGGTCGGCGTTCATCGCGCTCGTCACTTACGAGGGCGGCGAGCAGGCCTATATCATCGCGCCGCAGCGCCTCGCCCCGGGCGACAAGGTCATCGCCGGCAAGAAGGTCGACGTGAAGCCGGGCAATGCGATGGAGATCGGCCAGATGCCGGTCGGCACCATCGTCCACAACGTCGAAATGAAGCCGGGCAAGGGCGGCCAGATCGCCCGCGCCGCCGGGACCTACGTCCAGGTCGTCGGCCGCGACCGCGGCATGGTCATCGTTCGCCTGAATTCGGGCGAGCAGCGCTACATCCGCTCGGATTGCATGGCGACCGTCGGTGCGGTGTCGAACCCCGACAACGCCAACCAGACGCTGGCCAAGGCCGGCCGCACCCGCTGGTTGGGCAAGCGCCCGCTGACCCGCGGCGTCGCCAAGAACCCGGTCGACCACCCGCACGGCGGTGGTGAAGGCCGGACCTCGGGCGGCCGCCATCCGGTCACCCCGTGGGGCAAGCCGACCAAGGGCGCCCGCACCCGTCACAACAAGTCGACCGACAAGTTCATCATCCGGTCGCGTCACGCAAAGAAGAAGGGTTAAGCCATGGCCCGTTCCATCTGGAAAGGTCCGTTCGTCGAGCTTTCGTTGCTGAAGAAGGCGGAAGCGGCACAGGACAATTCGAAGCGCGCTCCGATCAAGACCTGGTCGCGCCGCTCGACCATCCTGCCGCAGTTCGTCGGCCTGACCTTCAATGTCTACAACGGCCGCAAGTTCGTGCCGGTGTCGGTCAATGAGGACATGGTCGGGATGAAGCGCGGCGAGTTCGCTCCGACGCGCACCTTCCACGGCCACGCGTCCGACAAGAAGGGCAAGCGCTAATGGGCAAGCCTGCAGCACCCCGCAAGGTCGGCGACAAGGAAGCGCTCGCGATCGGTAACACGATCCGCGGCTCGGCCCGCAAGCTCAACCTGGTCGCGGGCCTGATCCGTGGCCGCAAGGTCGAGGAAGCCCTGAATATCCTGAAGTTCAGCCCCAAGGGGATGAGCGAGGATGTCTACAAGGTGCTCGCCTCCGCCGTCGCCAACGCCGAGAACAACCACAACCTCGACGTCGACGCCCTGATCGTTGCCGAGGCCAGTGTCGGCAAGTCGATCTCGATGAAGCGCTTCGCGACCCGCGCCCGCGGCCGCTCGGCGCGGATCGTCAAGCCGTTCAGCCAAATTCGCGTCGTCGTTCGCGAGCAGGAAGAAGCGTAATGGGTCAGAAAACGTCACCTGTCGGGCTTCGCCTGCAGATCAACCGCACGTGGGACAGCCGCTGGTACGCCGAAGGGCAGGACTATGGCCGGCTGCTGCTCGAGGATCTCAAGATCCGCCGCTACATCATCGAGAAGCTGCCCCAGGCCGCGATCTCGAAGGTGGTGATCGAGCGTCCGGCGAAGATCTGCCGGATCAGCATCTATGCCGCGCGCCCCGGCGTGATCATCGGCAAGAAGGGCTCGGACATCGAGAAGCTGAAGCGCGAGCTGCAGAAGATGACCGGCTCGGAAGTCAGCCTCAACATCGTTGAGATCCGCAAGCCGGAGATTGACGCGAAGCTCGTCGCCCAAGGCGTTGCCGACCAGCTCGAGCGCCGCATCGCCTTCCGCCGTGCGATGAAGCGCGCGGTGCAGTCGGCTCTGCGCCTTGGTGCTGAGGGCATCCGCATCACCTGCGCCGGCCGTCTTGGCGGCGCCGAGATCGCGCGCACCGAATGGTACCGCGAAGGCCGCGTGCCGCTGCACACGCTGCGCGGCAACGTCGATTACGCCGAGGCCGAAGCGCACACCGCGTACGGCGTGTGCGGCGTGAAGGTGTGGGTCTTCAAGGGCGAGATCCTGGGTCACGACCCGCTCGCTCAGGACCGGCTGATGATGGAGGCTCAGACCTCCGGCGTCCGTCCGGCCCGCGAAGAGCGCGGCAACCGGTAAGCGCGACGGAAA
>Ga0268264_10001760_pt1 | contig 19842 bp, 9 predicted proteins | sample KBSSwiS32_FD_190357 | JGI IMG/M metagenome (GOLD analysis project Ga0268264, IMG submission 190357) | Switchgrass rhizosphere microbial communities from Kellogg Biological Station, Michigan, USA - KBS Switchgrass S3-2 (SPAdes) (version 2) | ecosystem: Host-associated > Plants > Roots >...
GCCTTCTGGTAGGAATCGAGCGCGGTTTGAAAGTCGCCGCGCTCCTCGGCGAGGACGCCGAACTCGTTGTACAGGTCGGCAAGGCTCGTCTCGTCGCCGAGGCGCATGAGAATCGAGAGCGCCTCGTCGAGTCGGCGCTTGGCCGACGCGTATTCGCCGCGCACCAGATCGAGAGTAGCCAGGTTGCGCAAAGTCGTCGCGTAACCCCGGTCGTCGCCGATGCGCCGGCGGATCGTCGCCGCCTGCTCGTAGGTTTCCCGCGCGCGCTCGACCTCGCCGAGGTCGCGGTAGGCGACGCCGAGGGCGTTGAACACGTCGGCGCGCCCCTCGTCGCTGTCCAGCTGGTTCTGGATCACCAGGGCATGCACCAGGTAATCGTCGACCGCCCGGCGCGCGTTGCCGCCGAGAATCGAGTACTTGGCCAGCAGATACCAGGCGCGCGGATGATGCGGCGCGAGCCCGACCGCGGTCGAGAGGGTGGCCACCGCGCGATCGAGGCTCCCCTGGTCGCCGTAGGCCTCTGCCAGATCGATCCGCGCCTCGACGTCGCCGGGGTAGAGGGCGACCAATCGGGAGAGGATCTCCTGGGCTTTCTCGGGGTGGCCGGCCAGCCGGGACTCCAGCGCCTGGGCTTCGAAAGCGGCCCGGCTCTCGCCCGGTCCCAAGCTCTCGACCGCGCTCTTGGCCGCGCCACGCGCCGCTTCGCTCTTGCCTTCGGCTTCGCGGGCGTGGGCGAGCTGGACCCAGGCGGAGCTCCACCCGGCGTCGAGCGAAACCGCCCGTTCGAGCGCCTGGGCGGCGGCGCGCGAGTCGCCGCGCCGGAGGCGAGCAACGCCCTCCGCGTAGGCGGCGAGCGCGGCCGGTTTCCGGCTGATCGGCGTCGCCGCGGCCGCCGGCACGGCAAGCTGATCGCGCAGGCGCGCGCCGAGGCTCTCGACCAAACGCGAGATCTCGGCCGGGGCCGCCTCAGCCTGGAGAGGCCGCGCGGGCGCCCCCGGCAGATCGGCCGAAACCAACGTCAGGTCGATGCGCAGCCGACCGCCGGCGGAGCGGACGCTGCCGACCACCAGGCGATCGGCGTCGAGCAGCTCGGCTAGACGCCGGGCATCCATCGCCGGCAGCGGGCCGGGCGCGAGCTTGAGGCTCTCGAGCGTGCGCGCGACCCGCTCGCCGTCGAGCACCAAGAGGGCGCTCCCTTCGGCGAGGGACGGCGCGAGCAGCTCAGGCAGTCCGGAGGCGACCCAGGCGAGGTCGGCGCGGCCGGTCTGGTCGGCCAAGGGGAGGAGCGCCACGGTGTGCTGCGGGGCTGTCGCCGTCGGCATCCCCTTGGGCGAGGAGGCCGAGGTCGTGGCCGCTCCGCGCCCGCCGAACCAGCCTCTCTTCTGGGCGGCCCAACCGAGCGCGAGCAGCGCCGCGAGGGCGAGGGTTCCGAGCGCCAATGCCACGGGCTTCCGGGCGAAGCGCCGGGGGGCTGCTTCCAGCCGGTCGAGGTCGACGATCACCTCTCTCGCGCTCTGGTAGCGCTTCGATGGATTCTTTTGCAGCAGCCGCCGAACCACCGCGGCGAGCGGCGCCGGGACCTTGACCCCGGAAGAGCGCACGTCGCGCGGGATGCCGGTGAGCCGCTGGGCCAGCACTTCGGCCTGAGAACCGTGGGCGAACGGCAGCTCGCCGGTCAGCATCTCGAAGAGCAGGATGCCCAGCGCATAGAGGTCGCTGCGCCGATCCACCTCGTCGCCTCGCGCCTGCTCCGGCGAAAGGTAATCGAGGGTGCCAACGATGCTGCCGGTCGCGGTCAGACCCGAGCCGATGAGCGAACGGGCGACGCCAAAATCGCTGATCGCCGCCCTTCCGGCGGCGTCGATCAAGACGTTGCTGGGCTTCAAATCGCGGTGGATTACGCCCGCGTCGTGCGCCGCTTCGAGCGCTCCGGCGAGCTGCCGGGCAATGTCCTCCGCCTGTCGGGCCGGCAGCGGCCCCGACTCCGCCAGCAGCTCGGAGAGAGCGCGACCGGCGATGAAGTCCATGGAGAGGAAGACCAGGTCGCCGTCGTTGCCCAGATCGTGAGTGCGGACGACGTTGGGATGACTCACCAGGCGGGCGAGCACCAATTCCTGCTTGAAGCGCGCCAGCCACTGCGCGTCGCTCCCGAGCTCCGGGCGCAGGATCTTGATCGCGACCGGCAAACCGAGCTGCTCGTCTTCGGCGCGGTAGACCATGCCCATGCCGCCGATGCCCACCAGTTCGAGGAGGGTGTAACGCCCGGCCAATCGGGATCCCGGCGAAAATCGCCAGACGGAGCCATCGGCGGTGCGGGTGCGGTCTGACCAGAAGGAGTCGGCCGGCTCCCCGCTCATCTCTCGGATCCGTTCGCGGCTACGCCGGCGCTCTGTGTCCATCGCTCGGGCCGGTAGGCGGTGGCTTGAGCCGGTTGGAGCGAGCGTTCCACCGCGCCCGAGAGCTCGCCGGAGATTCGATCGAGGAGGGCGGGGTCGCCACCCGTGATCTCCGCGATGCGCTCGGCGAGCCCTGCAAGCTCGCCGCCGAGGCGCGCGACGGCGATCGCTAGACCCGCCTGGGAGGAAAGAGCTTCCAGGATCTCCAAGTCGAGCACGGTGAAGGCGGTGCCAGGCTCGCGACTGTCGGCGTACATCACGCCGATCAGGCGGTCGAGGGCATGCACGGGAACGCAACAGAGGGCGCGGATGCCCGCGTCGACGATGCTCGGGCGCTCACCCAGCTCGGAATCGGTGCGGACGTCGGACCTGACCACGGAGGCGCCGGTCGCGAGAGCCGTGCGGACGGCGCCCCGGCTGCCGGCGAAGGCTTCTCCTCGGATCTCGTCCCAAGACAGGCCGGAGCGTGCCGCCACCTGGAGCTCGCCCCCTGCGTCGGCAAGCAACAGGAAGCCGCGCTCGGCGTGGGTCAGCTCGAGCATCGACGCGACCACCCGCGGCAGCAGCTCGCCGAGACCGGCCGAGGGAGTGAGCCGGCGGCGGACGGCGAGCGAGGTGGCCCAGCGCCGCCGCGGCTCTTCCAGCGCTTCCTCAAGAGAGCCTGAAACCACCTCGAAGCGGGCGATCAAGCCGCCCAGGCTGATCCAGCTCCGCTCTGAGAGCGTAGCGGTCGCTTGCGGCATACCGTCGACCAGCAGGCCGTTCTTGCTGCCGAGGTCGGTGATCGACCAGCCGGAGGAACTCGGGTCGAATCGGGCATGGCGCCGGGAGACCCGGTCGTCGTCGAGTGCCACTTCGCACTCCGGATCTCGACCGACGACCGTCCTCCTACCTTCCGGCAGCAGGAATACCAGTGCCGGGCGCGACGGGAGGTGGACTGTCAGGCGCGCCGGCATCGCCCGCCCCTGGGTCAGGCGGCCAGATCGCTCTTGAGGCCGAGGCTGAACCGTAGCGTCGTCGCTGCGGCGCGCAGGTAGCCCGCCACGTTCTCTACGTCGCGCGCCGAACGCCAGACGTTTGGAATGTCGCTGCCGCTGTGTTGCTCGACGACCGCGAGAAAGCCGTCGATCTCGCGGCTGGCCTCGCGGATCGCGCCGCGGGACGTAGCGGCCCGGGCCGCCGCCAGCCGCGCTTCCAGGTCGGCGTAGAGCGCTTCGGGCATCGAGCCGTCGTATCTCTCCAAGAGCGTTTGCAGGCGGTTGAACTTGCCGGCGATGACCTGGTCGATCGGCAGCGGGTCGGCCACCAGGATGAACTCCGAGAAGCCGCCTGAGGTGCCGCGCGCCCGGTAGCTGCCGACGCCCATGCCGGCGGTGATGTCCTCGAACGGGCCGCCGAGGGGAGCCTTGAACAGGCGCAGCGGGCAGTTCGTCGTGAACTGGAGGTTGTGGGTATGGATTTCGAGCGTCGCGACACCGCTGAAAGAGAGTCCACCGTTCGCCGGCGGCTCGATCCGAATCAGCAGCGGGAACGCCGCGGGGACCGAGGCGCCGCTCAGGCGGGCGAGGAAGGTCGGGTCCAAGAGGTCGATCCGCTGCACCGAGAGACCGAGGTTGGCGAGGTTCAACCCCACCACGTTCTCGAAGCTCAGGGTGACGTCGGCCTCGATGCCCCCCGGCAGCGACACATCCCCGGTGACGGAATTGCCATTCACCTTCAGGTGGACGGCTGCTGCGACTTCCGCCGGTGCGGTTGCCGCCAGGAGGAGGACGAGCGATGCAACGATTCGGTTCATGCGCCATCTCCTGTGCGAGAGGTTCGTGGGTCCATCGATTCGGGGTTTCTCTAACCATACCCCCAAAGGCGCCGCGCGCCAAGCCGCCACGCCTACCCCTACCCGAGCAAGATGCGTACCGTGTGGCTTACGCCGTCGTCCACCAGCGGGATCTCCGCGCCATCGACCGGCGCGCCGTCCAACTCGCGCGAGGCGACTCCCTTCATCACCCCGCGCGGGTTTTCGACCTGGATGAGGTACCGGGCGGCGCCGAAGCGGAGCTCGATCTCGAAGCCGCGCCAGGTGCGGGGGATGCACGGGTCGAGTTGGAGCGCGGCGCCGCGCACCACCCGGCAGCCGAGAATCCATTCGACCGCGGCGCGGTACATCCAGGAGGCCGAGCCGGTGTACCAGGTCCATCCTCCCCGGCCGACGTGCGGCGGCTCGGCGTAGACGTCCGCCGCCACGACGTACGGCTCGACCTTGTAGCGGTAGACCCCGGAGCGGGTCGAGGCGTGGTGGATCGGATTGAGCAGCGCGAACAGCTCGCCCGCGCGGTCGCCGTCGCCCAGCTCGGCGAACGCGATCACCGACCAGATCGCGGCGTGGGTGTACTGGCCGCCGTTCTCGCGCACCCCCGGCGGATAGTCCTGGATATAGCCGGGATCGCCGCTGCCCGCCCCGCGCGAGGCGGGATCGAACGGCGGCGTAAACAGGCGGATCAGGCTGTGATCGCGCTCGACCAGATGGGCATCCACCGCCATCATCGCGCGCGCCGCGCGGGCCGGGTCGGCGGCGTGGGAGATCACCGCCCAGGACTGGGCGATCGAGTCGATCCGGCATTCCGCGTCCGCCGCCGAACCGATCGTCGTGCCGTCGTCGTAATAAGCCCGGCGGTACCAGCCGCCGTCCCAACCGTTCTCTTCGAGCGCCGTGCGGAGGGTGTCGGCGCGGGCATGCCAGGCGGCCGCCCGCTCAGGTTCGCCGTGCGCCTCGGCGAACGGCGCGAAGGCGTCGATCACCGACAGCAGGAACCAGCCGAGCCAGATGCTCTCGCCCCGGCCCGCCAATCCGACCCGGCTGAAGCCATCGTTCCAATCGCAGGAGCCGATCAACGGCAGACCGTGCGGGCCGGACAGCAGGGAGCGATCGATCGCCCGGGCGCAGTGTTCGTAGAGCGAAGCGCGCTGCGCGGAAATCTCGGGTTGTCGATAGTCCTCGTGCTGCCCGATTCCGAGCGGCGGCTGGTCGAGGAACGGCACTTGCTTCTCGAGCACCGCGCGTTCGCCGGTCGTGGCGACGAAGTGCGCCGCGGCGAACGGCAGCCAGAGCAGGTCGTCCGAGCAGAGCGTGCGGACGCCCTTGCCGCTCGGGACATGCCACCAGTGCTGGACGTCCCCTTCGATGAACTGGCGCGACGCCGCGCGCAGCAGCTGCTCGCGGGCGATGTCGGGCCGGGCCAGGGCGAGCGCCATCGAGTCCTGCAATTGATCGCGAAAGCCGAACGCGCCGCTCGACTGGTAGAACGCGGTGCGCCCCCAGATCCGGCTGGAGAGCGCCTGATAGAGCAGCCAGCGATCGACCAGGAGATTGAAGGCCGGGTCGGGGGTGCGCACGTCGAGGGCGCCGAGAACGTCGTCCCAGCCGGCTTCGACCTGATCGAACAGCGCGCCGACGTCCGCGTCGCGGTAGCGGGCGACCAGGTCGAGCGCGTCGGCGCGGTCCGCGCCTTGCCCGAGCAGGAAGACGACCTCGGCACTGCCGCCGGGCGGCAGCTCGAAGCGGCTGAGCAAGGCGGCGCACGGATCGAGCCCGGCGCCCGTGTTGCCCGACCAGGGCGCCCGCCCGAGCAGCGCGGCCGGCGCCGCGAGCGTGCCGTGCCGGCCGAGGAACTCGCGCCGGTCGGCGGTCGCGGCGACCCCCCCTCCGGAAAGCCCGCCGGAGAGCCAGGCGAAGGCGACCCGGGCGGAAAAATCCTGGTTCCAGGCGTTCCTGGCGAGCAGCGCGCCGGTCGTGCCGTCGCGCTCGGTGACCACGAACGGTGCTCCCGCCGCGCGCGAGTTGCCAAGCACCCACTCGACATAGGCGGCGACCGACAGGCTGCGCCGCCGGTTGGAAAGGTTTTGGCAGGTCAGGCGCGCGATCCGCACCGGGTCGTTCTGCGCCACGAACACCAGCAGGTCGAGCGCCACGCCGTGCCCGGCGTGCTCGAAGCGGCTCCATCCCTGGCCATGGCGGCAGACGTAGGTACCGGCTTCGTCGCGGATCGGCAGCGCGGTCGGTCCCCACAGCTCGCCGGTCTCCTCGTCGCGGACGTAGATCGCCTCGCCGGGCGGATCGGAGACCGGATCGTTCGACCAGGGGGAGAGGCGGTTCTCGCGCGCGTTTTCGGCCCAGGTGTAGCCCGAGCCCGATTCCGAGATCTGGCAGCCGAAACGCGGATTGGCGATCACGTTGAGCCAAGGAAGCGGCGTCCGCTGGCCGGCCCTGAGCACGATCACGTACTCGCGGCCGCCGCGGGCGAAGCCGCCGACGCCGTTCCACTGCTCCAGATCGCTCTCGGGCACCGGCGGCGCCGGGGCCTCGGGAAACTCCAGGCCCCGGGCGAGCGCCGGAGGCGGAGCGATGCGCGCCGAGGTGTGGCGTTGGAGCTGCTCGGGCAGCGACCCCTGGTGCGCCACGAGGACGGCGCGGGCGACCGTGCGCAGGAGGTCGCGATGATCCTCGGGCATCTGGTCGGCGCGCAGGACGAACACCGCGCCGGTGGGGGCGGCGGAATGGGCGAAGCTCGCACCGCCTTGGGTCTGCGCGGTGCGCACGATGGCGAGCAGCTCGGCCTGCAGCTCCTGGACGTAGGCGCTCGGCTGTTCGTTCAGGATCACCAGGTCGGCGGCGAGCCCCTTGGTACGCCAGAACTGGTGCGCGAGCACGAGCTGGCGGGCGATCTCGCGGTCGTCGATCCGGTCGATGCGCAACAGGACCACGGGCAGGTCGCCCGAGATGCCGTGGCCCCAGAGGGCGCTCGCGCTCAGCCGGTTGCGCGCCAGCACGGCGGGCGGGGAACGCAGGTCCGGGTTGGCGAACACCAGGTCGGCGGCGAGCCGCAGGTAGAGGTGCGCCTCGTCGGGTTGGATGCCGAAATGCCGCTGCTCGACCTGGGCGAGGGTCCAGGCGAGGCTCGCGGCGCGCCCGTACGCGCTCGCCTCGCTGTATTTTTCCACCAGCCGTACGGCGTCCTCGCGGCTCGTCGCGACCCCGGTCACGAACAGGGCGCGAACCCGGCCGCCCGGCGGCACGATCACCGTTCGGCGAAGGCTGAACACGGGATCGAGCACCGAGCCGACCGTGCCGGAGAGCGGTCGCCCTTCGACGATCGCGAGCGGCCGGCGCAGGCCGAAGCCCCGGCCGAGAAAGCGCGCGCGATCGGTCTCGTGCTCCGGCGGCCCCGCGGTCTCCCCGTCGATCGCCAGCACGTGCGCCGCCCACGGCGCCGGCTCGGCCTCAGGGGCGGTGGTGCGCCGGGTGGCGAGCAGGGCGTGCGGCCAGCGCAGCGCCTCGGTCGCGACGAACAGCTTGGCAAACGCCGGGTGCGCCTCGTCGGCGCCCTGGGACGCCAGCACGATCTCGGCGTACGAGGTGATCTCGATCGAGCGCGGCTGGTCCCCTGAGTTGGTGAGCGTCAGCCGCCGCAGCTCGGCGTTGTCCTCGGTCGAGACGATCACCTCCAGCTGGCAGGCGATGGCGCCGTCGGTGCGCCGGATCTCGACCTTCTCGGCCGTCAGCTGAACCCGGTAGCGGTCGGGCTCGACCGCGGTCGGTTGATAGCCGGCGGACCAGAGCTTGCCGGAGGTAAGGTCGCGCAGGTAGAAGAACGTGCCGCAATCGTCGCGCGTCGCATCCTCGCGGAAACGGGTCACCGCGAGGCCGCGGAAGCGGCTCCAGCCGGCGCCCGAGCTGGTGACCAGAACCGCGTAGTCGCGGTTGGCGAGCAGGTGAACGCGCGGCGTCCTCAGGTGCGGCGTGTCGAACAGGCGCAGGCCGGAGAGCGCCCCGGCGCGCACGCGGGCGGCGGGCTTCTCCTCGGGAACCGGGCGGGCGACCACGACGTCGCGCGGCGTCCGTTCCTGCAGCAGCAGCTCGGCCGCCCGGCCGAGCGGATGGCCGTGGAACCGCCGCCGCAACGCGCCGTCCGACAGGACGTCGGCGAGCGCCAGCAGGGTCATCCCCTGGTGGTGCGCCATGTAGGAGCGGATCAGGGCGAACGGCTCTTCCTCCGGAACCCGGCGGCGGGTGAAATCGAGCGCCTCGAAAAAGCCGTAGCGTCCGCGCGCGCCGAGCTTGTCGAAGCGTTTGAAGTTCTTGATCGCCTCCTCCGGAGCGAACAGGGTCGCCAGACCGGTCGCGTAGGGCGCGACCACCAATTCGTCGGCCGGCGCGCGGCGCAGTCCGAGGCGCGGCACGCCGAATGGCCCGTACTGGTAGTTGAGCTCGAGGTCGCGCTCGTTGTAGGCGCTCTCGGAGATCCCCCAGGGCACGCCGCGCTCGGCGGCATAGCGGATCTGCTCGGCGACCGCGAGCCGGGCGGTCGCCCCGAGCAGGCTGCGGACCGGTTCGAGCAACACCAGGCTCGGCATCAGGTACTCGAACATCGACCCCGACCAGGAGAGCAGGGCCGACCCGCGGCCGATCGGCGCGAGCGGCCGGCCGAGCTGGAACCAGTGCGTATGGGGCACGTCGCCCTTGGCGATCGCCACCAGGCTCGCCAGGCGCGCCTCGGAGGCGAGCAGGTCGTAGTAGGAGTGGTCCGGCTTGAGATCGTCGACGCGGAACCCGATCACGAACAGCTTGCGCGCGGGATCGAGCAGGAACGCGAAATCCATTTCGCGCACGATCCGCTCGGCGCGCTCGGCGAGCGCCGCGAACCGCTCGGCCAGTTGGACCGACTGTTCGGAATCCTGATCCGCCGCAAGATCGCGGGCGTGGCTCGCCGCCGTCCGTTCGAACGCCTCGGCCCAAGCCAACGTCTCCGCCGCCGAGCCGCCCGGGTTCGCCGCGGCGAGCGCGCCCGCGATGTCGGTGAGCCCCTGGGCGCGGCGGCGGATGGCGGCGATCTCCGCCTGGGCGGCCTCCCCGGTCCGGGCGGCATCCGGCGTTGCGGCGAGCGCCGCGCGGATCTCGCGATCCAGACCGTCGAGCGCTTCGGTGAGATCCCGGGCGCCGACCGCGCCTCCCTTGCCGGCGGCGGGCGCACGCGAGGCCGCGGCGCGCGCGAGTCCGAGTGCGTCGGCCAGGCCGCGGTAGACGGCGAGGCGCGCGTCCGGCGACCGGGAATGCGCCGGAGAGCGTTCCGCGAGCTCCGAACAGACGGTCGCGAGAGCGATCAGATGACCGCAGAGGTTGCCGCTGTCGACCGTCGAGACGTAGCGCGGTTCGAGCGGCGTAAGAGTTCGGGTGTCGTACCAGTTCAACAGATGGCCGTTGTAGCGCTCCAGCCGGTCGAGCGTCGCAAACGTCGCCTCCAACCGTTCGAGGGTCTCGATCCGACCCGCCCATCCGAGATCGTGGGCGGTGACGCTCACGAGCAGGCTGAGCCCGATGTTGGTCGGCGAGGTGCGGTGGGCGATCACCGGCAACGGGTCTTCCTGGAAGTTGTCGGGCGGCAGGAAATTCTCCGCCGCGTCGGCGAAGCGCTCGAAATAGCCGAAGCACTGGCGGCCGATCCGGCGCAGGTACCGCGCGTGCGCCGGTTCGAGCGGTTTGCGCGACGCGAACACCGCAGGCAGGCTCAAGGTACGCGCGAAGGCGGGCGCCAAGAGCCACAGGGCGGCAAACGGCAGGGTGGCCGGGAACGCGGCGGGGCGGACGGCCGCGACCAGGACGGGGGTGAGGATCGCGGCGATCGGCGCGCCGATCAGGCGAACGTAGAAGCCGCGGAGATCCAAGGTGGCACCCGCCCCGGCCTGCGCCGCGGTGAGCCATTCGAGCATCCGCCGGCGAACGATCAGGCGGTAGAGGGTGCGGCAGATCGAGTCGAGGCGAAGCACCGCCCGGGCGGGCAGCAGGGCGACGGTCACCTCCGCTTGCGTGAGCACGGTCTGAAGGTCGCCGAGCAGAGCGCCCACGTGGGTGCGTTTGGCGATGCCTCTGCGGCTCGGCAACAGGCCGACGATGGTCGAAAGGAATGCCGGCAGGTTGATCAAGACGATCACCGCGACGCTCCAGGTCCCCGCGCCGAAGGCCGAGAACGGCACCAGCAGCCAGCCGGCGAGCAGCAGCAGAAACGCCGCCGAGGCGGTGAGCGATCGGCGCAGGTTGTCGAGCATCTTCCAGCGGGTGAGCGCGGAAAGCGGATTCTGCTCGCGCCGGCCGGCGGCGGTCGGCGCCTTGGGTAGCAGCCAGGGGAGCAGCTGCCAGTCGCCGCGCACCCACCGCGATTGCCGCGCCGCGCCGGCCAGCAGGTGCGATGGAAACTCGTCGAACAGAACGATGTCGCTCGCGAGGCCGGCGCGGGCGAACCCCCCCTCGAACAGGTCGTGCGACAGCAGCGCGTTCTCCGGCGCCCTGCCGGCCAGCGCGGTTTCGAAGGCGTCGACGTCGTAGATCCCCTTGCCGACGTAGGACCCCTCGCCGAACAGATCCTGGTAGACGTCGGAGATCGCGGCGACGTACGGATCGACGCCGGTCGGTCCGGAGAAGCTCTTCTGGTAGAGCGAATCCTCGCCGTACGCCGGAAGCAGCGAAACGACCCGCGGCTGGAGGATGCCGTAGCCGGAAATGACCCGCCGCGTGCGCGGATCGAATCGCGGGTGGTGGAGCGGATGGGCGAGCGCGCCGACCAGCGCCCGGACGGCTCCCGGCGGCAACCGCGTGTCCGCGTCGAGCGTGATGACGTAGCGGACCCCCGACGGAACCTCCGGCGTGCCGGCTGCCGCTTCGAACGTGGTGTCGGTCGCGCCGCGCAGCAGGCGGTTCAGCTCCTGGAGCTTGCCGCGTTTCCGCTCCCAGCCCATCCAGCGCCCTTCGCCCGGATTCCACAGCCGGCGGCGATGGAGCAGGTAAAAGCGCGGGCCGCCGTCGTGGAGGCCACCGAGGCCGCCGGGGTCGTCGAGCGGCCCGTACCGCTCGTTCAACCGCGCGATCCCCTCGGCGGCGGCGGCCAGCAGGGGGGCGTCCTCGCTCGTCTCTTCGCTCGCCGCGTCGGCGAAATCGGCGAGCAGGGCGAAGCCGACCGAGCCGTCCGGATTCGCCAGGTAGTGAACCTCCAGGCGCTCCACCTGCTCCTCGATCGCCGACGCTTCGAGCAACGTCGGCACGACGACCAGCGTGCGCAGCTCCGGAGGCGGACCGGTTTCGAGCGCGAGCTTCGGCAGCCGGCGTGCCGGGATCCAGGCCGCGACCAGGCGGTTGACGATCGCCAGGCTCAAATCCGAGACCGGGACGAGCGCCAGCAGCGCGAGAAGGAAGAGCGCCGGACGTGAGGCCCCCGCCTCGCGCAGCAGGTAGAGCGCGGGAGCGAGCAGCAAGGCGGTGGTGAGCGCGGCCGCGCCGAGGTAGCCGGGAAGCCCCGCGGCGATCACCGCTCGGATGAGCCGTTGGCGCAGGGTGGGGCGAAATCCGACCTCGCGCTCGAACCCGCGGCGTCCGGGTCCGGCCAGGACGAATCCGACGTGGTGCTCCGCCGCCCCGTCCGCCGTCGTGCTCCGGGCGCGTTCGACCGCACGTTGGGCCACCTCGATCTCCGGCAGCTCCGCGCCGCGCGCCAGCTCCTCGATCGCATGGCGGTAGAGGTCGCGGCTTTCGAAATCCTGGAGGGCGTAAACCCCGGCCGGATCGCGGCGGAGCACGTCGTCCACCAAGGAGGCGTCTTCGACGAATCGCGCCCAGTCGAAGGCCGCGATCCGGCGCATGCTGTAGATCACGTTGGCGACGCTCACCTGAGTCGAGGCTTGGCGCTGGTGCTCGAGGTGGATGACCTCTTCCTCGCCCGCCCCGTTCGAGTGGAGCTGTTCGTAAAGGCGGGCGAGCAGCGGCGTCGCTTCCGGGTCCTGCTCGCGCAGGCGTTGCAGGAGCTGTACGGCAAACGCGAGCTCCGGGCTTTCCGGGGAGAGATCCAGCAACCGCCGCAGGCTCTCGTTTTGCGGGCTCCCGAGGCCGAGCACGCCGTCGGCGATGGAGTCGGCGCGGGCGCGCGCCGCGAGACGGACGACCACTCCCTCGGCCAGGCGGCGGAGGTTTTCGATCAGCGCGATGCGCAGGTGGATGCCGATCGCCCAAAGCTCGCCGATGCGCAAAGGGCTCTTGCGCTGGTAGCCGCGCACGAAGCGCAGCAGGAGGTCCGGATCGAAACGGCTGTCGGTGTGAGCGACGAAGCTCCAGGCGAGCGCATAGACGCGCGGCAGCCCGTCCCAGGGCGCCCCGTCGAGCTTCGGCAACTCGCGGTAGAACTGCGGCGAAAGATCCTGGCGGATCTGCCGCTCCTGCTCTTCGACCAGGTAGAAGTTGTCGACCAGCCAGGCCGCGCCGAGGGTGATCGCGCGATGCTCGCCCACCGCTTTTTCGAGCGCGATTCGCGCCACCCGGAGGGCGGTGCGATTGTCGTGCAGCCGGGGCAACAGCGGCCGGCCGCGCCGCGCGCGCGCGCCGACGTGCGCGGCGCCCAGCTCCTCGGCACGCTGCTCCAGCTGCTCTGCGCCCAGGATCTCGCCGCGAATCGGCTCGTCGAGCCGCCGAGGGCGAGAGGAGGGGGAGGGTGAGTTGGCGGCGGTCGTGTTCATCGTGGCGGGTTCGGTCAAGCGACCCGCGGTGCGGCGAATATACCCCAGGCGCCAGGAGCGCTTGAGCCAGAAGCTCTGCGACTGGGCAATCGCAGCGGTGAAAAAGTATCTGCGGCGGCCCGGGCACAATTGAAAAAAAAGGGCGCCGGGGAGGCCCGAGGCGGTGGCTTCGATCGAACCTTACCTGGCCGAAGACCGGGCCTCGATCGTGCAAGCCTGAGGGAATCCAACGAACCTACGAACCCGGAGGGGGGGTTGGGATCGACCGCGCGGTGCCGACTCGCACCACGGTTCGGAAAGCTGCGTTTTCATGACGATTTTCCAGTGCTGGAGGTTCCATGCTTAAAAGGAAGGTCTTGCTGGTCGACGACTCGATGACCACCCTGTTCATGGAGGAGATGATCCTCAACGGCCGCTATCAGGTGGTCAAGGCGACCAACGGCGAAGACGCGATCGAGAAGGCCCGGATCGAGCGTCCCGACTTGATCCTGCTCGACGTGATCATGCCGAAGATGGACGGCTTCGCGGTCTGCCGCGCGCTGCGCGCCGAAGAGGGGACGAGGACGACGCCGATCATCATGGTCACCACCCGCGGCGAGGAGGAGAACGTCGAACGCGGGTTCGAAGCGGGTTGCAACGACTACGTCACCAAGCCGATCAACGGCCTCGAGCTGTTGACCAAGGTCGACAACCAGTTCGCTTCAACCGGTCCGGCTCCGGCGGTCGCCGGAGGAATGGCTTCCCTATGAGCGATCGACCGAGCGATCGCCCGAGCGAGCACGACAAGCCGGTGATCGCGGGGGGCGGGTCCGGCACCGAGCCGGGCCAATACGTGCAGCGGGTGCGCCAGGACACCCAGCGCTACATCCAGGATCTGTTGGCCGAGAACGAAAAGCTGCGTCGCCTGACCGCCGAGGTCGATAGCGAGCGCCGCCGCTTGGAGGACGAGGCGGCGCGCTGGCGCGACCAGGCGTCGGGGTTGGCGCGCGAGCTCGATTCGTTCCGCCGGGACCGCGAGCGGCTGGAGCTTCAACTGTCGCAGATCGAACGCGAGAACCACGGCTTCTCGAATCGGTTCACCGAGCTGGAGCAGCGCAACAACGACCTCGCGAACCTCTACGTCGCGACCTACCGGTTGCATTCGACGCTCGATCGCGAAGAGGTGCTGCAGGCGATCCAGGAGATCGTGATCAACCTGATCGGCTGCGAAGAGTTCGGCATTTACGAGCTGGCCCCCGGGGCGAACGAGCTGTTGCGCGTCTCGTCCTTCGGCCTCGGGGCGGACCAGTTCGAACGGGTGAATCTGGGCGAAGGGTGGATCGGCCGGTCGGCGGCTTCCGGCAGCGCCTATTTCGCCGGCACGGCGCCCGACGAGGAGAGGCAAGAGGGCGAGCAACACCTGTCGGCGTGCGTGCCGCTGCGGCTCGACGGCCGGGTCGCCGGGCTGATCGCGGTCTTCCGCCTGCTGCCGCAAAAGGGCGGCCGCTTCGCGCCGATCGACGCGGAGTTGTTCGACATGCTCGCGGCCCAGGCGGCGCCGGCGGTCTATTGCTCCACATTCGAGCGCTAGGTTCGGGAACCCCTTTGAGCGACAGGAATTTCGACGCGGGCGTAACGTCCGGTCTGCGGCAGTCCGAGCCTGCGGTGCTCTTCCGCGAGCGGGTCTACGTGCCGCCGGGCGGCTTTTCGATCGCCCGGACGCCGACCGCCATTTCGACCATCCTCGGCTCGTGCGTCTCGGTCTGTCTATGGGACCCGGAGGCCCAAGTCGGCGGTTTGAACCATTTCCTTTTGCCCCACTGGGCGGAGGGGGGCGGTGGCTCTTGGCGTTACGGCAACGCGGCGATCGAAGGGCTGATCGACGCGGTGGTGGCTTCCGGCGCCCGCGAGGCGAATCTGCATGCCAAGGTCTTCGGCGGGGCGCGGGTGCTGGCGGCGTTCGCCGACGGCAACGGGAGCGTCGGCCATCTGGGCGGACGAAACGTCGAGGTGGCGGTGCAGACGCTCAGGCGGCGCGCGATTCCGATCGTCGCCGAGGCGGTGGGCGGCGAGCGCGGCCGCAAGCTGATCTTCCACACCGACGACGGCAGCGCCTGGATCAAGCTGCTCTAAGGCGCCCATGCCGATCGATTTCGACGCCCTGCTCCAGACCTTTCTCGCCGAGGCGCGCGACAACCTGGAGGCGATGGAGGCCGACCTGCTCGCTCTCGAGCGGACGCCGGACGACCGCGACCGCCTGCACGACGTCTTCCGCCTGGCGCACACGCTCAAAGGGGATGCCGCGTCGCTCGGATTTCCTCACCTTTCGCACTACGCGCATCGGATGGAGGACTACCTCGAAGCGGTGCGTTCGGGCAAAAGCCGGCTCTCGGCCCAGGCGACGACCGTTCTGCTCGAAGCGGTGGACGTGCTGCGCGCCATGCTCGCGCGCGCCGCCGCCGGGGCGGAGGAGGAACGACCGGACGACGAGGCGGGCATCGCGCGCCTGGCCGGGATGATCGAGCCGACCGCACCGATTCTGCCTTCATCGCGGCGCCGGACGGTCGAGCCGGCCAGCCAGGCGACCGGCCGCTGGCCGACGGTCGAAACCGGAACGCTCCCCGAGATGGCGCCGGTCCGGCCGACGCTCCGCGTGGCGATCGAACGGCTCGACGCGCTGGTCGACCGGGTGGGCGAGCTGGGGATCGCGCGCGGCCGGATCGCCAATCTGCTCGGCCGCGAGGAGATCTCGAAAACCGACATCCTGGAGCTTCATCGCGAGCACGATCGCTTGCACGGCGAGCTTCAAGAGCTGGTGCTCACGCTGCGCATGGTGCCGATCGGGCCGGTGTTTCGGACTCTCGAGCGCACCGTGCGCGACCTGTCGGCGCAGCGCGGCAAAGAAGTCCGCGTGGTCTACAGCGGCGAAGAGGTGGAGGTGGATGCCGGAGTCGCCGAGCATCTACGGGCGCCGCTTGCGCACCTGGCGAGGAACGCCGTCGACCATGGCATCGAGGTGCCCGCCGAGCGGCGCATGAGGGGCAAGGAGCCGTTCGGCACGATTCTGGTCTCAGCTTTTCGCGACGGCAATTCCCTGGTGGTCGAGCTGGCCGACGACGGCCGGGGGCTCGATCGGGTGAAGATCCTCGCCAAGGCGCAGGCAGCCGGGGTGCACGAGGGTATCGACGGCGAGGAGATCGATCGCCTGGTCCTGCTGCCGGGTTTTTCGACCGCCGAGACGATCGACGAGTCGTCGGGGCGCGGCGTCGGACTGGACGTCGTCCGCCGGACGATCGAATCGCTGCGCGGCCGGGTCGATCTGATCAGCCGGAACGGCGTCGGCACCACGATCCGGCTTCGCCTGCCGCTCGCGCTCGGCCTCCTCGACGGCCTGGCGGTCGCGGTGGGAGAAGAGACCTACATCGTGCCGCTCGAAGCGGTCGACGAGGTGATCGACCGGCCGGCGGCCGAGGGCGCGGCGACCGGCGTGTTCGCCCTACGCGGCGAGGCGCTCTCCTATGTTCGCTTGCGCGATCTCCTCGCCGTGCCGGGCGCCGGGCCGGAGCGCGAGCAGCTGCTGGTGGTGTCGCCGCGAACGGAGCGAAGCGGCGGCAGCGTGGGGCTCGGCGTCGACCAGCTCCTCGGCCGCGAGCAGATCGTCATCCGGCCTCTCGCGCCGCTGTTCGAAGGGCTGCCGGGTCTCGCCGGCTCGACGATCCTCGGTTCGGGGGAAGTGGCTTTCGTGTTGGACCTGGCGTCGCTCCTACGGCCGTCTCCGCGCTCCAAGGCCAGTGGCGCTCCTGGTTGATTCGCTAATTTGTGGCGTCGGCTCGCATGCGACGTCGTTTTCGCTGGAGGGATTTTGAAATGTGGGGAAGGCAAAGAGTTTTTGCGCTCGTTGGAGCGCTCGCTGTCGCAACCGGTGCGACGTTCGTCGCGCCGTCGCTTGCCGCGGAATGGACGGACAAGGTTTCGATCCACGCCTATGGCGGCTGGGCGCTCGGGAGCTCCGATCCCTATCCTTACCTATCGGGCAGCGGAGACAGCGATCCGGAAGTCGACAATGTCGAGGCCGTATTGCTCTTTCAGTTCAGACCGACCGAGAACGTTCAAATCGTTCTCGCCCCCGGCTGGGAAATCGCGCAGTCTGGAGAATCCGCCGAACAGAGCCAGTCTCTCGAAATCGCGTCGGTCGAGTGGAGCTCGTCGGAGAAGCTGCGCCTCCGCCTGGGACGCAACCGCCTACCGTTCGGCATCTATACCGACATCTTCGACGTGGGAACCTTACGCCCCCTCTACTTTCTCCCGCAATCGATCTATGGCCCGACGGGCTTCGTCAACGAGGCGTACAACGGCGCCGGGATCAGTGGGCTCGCCCCCTTCGCGGGAGGCTGGCAGGTGGACTACGACCTGTTCGCCGGGGGCACCGATTTCGAGACCGAAGAGATCTTCGAAGTTCCGGCTTCAGGCTCGGACGGCGGGGAAGCTCAGAGCGCCGAGGCCGGGGTCGAGAAGTTGTTCGGCGGCCGGCTGACCCTCACTTCACCGATCGACGGCCTCTCGTTCGGAGCCTCGGCGTTTTCGGGCCAACCGCAAGCGCGCGGCAACACGGCGCTGAGGAATCCGTCCTGGGGAGACTTCTCCTCTTATGGCGCGCATCTCGAGTTCCTGCGCGGTCCATGGAACCTGCGGACCGAGGTCGGCCGCCATTACGAAGACGAGTACTCCTCCAAGGCCGGCTATGTGGAGATTTCGCGGCGCATTGGAACCCATTGGCAAGGCGCGCTACGAGGAGAGAGCGTCCGCGTCGATTTCGACCAGGAGCTGCCGCCAGACGCCAAGTCGCTGCTCGATCATGACGAGTTGGTCGCCGGAATTAGCTACTGGCTCTCGGAGAATCTCGTCCTTCGACTGGCCTACCACCGGATCGAGGGCAACCTGTTCGCCCATCCCAGCGAAGAGGAGCTGGCGGACGTTCTCGCCGCGGGCAAGCTCGACGAAACCAGCCGATTGATCACCTTTGGTGCGCAGTTCAGTTTCTAGGGACCGGAACGAGATGAGAATTCATCGATTCTTCCGCCCCTTCCTTCTCGCCACGCTCGGCGCGCTCGCGCTCGGCGCCTTCGGCTCGCCGGGCCACACCGAAGAGCCGTACCAGATCGTCGTCAACTCGGCGAACCCTTCGGCCTCGTTGGCGAAAGAAAGACTCGCCGCCTACTTCCTCAAAAAAGAAACGCGGTGGGGCGACGGCACCAAGGTCGCGGTCGTCGACCGCGCGCCGGGCGCCGCGGTGCGCGCGGCGTTTTCCAAAAGCGTCCTCGGCAAAGACGTCGCCGCGGTCAAGAGCTATTGGCAGCGGCTGTTGTTCTCGGGCAAGGAGACGCCGCCCGCGGAGCTCGATACCGACCGCGAGGTGATGGAATTCGTCGCCAAATCCCCCGGCGGGATCGGTTACGTCTCGGCCGGAACGGATCTCGGAGCGGGCGTCAAGGCGCTGCGGATCGGGAGCTAGAGCCCCATGAAACTGCGCTCCGATCTGATCTCGCGCTTGAAAGTCGTCCACAAGGTCATGCTGTTGCCCGCGGTGGCCGGCGCGGCGTTCTTGATCATCCTGGTCGCGATCCCACGGGCGGTGATCAAGAACGACGAGGTGTTCTCCGCGATCGAGACCGGCTACTTCCCGGCCTGGGAGCTGCATCGCGACCTGGGCGAGAAGCTCGGCTCGATCCAGCGGCAGCTGCAAGACGCCGCGGCGGCCAAGGATGCGGAGTTCCTGGCCGAAGCCGACCGTTCGCGCGACGAGATGCTCGCGCGGATGGAGGAGGGCAAGAAGATCCCGAAGCTCGATCCGCGCGAGCTGGCGAGCCTGGAAGCCGATTTCGCGGCCTATTACGACCTGGCGCGGCACGCGACGGAGCGGTTGATCGCGGCGGATACGGGCGAGGCGGTGGCCAAGGATCTCGACGCCATGCGCGCGCGCTACGTCGGCATCCAGCAGCGCCTGGCCGCCGCGATGAAACGGGCGAAAGATGGAATTTCCGGCGCGTTCACGACCGCGCGCGGACATCAACAAAACGCCGGGCGGGTGCTGGTTGCGATTACCTTTGTTTCGATCGCTTGCCTGCTCTTGCTGGTGGGGCTTTCCTGGTACCTGGTGCGCTCGCTGGTGGCGCCGATCCGCGCCGCGGCCAGGGCGTTCGACCGGCTCGCCGAAGGCGACCTCGATCTCGAGGTGCCGGTCACCTCGCGCGACGAGATCGGCCAGCTGCAGACCGCGCTCGGCCGGATGATCGCCTACCTGCGCGCGATGGCCGATCTCGCCGACGGGATCTCCAACGGCGACCTGCGCGCCGAGGTGGCGCCGCGCTCGGAAAAGGACCTGCTGGGCAACGCGTTCAAGCGGATGACCGAGAACCTGCGCCGGACGATCCGCGAGGTGCGCACCGGCATCCGGCTGCTTTCGGCGGCCTCTTCGCAGGTCGCCTCGACCTCGCAGAGCCTGTCGAACGGCACCGGCGATCAAGCCGCGTCGGTCGAGGAGGCGACCTCGTCGCTCGAAGAGATGACCGCCTCGATCGCCCAGAACGCGAGCAGCAGCCGGCAGATGGAACGGATGGCGATCCGCGGCTCGGAAGATGCGGAGGCGAGCGCTTCGGCGGTCGCCGAGACCTTGGGCGCGATGCGCTCGATCGCGGAGCGGATCTCGATCGTCGAGGAGATCGCCTACCAAACCAACCTGCTCGCCTTGAACGCGGCGATCGAGGCGGCGCGCGCCGGGGACCACGGCCGCGGTTTCTCGGTCGTCGCCGCGGAGATCCGCCGGCTCGCCGAGCGGAGCCAAGCGGCGGCCAAGGAGATCCGCTCGATGGCCGGATCGAGCGTCGGTGTGGCCGAACGCTCCGGCCGGCTGCTGGTCGAG
>Ga0268264_10001761_pt1 | contig 19835 bp, 15 predicted proteins | sample KBSSwiS32_FD_190357 | JGI IMG/M metagenome (GOLD analysis project Ga0268264, IMG submission 190357) | Switchgrass rhizosphere microbial communities from Kellogg Biological Station, Michigan, USA - KBS Switchgrass S3-2 (SPAdes) (version 2) | ecosystem: Host-associated > Plants > Roots >...
AGGTGTTCTTCTCTACATCATACTTTGGGTAGTGCTGCCGACCAAATCCCTGCCGCCCGCTGCCCGCAAACGGCTTTACCGCAATACTGACGACAAGGTCATCGGTGGTGTCGCCAGCGGCCTGGCCGCCTACTTCCACATCGAAGTCTGGATACCCCGGCTAATATTCGCAGCGCCCCTGATCCTTAGCCTGCTTGCATCTATTTTCCGTCATGCCTGGTTCGATTTTGATGGACCGGTATTCGTTACCGGCGGCTTTGGCGGTACACTCTTTATCGCCTACATCGTCCTATGGATTGTGATGCCCGAAGCGCTCAGCGCCTCCGAAAAGCTGGAAATGCGCGGCGAGAAGGTAGATCTCGAATCCATTAAGAATACCATAAAAAGTGATCTCGGAAATTTTAGCCGGCGGGCGAAAGACATGGGCACGGAAATGAAATCCACCTTTCAAAAGACTGGTGAGCAGGTAAAACAAAGCACACAGAACTTCGCTTCGGAAGCGTATCCTGCTGCCCGCAAGGCCGGCACTGGCATCGGACATGCCATTGGCGTATTATTCAAGGCATTCTTTCTTTTCATCGCCGGATGTATCGCTTTCGGCCTGATCATGGCTTTATTTGGTCTGGCATTCCGTGGACACAATGTTCTTACCATTAAAAATTTCATCCTCACCGGGTTCTGGCAGAACTTCCTGGCCTGGACAAGCTTTATCCTATTCCTTATCATCCCCATCGTGGCCCTGCTGACCTGGCTCATCCGTCGTATCACAGGCGTCCGGTCGCGTCAACATTATCTTGCTTATGTCTTTGTCACGCTGTGGGTCATCGGTCTTTTCTGTACCCTCGGCCTGGCAGCTATGATCATAAATAATTTCCGGTCACGCCAGCACGTGGAAGAAGAAATTACGCTGGCCAACCCTTCTCATGGCAAGCTCATCGTAAAAACCATGGACGGAAAACACGACTATTTCGACGGCGACTGGATGTTTGACATCGACTGGGACAACAATCGTCCATTCTATAATTTCAATGACGACAGCTTTGCATTGAATACGGTCCGGATCAACCTGGTAAAGAGCGAGGACTCCAGCTACCATGTACGGGTGGTAAAATTCAGCCTGGGGGAGAACACACATGCTGCCCATGAAAATGCCGAACAGATCAATTTCTCCGTACGCCAGTCCGACAGCCTGCTTGCCCTTCCTTATGGATTTACGATTGCCCGCGGTCAAAAGTTTCGTAACCAGAAGGTGCTGCTGGTAGTAGCCGTCCCGGTGGGAAAACGTATTACCCTTCATCATTCCGTGGATGAATACAGATGGTTCAGCATCGACGTACGCAAATCACATATCCGCTGGAATAAAAGGGACAGATGGGACAACGCGGCAGAGTATGGTTGGGATGATGATATTGATGTAGATAATAATTACAGGTGGGACACCGATGTGGATTATGTAATGACCAATGACGGACTCGTCAGCACGACCAGGAGAAGTGTCGATCATGACGATAAGAATAAGAAAAAAGAAGACAGGCGGAAAAAGGACAACGAGGACCAGGATGAGGACCCGGGCTACCGGTACAAACGACCTGCCGCACCGGCACCGCCAAAGGCAGGGCAGGACACCGTGAAAAAGACGGCAGCCCTCCAGGCTGTTACAGACTCACATCTCTATTTGCTATCAGCACTATTTCAATAGTTGGTTGAAGTTGGAACACAAGCCTTCCGGCATGGGCCGGGGGCTTTATTTTTTTTGGGGGGGTGGCCTGTCATCAAAAGTAGTCCCCCCAAAAATATCTAATGTCTGGGCCTTACCTCGTTCCATAATGTCTTTTCAATGGCCTCGGTGAAAGGGAGGAGTTGACAACGTCAATCCGACCTTCGACAACACCATTAGAAATCAATTATGACGTTGTCAATGCTTCGCATTTCGGCCAGGTCGTCTGTGACGACCTCTTGTTTTCAGGGCCAGCCGGTGCATCCACCACGCCCCTTTATTTCCCCGCCAGGCCAGTTCGTCCGCATCTACGCAACTACAAACCAAATCCCGTACATTTGCCGCGCAAAAATACTTGTATGAAGTCCACTCCTTTTACGTCTTTCCACACCGCACTGGGCGCCAAAATGGTCGAATTCGCAGGATATACCATGCCTATCAGCTACACAGGCATCAATGACGAACACCAGTCCGTCCGGAACAATGCGGGGATCTTTGACGTAAGCCATATGGGTGAATTCATCATAAAAGGGGAGCATGCCCTGGACCTGATCCAACGGGTGACGACCAATGACGCATCCAAGCTGACAACAGGCAAGGCACAATATAGCGCCCTCACCAACGAGGACGGCGGCATCGTGGACGACCTCATTGTCTATTGCCTGGAGCCCAACAAGGCCTATATGCTGGTGGTCAACGCCGCCAACATCGAAAAAGACTGGAGCTGGATATCCAAACACAACACAAAAAAGGCCGAGATGCACAACATCTCCGACAAGACCTGCCTGCTCGCCATCCAGGGACCCAATGCAACAAAGATCATGCAGGCGCTCACCGATATCGATATTCTCAACCTGAAATATTATACGTTCGAAAAAGGACGCTTTGCGGGCGTCGACAATGTGCTTATCAGCGCTACGGGCTACACCGGAGCCGGCGGCATCGAGATCTACTTTGAGGACAAGGATGATGCTGCGGCCACCATCTGGAATAAGATATTTGAAGTGGGCGGTCCCCAGGGATTAAAGCCCATCGGACTCGGCGCCCGCGATACCCTTCGTATGGAAATGGGGTATTGTCTTTATGGTAATGACATCGACGACTCCACCACCCCCCTCGAGGCAGGCCTGGGCTGGATCACGAAATTCGCCAAGGATTTCACCGCCCGCCCCATACTGGAACAGCAAAAGGCAGACGGCATCGGCCGAAAGCTCATAGGTTTCGAAATGATCGATAAGGGTATTCCCCGCCACGATTATGAGATAAAGGATTTCTCCGGCAGGCCGATAGGCAAGGTCACCTCCGGCACCCAGTCGCCTTCCTTAAGCAAGGCCATCGGAATGGGCTATGTCAGCGCCGCCTTTGCCAACCTCGATACCACCATCTATATCAAGGTCCGGGACAAGCTCCTGCTGGCCAAAGTGGTGAAATTCCCGTTTAGCTGATTTCCCGACATTTTTTCAGGCAAAATCCCTAGCTTGGAATGATTTTTTCTTGTATTATGCGCCAGCTTGCGCTGTGCCGGTAAAATCCACGCTATCCAATGCCAACTATTCACCTAACGACGTTTGTCGCAGCTCCCGCTGAACGGGTTTTTGACCTTTCCCGCAGCATTGACCTGCACCGGAAATCTATGGCGCATACAGGAGAAGAAGCCATCGCCGGTACAGTCTCGGGTCTGCTTGGCCTGGATGAGACCGTGACCTGGAAAGCCCGCCATTTATTTAAGACCCGGATCCTGCGCAGCCGCATCACTGCCATGAATCGCCCTCTTTCCTTTACCGACGAGATGGTCGAAGGAGATTTTAAAAGCCTGAAACACGAACATTATTTCAAGAGCATAGGCAATGGTACCCTCCTTATCGATCTCTTTCACTTCGAAAGCCCCTATGGAGGACTGGGCAAGCTGGCAAATCGTCTGTTCCTGACAGGATATCTAAAAAAGCTGCTGGAATCCCGCAACCTTATCATCCGGGAATACGCTGAATCAGAAAAATGGAAGTTTATTTTGAATAAGTAAACAGTGTCTGGCTTACATTTGCGGTCAATCTTTTATGACAAATTCGAAACCCACTTTATATACGGCCCTATCTCCAGCATTACTGCACCTTTATGATGTAAATCACGCGATCGTAGTGATCATCGATGTTCTCCGGGCGACCTCCACTATTGCAACAGCGCTGCACAACGGCGCTAAATGTGTCATACCCGTTGACAGCGTCGCCAAGTGTATAGAGCTCGGACGTCAGATTGATGGCATCACAGCGGGCGAGCGGGATGGAATGATCGCAGAAGGGCTCCAGCACGGCAATTCTCCCTTCGAATACCCGGCGGAATTCATCGGCGGCAGGACACTGGTCCTCACCACGACCAATGGTACCAAGCTCCTGCATATGGCCCTCGACAGAGGCGCCGGGCAGATCATCACAGGCTCTTTTCCCAATCTTGGCTCCGTATGCGACTATTTATTAGCGCAAAATCTGCCCGTCCTCTTAGCCTGCGCAGCCTGGAAAGATAAGGTCAACATCGAGGATATGCTGTTCGCCGGCGCCGTCATCAACAAGGTCAAACAAAACTTCGACATCAACTGCGATTCCTCCCAGATAGCCGAAACCATGTATTTAGAAGCTAAAAACGACCTCTTTGAGTTCATGAAGGCCAAGAATGCCTCTCATTATCAACGCCTTTCCGGTTATGGTCTGGAAAAGGACATACGTTATTGCCTGACCCCTGACGAGGCGCCAGTTTTGCCATTATACGAGAACGGCAAGCTCATAACGCTGTAAAGCGATGAGCGCCGACGTTCCCGCCGCCGACCGAAGGTCGGCCATCATAAGCCCCGCCAGACGCCCCCGGCGTCGGTACCGCAATGACAGCGACCCTCCCAACAGCAACCCGCAAAAGGCTCCCGATTTCGTAAACAGCGACGCCCATTATCACCTACATTTGCAGGCTGAATCAGTTGGGTGGAAAAGTTAAAGAATACGCTACATATTGCGCTGGTAGGCAATCCAAATTCGGGAAAAAGCTCCTTGTTCAACGCTCTTACTGGCTTGAACCAGAAAGTAGGTAATTTTCCGGGTGTCACCGTTGATAAAAAGACGGGCACGACGGAGCTCACGCCCGGACATTCAGTCCAGATCATCGATCTCCCCGGTACCTATAGCCTTTATCCCAAACGAACCGATGAATGGGTCACCTATAAAGTGCTTTTAGGGCAGGACCCTTCCATCCACGCCGATATGGTCGTCCTGCTGGTGGATGCATCCAATCTGAAACGAAACCTGCTCTTCTGCTCCCAGATCATCGATCTAAAAATACCTGTGGTAGTCGCCCTCACCATGATGGACCTGGCTGCCTCCAAAGGCATCGACATCGATGTGGAAGGGCTGGAAAGGGAGCTGGGTATCCCCGTAGTTTCCGTCAATCCCAGGAAGAACAGAGGCATTCCCCAGCTGAAAAAGATCATCGAGCTGCGTGGCCGCCAGCTTCGCCAGGCGCCTCCAAGGGATTTTATCGCTAAAAATGCCCAGGCCGCCGGAGCCATCCGGGAAGTCAAGGAACTCTTTCCAGGCCGGGAGATCAGCGACTATACGGCTATCCATTACCTGATCAACCACGAAAGCTTCGATTTCGATCAGCATCTTCAACAAAAGATCGAACACATTGAAGGAGTTCACGCATTCAATCATACCCGGATACAGGCGGAAGAGATCATGCAGCGCTATAGCCGTATCAAGCAGATCATGCAGCACACCGTATCCGAACCGGACCCGCTGCAAAAGACCCTGTTCACAGAAAAATTGGACAAGGTATTCCTGGACCGCACCTGGGGTTATGTGATTTTGCTAGGCGTGCTTTTCCTGCTCTTCCAGAGCGTATTCTGGATCGCACAATACCCCATGGACGCCATCGACTGGTCCTTTTCCCGGCTGGGCGCCTGGCTGGGTCATATATTGCCAGAAGCCTGGTGGAGCAATCTCCTGGTCAACGGCGTGCTCGCAGGCCTTAGCGGCATCCTCGTATTCGTCCCCCAGATCATGATCCTTTTTGGTTTGATCACCATCCTGGAAGACACCGGCTATATGGCCCGTATCAGCTTCCTCACCGACAAGCTCATGCGAAAGGTAGGTCTCAACGGCAAAAGCGTCATGCCCATGATCAGCGGCTTTGCCTGTGCCGTACCAGCCATCATGAGCACCCGGAACATCGAAAATAAGAAGGAGCGCCTGCTCACCATTCTCATCACGCCGCTCATGAGCTGCAGCGCCCGTCTGCCCGTATATACCATGCTGATCGCCGTAGCCGTCCCTCACAAGAAAGTATTGGGCATCTTTGGTCTCCAGGGCCTGGTGATGATGGGACTGTATATGATGGGGCTTGTCATGGCCATGATCGTCTCCTATGTAGCCAAGTGGTTCATTAAGATGAAGGAAAAAAGTTTCTTTATCCTGGAGCTGCCCATCTACCGGGCGCCCCGCTGGAACAATGTGGTGGTCACCATGGTCAATAAGGCAAAGATCTTTGTGGTGGACGCCGGTAAGGTGATCATCGTCATCAGCCTGATCCTATGGGCCCTCAGCAGCTTTGGACCTAGCAGCCGGATGAAGAACGTCGAACAGCATTATGCCGAACAGGTACAAAAACACCCTGATCAGGCCGGGGAGCTGGATAAAGAAAGACAGGCTCAGCGCCTGGAAAACTCCTATGCGGGCATCCTCGGCAGGACCATCGAGCCCGTTATTCATCCTCTGGGATATGACTGGAAAATTGGTATCGCCCTCATCACCTCTTTTGCCGCCAGGGAAGTCTTCGTAGGCACCATGGCCACCCTTTACAGCGTAGAGGGGGGGAAAGATGCTGACCCGCAAACCCTGCAGCAACGCCTGCGTTCCGCCCGCCGCAAGGATGGGACGCCTGTCTATACCCTCGCAGCAGGCCTGTCCCTGATGGTATTTTATGTATTGGCCATGCAATGTATGAGCACCCTTGCCGTAGTCCGGCGCGAAACCCGCAGCTGGAAATGGCCGGCTATCCAGCTGGTCTACATGACCAGTCTCGCCTATGTCGTAAGTCTCCTTGTTTACCAGCTGCTGAAGTAGTATCTACCATACGCCCAGCTTCTCCAATTCCTCGCGGAACTGCGCCGGACTCTGAAAATGGATCCCGTAAAAACCCAGCTCCCGCGCAGGTATCACATTGCGAAGATTGTCGTCCACATATACAGCGCGAGTAGGGTCGATGTCAAACCTGCGTATCAGCAATTGATAGACCTCCAGTGAAGGCTTCCTGACCTTTTCCTCTCCCGATACCAGCCTCCCGTCAAACCAATGGAGGAACTCATACATCCCCAGCGCAATGGGAAATGTCTCCGCGCTCCAGTTGGTCAGCGCATAAAGCCTCACCCCCGAATGCTCTTTCAAATGCCGGAAGATCTCCACCGTCTCGTGGATTGGGCCGCCCAGCATCTCTTTCCATCTGTCATAATAGGCCCGTATGGCCTTTTCATGCTCAGGGAATTTGCTCACCAGGTACTCCGTACCTTCCTTCAGGCTCCTGCCCGCATCCTGCTCCTCATTCCAGTCCAGGGTCGTGATATTGGAAAGAAACCAGCGCCGCTCTTCTTCATTGGGGAAAATGTCCTTGTATAGATAGTCCGGGTTCCAGTCTACCAAAACGCCCCCCAGGTCAAAGACCACCGTATTAATTTTTTTATCCATAGTCTCTTATATTTTTCGCAGCCTCTCCACCGCCTTTTGCAATGTCTCCTCCTTTTTGGCAAAACAGAACCGAACTACCTTATCGTCCTTACCCGATGTATAGAATGCCGATACCGGAATGACCGCCACACCATATTCTTTGGTTATGCGAATAGCAAAATCCTTATCCGCCTCGTCGCTGATCCTGTCATATTTATACAGCTGAAAATAGCTTCCAAAAGAGGGGAGGGGGGTGAATCGGGTAGATCGCATCAGGTCCTGGAAATAATCTCTTTTCCCTTGTAAAAAAGGCGACAGCGACAAATACGAGCTCCGGTCCGTCAGGTATTCCGCCAGCGCCACCTGCGAGGGTGTATGACAGCTAAAGCAGTTGAATTGATGGACCTTTCGGAATTCTGTCATCAGCTCGGGGGAAGATACGCTATAGCCCAGCTTCCATCCCGTACAATGATATACCTTCCCAAAGGAGAAGCTGACAAAGCTGCGCGCCAGCAAGTCCGGGTAGCGCAGAATAGACTGATGCGGCACGCCGTCAAAGATCAGGTGCTCATATACCTCATCCGACTGGATAAAGATCCGGCTGTCCTGCACGATGCCGCGCAGCTCCGCAATATCGTCCTCCCGAAGCACCGACCCCGTTGGATTATGGGGTGAGTTCAGCATGATCATCCTTGTCTTTGGCGTAATGCTGCGACGGACTGCATCCCAGTCGATCCGGTAGTCTGGGTAGCGTAGCGGTATCCGAATGGGTATGGCCCCATTGATCTCGATATTGGGTATATAGCTGTCGTAGGCGGGCTCGAATACGATGACTTCATCTCCGGGTTGTAATATAGTTGTCAGCGCCGTATAGATCGCATAGGTCCCTCCCGGAGTAATAGTGATCTGAGTGGCCGGGTCGATGGAAGTTCCATAGAGATATTCGATCTTTCCCGCCAGCACTTCCCGCAGCGACTGTAGTCCATGCATATGCGCATATTGATTATGACCATCCCGCATAGCCTTATCCACCAATCCTATCAACTCCTCGCTCATGGGGTAGTCCGGGAATCCCTGTCCCAGGTTCACCGCGCCCAATTCCGACGCCAGCGAGCTCATGACCGTAAAAATGGTTGTCCCCACCTGGGGCAGCTTGCTGGTGATAGATGGGATGGTCATGGTAATGGTTCTATTTAAATTCTATGCTCTCTTCCTTGATCAGGGATTCTCCATGCATGCGGAGATAGACCTGTGCTACAGTAATGACGTCTTTTTGACAGTAGGTAACTATCCGGGGAAGATCTTTCAATGTCCAGTACACCATCCCTACCTTACTGCCGTCTATGTCGTCTTTGGGGGTGGGAATACCTAGCGTGCGGGCCAGCAGGTTAAGGGAAACAAAGCTTCGGTATTCACCAAACTTCCAAAGCTCCATGGTATCGATATGGGTGATCTCCCAGGGTTTTTTACCCGAAATATTCAGGACAGCAGGTATAGTGATACCTTGTATGACCATCCTGCGGCAGAGATAGGGGAAGTCAAAGTCTTTACCGTTATGTGCGCAAAGGAACTTTTGATGATCAGGAGCCCATTTGCGCAGCAGTTCTGCAAAATCCGCGAGCAATACACGCTCGTCATCCCCCGAAAAGGATTTCAGCACCAGCTTTCTTTCCGTTGCAGTACCCGTGATATACCCGCAGCTGATACAGATGATCTTCCCAAACTCCGCGTAGATGGCGCCGCGATCATAGATACTCTCGGCAGTGAGCTCAGGCTTGTCCCGCAGCAGGGATTCCGCCTTATGCCGCCACAGGTTTTTCCACTCGTCGGGCACATCCTCGAATGTAGGATGCTGTGATACCGTTTCGATATCCAGAAAAAGAATATTATGTAGAGGATGTGGAGACATCAGGCGAATATACAACTAAAGTATACTCATTGGCCGGCCTTTTAAAGGGGCCTTTGCTCCGTTCTTCGGCTGCGTGCCAGTATCGTAGGCTCCGTCGCCGGATACCGCAGCCTGTGCAGCGGCCCGCCTCCTTCAGAGGTACTGGTCCCCTTTGCTGCGTTTCAGCTCCGCCACATATTCCTTGATATCCTGCTCCTTGTCCCTTTTGCAGATAAGAAGCACGTCCTTGGTATCCACGACGATAAAGTCATCCAGTCCCTGCAGGACCAGGAGCTTGTCATTGGGGGCTTTTACTACACACTTGGTGGCGTCGATGACCACAACATTGTCTCCGGCTACTGCGTTGGCGAGATAATCTTTTTCAAGGTTCTCGTAGGCGCTGTTCCATGTACCCAGGTCGCTCCATCCAAAGGAGGAGGGGATGACATAAACATTGTCCGCCTTTTCCATGATGCCAAAGTCGATGGAGATATTGGTGCAGAGGGGATAGATATGCTCTAATGCCGCCTTCTCATCGGGAGTGTTGAACTTTTCCTTTTCGGCGGAGAAGACATCGTACATCTCCGGCAAATATTTTTCAAACGCCTGGATGATATTCTTTACCTGCCAGACAAAAATGCCCGCATTCCATAAGAAGTCCCCGCTGGCAAGAAAGGTCTTTGCCAGCTCCAGGTTAGGCTTTTCGGTAAAGGTCTTCACCTTGTATACATTGTCCGACACAGAATGCTGTTCGTGCTGAATATAACCATATCCCGTATTCGGATAGGTGGGCTTGATCCCCAGCGTAATAAAGGCGCTATGCTTACCCACAAAGCTCAGCGCTTCCAAACACACCTTTGTGAATCCCTTCGTATCCAAAATAAGATGGTCCGCAGGCGCGACGATCAGAGATGCTTTGGGATCTTTCTGTTGTAATTTGAAAGAGATATAAGCGATACAGGGAGCCGTATTCTTCCGGGAGGGCTCGCCCAGGATGTTTTCCTGGGGCATTTGAGGCAGCTGCTTGTGGACGATGTCACGGTATTCATTGGACGTCACCACATAGATATTCTCGATGGGGATAAAAGAGGCAAACCGCTCGAAAGTCCACTGGATCAAAGTCTTTCCCGTGTTCAAAATGTCCAGGAACTGTTTGGGGTAATTCTGACGGCTCATGGGCCAGAATCGGCTACCGATGCCGCCGGCCATGATTACCACATAGTTGTGCTTGTTCATATTTCTTTTTAAAATGTGCCATAATTGGGCTCGCACGAAAAATAGCCCAATTACTGCAAACCGCTAATGTCTGAGATCTTCGTCGGACCAGCTTCGTCACGGTCAGAACTTCGTCAGAGCTCCATGTATTCGCTCTTCCTCGTTCGTATCCTTCGTACCTCGGGTACGGTCGTAACCTTCGCCAAAGGCTCGGTTACGGACAAGCCGCCCTGGTGCGTCTCAAATGATCCCTTCCCGGATAAGGTCGTGCAAATGGATAAAGCCCATATAACCAGTCGCTCCGGTGACGACCAGCTGTGTTATATCATGAGTACGCATTAGGTCCAGAGCTTCGATAGCCAGGGCATCCGCCTCGACCGTCTTAGGACGAGTGGTCATAATATCCCTGGCAGTCATTCCTTCTGTGTTGATATTTTTCTCCAGCATACGGCGAAGGTCACCATCGGTGACAATACCCAGCAGGCTCCCTTTTTCATCGGTGACAGCCGTAGCTCCCAGGCGCTTGGACGTGATCTCCATTATTACTTCCCGCAGCGAGGCAGAGGTTGGCACTTGAGGCCGTTCGTTATGGATATACAAATCCTGTACCCTCAGGTATAATTTTTTACCCAGGGTCCCGCCGGGATGGAATCTTGCAAAATCTTCGCTGTCAAAACCCCGCATCTCCATGAGCGTGACGGCCAGGGCATCACCCATGACCATCTGCACCGTTGTGCTGCTGGTTGGCGCCAGGTTATTCAGGCAGGCCTCCTGCGATACGGTTGTGTTCAATACTATATTGGATTGCTTGGCCAGGATGGATTGGGTATTGCCTACCATCCCGATCAGCTGATTGCCGAAATTGCGAATAAAGGAAAGAAGCATTTTGACCTCCGGGCTCTCCCCGCTCTTGCTGATGATCATGACGATGTCTTCCGCCTGCACCATGCCCAGGTCTCCGTGGATGGCATCCGCCGCGTGTAAAAAAATAGCGGGCGTACCCGTAGAATTCAAAGTAGCGACGATCTTCTGGGCAACAATCGCGCTTTTACCAATTCCACTGGTCACTACCCTGCCTTTACAGGCAAAGATCAGTTGCACGGCTTTTTCGAACTGGCTGTCCAAAAGCCCTTCCAATGCGGCTACCGACGCTGCTTCCATCCGAATGGTATTCCTGCCTGTCTCGAGAATATTGATGCCCTTGGTCATAATTATATGCGGGGGGATGCGCTCCGGCCCGTAAAGATTTCGCAAACCTACATGAAAAAACCAAATAGACAATCAATAACAGATTGACCATGCTCTCCGCCGTGCAATGCCCTTCTGCCTTGTTAGGTTCTTTACGGCCATAGAAATAGACATTAATCCCGTAAAAAACCTACATTAAAATGGCAAATAGACAATCATCTGTCAATTGACCATTCCCTCCCGTTTGGCTAACGCCTCGATGTCTGTTAGGTTCTCTATGTCCATTGAAAAGACATTAATTCCGTTGAAAACCTACAGCAAATTGATTTGCAACCATAATATGTGCGTGGTATGCGCTTCAGGAAAATTAACGCATCCCCAGCAAAGCGCTAAAGCCTGGCCTATCGGCCAACGGACCTCCGGCCCGTTTTGCTCCCGTTCATTGACACATCCCATGCCTTATTTGCTCCAACTGTCATTTTAATATGACCTCTAAGAGTATTCTTTTATCCCCTTGTCAGGTTTTCTGGGGACATATGCTTGTCAACAGCTTTATATCAATCAGTTATGATGTTGATATTTTTACCTCTCCCACATATTAATTTTTCTTACATTTATATTATAGCTTTCATATTTTAACAGTTTCGGCTAGCTCCTTACCCCGTTTTTGTGTAACTTCGCCAACCCTTAAGCCGGGCTCCCAAGTTCTTAGACAGACGCCCTTGTTCACCTGTTAATCCTAACTCGTGAATAATAACTTCCGGCTGTTAAGGGTATCTTGGTTATCGTAAACCGTGAGGAGGAAAACAATTGAGCATGGCAACAACCACAACTAAAAAAACCGTTACCAGAAAAACTAAGGCCGTCAGTAGCAAGTCCGTAAAAGAAAGACCTAAACCTTCAGATCCCCTACAGGCCCAACTACAAGAGCATTTCGGCTTTGACGCCTTTAAAGACAACCAGAATGCTATCATCCAAAACCTGCTGTCCGGGCAAGACACCTTTGTCATTATGCCCACAGGAGGAGGGAAGAGTCTCTGTTATCAGCTGCCCGCGATGATCAGTGAAGGAGTGGCTATTATTGTCAGCCCGCTCATCGCCCTGATGAAAAACCAGGTAGACCTGGTACGCAGCTACAGTAGCAAGGATAATGTAGCCCATTTTCTGAATTCCACACTTAATAAGAAACAAATACGGGAAGTCCACGAGGACCTGCTCAACGGGCATACCAAAATGTTGTATGTCGCTCCTGAAACGCTGACCAAGCAGGAAAATATGGAGTTTTTTAGTGATCTGAAGATATCCTTCTTTGCCGTGGATGAAGCCCACTGTATCTCGGAGTGGGGGCATGATTTCCGTCCGGAATATCGCCGTCTGCGGGAAATGATGGATCAGATCAATCCCGACATACCCGTCATTGCGCTGACAGCCACTGCTACCCCCAAGGTTCAAAGCGACATCGTAAAGAACCTGGGATTGCGCAATCCCACCATATTCATCTCTTCCTTCAATCGGGGGAATCTGTATTATGAGATACAGCCCAAGATCAAGAAGGATCAGACCATAAAGAGCATTGTCCGCTACATCGTACAGCAAAAGGGCAAGAGCGGCATTATTTACACGCTGAACAGGAAGACAACCGAGGAGCTGGCAGACATGCTGGTAGCCAATGGCATCAAGGCCGTAGCCTATCACGCCGGACTGGACAGCAAGCTTCGGGCCGAAAGACAGGATCTTTTCCTGAACGAGGACGTACAGGTCATCGTAGCCACCATTGCTTTTGGGATGGGCATCGACAAGCCGGATATTCGCTTCGTCATTCACTTTAATATCCCCAAGTCCATCGAGAACTATTACCAGGAGACAGGCCGTGCGGGTCGTGATGGGTTGGAAGGTAATTGCATACTATATTACTCCCATAAGGATGTAGCCAAGCTGGAGCACCTGATGAAGGACAAGCCGCTGAGCGAACGCGAAGTGGGCGCCCAGCTTATCAATGAGACGGTAGGTTATGCCGAGACGGGTGTCTGCCGCCGGAAAGTGTTGATGAGCTATTTTGGGGAAGAATATACCACGGAGAATTGCGGCAATTGCGACAACTGTCTTCACCCCAAGGAAAGAGTGGAGGCAAAGGACAACGCCGTAAAAGTGTTGAAGACGATAAAGGCCCTGGACGAACGCTTTGCCACCACTTATGTCGTCAATATTCTCCTCGGCAAGTTGACTCCGCAGATACAAATGTTCCGCCACGAAGGCATTGCGGAGTTTGGTCTTGGCAAGGAAGAGCCGGAACACTTTTGGAACTCCCTGATCCGCCAGATATTACTGGAGGACCTGCTGAAAAAGGACATCGAAGAATATGGGGTGTTGAAGCTGACGAAGAAAGGTGAGGATTTTCTCAAAAAGCCCCGCTCGTTCAAGATCGTTCTTAACAACCTCTTCGAGGAAGCCAATGCAGACGACGAGGAGGAAGGCGAACAGACGGGAGGTACTGCTTCTACCGATGAGAAATTATTCGAACTGTTAAAGGACCTGCGCCAGAAAGAAGCCAAAAAGAAAGGGCTGCCTCCCTTCGTTATCTTCCTGGAGACTTCTTTGCAGGATATGGCTACTTTATATCCCACCACCACACTGGAGCTGGAAAAATGCCAGGGCGTCAGCAAGGGTAAAGCGCTTCGCTATGGTAAGCCGTTCATCGAGCTCATCGCCAAATATGTAGCGGAGAATGATATCGAAAAGCCCGATGACTTTGTGATGAAGAGCGTCGTCAATAAGAGTGTCAATAAAGTCTACATCATACAACAGGTGGACAAGAAGATCCCTTTAGAGACGATCGCCAAGAACAAGGATCTGCGGCTGGACGCCTTGCTGGAGGATATGGAGACTATTGCAGCCAGCGGCACCAAGCTCAATCTGGGCTATGCCATTGACGAGATGCTGGATGAATACGAACAGGAGGAGATCATCGATTACTTCAAGGGTTGTGAGACCAGCAGTCTGCAGGTGGCGCAGCAGGAGCTGTCCGAGGGAAATTTTACCTGGGAGCAGCTAAAGCTCATGCGGATCAAATTCCTTAGCGAATACGGAATGTAAGCGCCCGTCGGCGCCCGACAGGCCTGGTTAGGATCATAGGCCTATCCCATCGGCGTGCATATCTCAATGAGAAATCCATTCGGATCCCTCACGTAGGCCACCGTCTGGCCCCAGGGTTTGACTTTCGCCATCTCGACGGCGGTAGCGCCTGCTTTCACGGCTTTTTGAAAGACAGATGCCACGTCTTCTACTGCAAAGGCGATCTCTATCCCAAAAGGTTCCCCGCCCGGCTGGCTTTCCAGAAAACCTCCCGACAGGTTTTGTTTGATCAGCGAGAAGGCCGCGAACGAGAGGGTAGTATCTCCGGTGGACAGCTCACCATATTCATTGCCCGGAGCGATGAATTTTCTCGAAAAGCCAAATGCCTTTTCATAAAAACCAATGGTCTTTTCGACATCTTCTACATACAGGATGGTATAAGCAAATTTTATCATGAGGGTAAAGTTAGCAGCTGTGCCGACACCACGGCTTGGAAAAATGCGACAAAATCACTCCCGGTCGGCCGCCGGAATCTCAAAGCCCCGGTCAGTCATCTCTTTGATTCATGACCCGGCCCCGGGGACCGCACCCGTGTATCTCTTTATTTCGTGAACGAGATGGGAATGATCATAATACCCGCATTCGAAAGCAATATCGGAGAGGCTTTCTCCCGGCCGACGGCGGTGCACCCTTTTTAGTGTATACCGGAAGCGTTCCTGGTTCACAAATTCCTTGGGGCTTATCCCGATAAGCCTCAACGCACGACCCTGTACCAGGGGATATGCAATTTCCCGCTGTCCAGGAGTATCCTGATAGAATCTCCTTCGGCTGTTGCCGAGTAAAAATGGCTCGACACGGATAATTCCTTCCCATCCGTGTAGCGCCCCCATGGAGTTACGGATACATAGTAAGAGGTGGTCTTGCCTTTGACCGTACGCTTGCCGGTGATGGCGACGGAATATACCTGGTCAGGAGAGGTATCGTAGTGACAATTGTAGAAGATCATAAGCGAGTAGCAATAAACCGTTGCCATTACAACTATGCAGATATATGTCAGAGGTTTTTTCCCGGACGTTACGATCGCCTGCCGGCAACCTAATATACAAAGCCCTGCCGCCACGATTGCGGCGACAGCCAACATTTGCCAGACATGCTGATCATATCCATAAATGCGATATCCCCGTATGGCGACGGTAACAAAGGCCGCTAACGTGCTAAGTGCCATCAATTGCACCACGGAAGGGTAGGCGCCTTTTTTCTTTTTGTAGAGTTTGAAGAGTCCCTTGTAATACCAGGTCACGGCGACACCCACCCAGGGTGCAATAAAGAATATTGCCATTATCCAGGGTTCCGGCGAGCCGTAGAAGAAGGACACAACGAGGAGGCCGATACCAATGACAGTAGCTGCAATATCAATCTTTTTTGCTAGCGCCAGCCTTTGCAGGCGGGTTTCCCTGTCGACGCCGAACTGCTCATTTTCCAAAATGGCTTCGTTGTCTTTTTCCTGTTCGAGCAGGTCCACATCCATATATTTTCCTCTAACCCATGCGACGAGCTCGCTTCTGCGTTCCAGGGAGTCGGGTATACCGATCGAACCATGATTGTTTGTCACAACATAAAACCGCTGCTTCTCGCCGATGCGGTACCCGGCAATCTCGCCCAATGGTATACTACGGGTCTTTAAGGGTCCTGCTACAGTGAGGGCATGGTCATCGAGCGTATAGACAGTTCGTACCGTATAGAGATACAAATAGGCTGAGAGGGCGATGCCAAAGACCGCCCCGGCCCAGGCCAGCGGTACGGGCCAGGTGGTGTCGGGATTGATGGCCTGAAGAAAACAAACGACTCCTCCGATGAAAAAGATGAAGGTAAAAATATGGCTGAAGATCTTCCAGCCTTTGGCAATGCGATATTCCATAGGGTATCAAAATAAACAAAAAGCTGAATGACGCAAAGCCTTTCGCTCCTCTCATCCCCGTATACCGCAGCATTTTATAGTTGGTTTCCCTGCCGGAACCGCACCCGTCCCATAATAATTATTCCACCAAAAAATTACCTCTTTTGGCTGGGTTTTCAGCCAAAAACCATACCTTTGCTACCCCAAAAGGGAATTCTGTTCCCCGATGGATGGAAGGTGCGGTAGCTCAGTCGGTAGAGCAAAGGACTGAAAATCCTTGTGTCGGCGGTTCGATCCCGCCCCACACCACGAAGGAAGCCAGGCGATTACGACGAAATGTTGTAGTCGCTTTTTCTTTTAGGTTAAATATAAGTTAAGCCCTAAAAAATTTCAGGATCAGGCGCTTACACCTCCACCACCGCATCCCTCCTGAACGACCCATGCTCGTATTGTCGCACATATCCCAATTGATTCGTAAGCATCTTCGTCTTCCCGACTTTAAATTCCGGTATATTGACATGATGATGACCATATATCCAGCAATCAACCGCCGAATCCTCAATAAGATCAAATAGCTCCACTGCAAACGCCTCCGTCAACGGACTGTTCTTATATACCTTGGGATAATTCATCAGCGTCGGAACATGGTGAGTGACCACCACCGTTGGCCCCTGCTTTGCCGCGCGAAAAGCATCGCCCAAAAAGCCCAAACTTTGTTCATGAAGAAATGAAAACCTATCAGCAGTGAAGTTGGCACCTTCATATTGTATAGCCGAAAAATCGGAGACACTTCGCTGGATATCCCATGCATGATGCGGGCCGATCTTGCCCCATAAAGTTGTAAAGACAAGTCTGACCCCTTCGTGAACAACAGAATGATTATTTACCAAATAGAGATTATCTCTTAGTTTCTCGCAAAGCGGCCTGGGCTTATCAGAAATATCGCTTCCATAATATTCATGGTTGCCCGGCACCCAGTACACAGCAGAATAATGATCACAAACGCAGTCGAAGAATCCTGCGGCTTTTTTCAGATCGCGAAATGTAGCGACATCCCCCGCCAATACAAGAACATCCCCGGCAGGCTGTAATGGATTTTTAGCAAGGAATTGTTGATTTTCAGGAAATTCCAGGTGAAGGTCTGAACAGTACTGTATTTTCATCGTCAATGGGATTTGAAGGAACAATCTTTCCCTCCCCCGAAGAACAACAAAGATACTTCATCAGAAATATCCGACACAAGGATTTTCAGTCCTTGTGTCTGCGGTTCGATCCCGCCCCGCACACAGCGCATTACCTAAAGCATACCTTTTTGCTTCCACAATGAAAGAATAGCGGCATCATTGCCACAGGCCGATAGGATGGTCGTGTATTGTCCAATCCCCGGCATCCTGTGAATGGACATCCGAAGGTTCCGGTCCACGCCTTAAAGGTCACAGCAATGCGGTCTTTTTAATGTCTGACCGCAAATCAGTTTAGATTGGATTTATTCAGCAAAGGATTGAAAATCCTTAACATAGGCCGAACAAACAGCGCTGTCCCGCTTTTATTTGTTTATTATAGAAATTATCAGTAATTTATAGAGAACACCGAAACAGCTTATTATGAAAACCCTCACCCTACAAATTTCCATCTGCCTACTATGTTCACTCCCCGTGGCTGCGCAGTTCGCCGGAAAGAACCAGGCATATGCATTCACATATAGCAAACCCGGATCACTGCACGGAACGAGCATCAAACTGGTCGATCTTCACACCGGCCAGATGGTCCGATCCGTTTATGAGGAAGGGCAGGTCTACCAGGTTACGGAGACCATAAGCCGCCGGGTAATTCAGAGTAGCAGTCGGATGACGCAAAATGATACTTTACTACTACCTATGGCTACCAGTGTAGCCGCGGCCGCTTATGACGAGATACATGGCCGTCTGTTTTACACCCCGCTCGGGATCAATCAACTTCGCTACATCGATCTGGGAGATGGCAAAACTGCAACGTTCAATTATGTCACTGGCCAGGAGTTTGGGCTTAGTAAGGGCTCATTCGACGCCCCCGATCAGATCACCCGGATGGTATTTATTCCCGGGGGCATCGGTTATGCATTGTCGAACGACGGAAATCACCTGATCCAGTTTACTTCGGGACAAGATACAAAGATCACCGATCTGGGAGAATTGATAGACGATCCCGCAAATACAACTGTTTCCATCCATAGCCAATGTTCTTCGGCAGGAGGGGACATGGTATATTCGGTTACAGGAGAATTAATGCTCGTAACAGCGTATAACCACATTTTTTCCATCGATATTCGTACTAAGATAGCAACCTACCAGGGAATGATCACAGGTCTCCCGGCTGGCTTCACATCCAATGGTGCGGCCGTCGACGATGACGGCGCCTTGATTGTTAGCTGCGCTACAGAAAACTCGTCAAACGGTTATTTCAAGGTCGATATGAATAGTCTCATGGCCACCAGGGTTTCTGTCACCGGATCGGTTATCCTCGCGGCAGACCTTGCGAATGGCAATGTGCTGGGGCAGCCCGCCGGCGCAAAACATCTGCTGACTGACCGATCTAATTCCGGAAGAGTTTTCTCGATCTATCCCAGCCCCGTGACGAACGGTTATCTGAATATAGCCCTCACCAACTTCGAGAAAGGAAGCTATGACGTACAGATACAGGATGTCACCGGCCGGACTATAAAGAGTTTGTCCGTTGAGGTCGATAAGAGCCGGCAGGTTATACTCTTAGACGTTAGATCATCCTCCGGCACTGCCCAGGGAGTATATGTAATACGCTTTTACGATAAGGCCAGATCGGTCGTTTACATAAGACAGTTTATAGTCACAGCGGATTGAGCAAATGGGATCAGGGTTTACCTATCCTCTTTCACTTGTCCTACGCCGTGCTATATAAAGGCTGGTTGTCATATTTCTTGTCACGCGGCCTTGAAATTTATCACGGGCAATGCGGCCCAACTCCGCAAGGATAGTTTCGCGATCCGGCCGGATATTGATATTAGAATAGGTGGCGTATAAGTTTACGGTTTGGTCGGCATCCAGGTCCAGCGACCATTTACTGGATAGGTGCTCGATATTGTCGAAAGCCCGGGTATGCTCCAGCGCAGCCACCCGTGCATCTTTGTCCAGCCCAAAAGGAAGA
>Ga0268264_10001763_pt1 | contig 19793 bp, 9 predicted proteins | sample KBSSwiS32_FD_190357 | JGI IMG/M metagenome (GOLD analysis project Ga0268264, IMG submission 190357) | Switchgrass rhizosphere microbial communities from Kellogg Biological Station, Michigan, USA - KBS Switchgrass S3-2 (SPAdes) (version 2) | ecosystem: Host-associated > Plants > Roots >...
AAGCAAACCAATACCGCCCGCGATTATGAAAAAGAATTGAAAGAAGGCATCGCACCATTTACCGATATACCGGTACTGTTTATTTCCGTAAAAGACAAGTTGCGCATTTTTAAAGCCATTGAACTGGCACTCGAAGTATATGAAAACCGGACAAAGAAAATTCCTACTTCTGCCTTAAATGAAGCGGTGCAGGAAGCCGTACGCGCTTACCATGCGCCGGTGGTACGCGGTCATGCCATCAGCATTAAATATGTATCGCAATTACCAACGCCGGTTCCATCATTTGCTTTTTTCTGCAATTTCCCCGACGATGTGAAACAACCTTATAAAAATTACCTGGAAAACAGGCTGCGCGAAAGCTTTAATTTCAAGGGTGTGCCGGTGCGATTATTCTTCCGAAAAAAATAATCAATAAGTCTTTCCAAAGTGAATAAATAATCAGGCTGTCAAACCCAGCTAAGGTCCTCCTGTAAAAGGGGGATTTTTTTATGCCCCTGCGCTTTATTCCTGCAAGGTTGGGCAGGCAAAAAAACTCCAACGGCTGAGGGTTTTCCCATGGTCTTCTTTCACACTGCTGGTAACTTACGGCGAAGCACCCTATAACATCCGGTGCACCTGGTTTTTCAACCGAGCAAATATTGCTTCACCCAAATACTGCTTATGCCTTATCCTTTTTCGAAACAAAGAAGCAGGTTCCTGCTATACCCACTGAAAGTTTTTCTTTTGCTGGTGCCACTCAGTATAAAGGCACAGGTTAGATGGGATGGAGAAGCGGGCGACGGGCAGTGGACCACAGCCATCAACTGGGTGGGCAACCAGTTGCCTGCTGCAACGGATGATGTATTGCTCGATAATAGTTTAGTTACTGGAAATTATATCGTTTACCTGCCGGGTGCCAGTACAACCGTAACCGTTAGAACCATCACTATCCTTCCTGCGGTTGCCACTGCTATTCAATTGAACCTGCCAGCTTCCAGTATGGTTACTCCGGCATTTACAGCAACGGGACCGGGGTATGGGATAGTCATCAATAACGGCGGTCTGTTGCTGAACTCGTCCGGTGCTTCCGGTGGCGCAGCGATTGTTGCGGGCGATTCAATCAGGATTAATAACGGTGGGCAGTATACGCACAATACAAGATCAGCACATGCAGCATTGGCCATGGTTTTGTCTAAGCAGCCAGGCACACAAAAAGGCATCTTCAAATTCGATCCACCGGGCGGCGGTTATACATTTGCTTCCAGCAGCCGTACCTATGGTACACTTATCCTGAGCGCGGCTGCCGCAGGTGGAAGCTTAATCTACGCCAGCAGCGCCGCCAGCCCGTTTACCATCAACGGAGATTTTATTATTGAACCGGGTGTTACGGTAAACCTGGACATCACCGCCGCTACTATAATAAAAGGCAATTACCGGCAACAGGGTGGGGTATTTAACCTTGCCAGCCAGGCAAATAATAATACGGTTTTTATAGAAGGAGATATCATGCAGAAAGCAGGAATCATCACCGAAACATCCGCCGGCCTGCCTTCTATTGAAATAAGCGGCAGTACCAATCAAAATATAGAGTCGGCAGGCGTTATCAGCAATAGTGTCGCCTTCAAAATAAACAATCCCGCCGGCGTTACATTGCAATCTGGCTTGTCACTGCCTTTTAAGCTTAGCCTGCTCAACGGGATAATCAATACGCAATCTTTTGTACTAACGCTATTTGCAGGTTGTACCATTGCTGCGGATTCAACCAGCAACAACAGTTTTATAAATGGAACCATGAGAAAGGAAGGGCTGTCGGCAACGCCTTATTTTCTTTTTCCCGTGGGTAAAGCAAACAAGCAACGATGGCTGGAACTGAAAAATGCCAGTGGAAATTATACCGTTGAATTTTTAAAAGCGAATCCGCACTCGCTTTCCGCAGTTGCGGGTGCTGGCATACATCATTTTTCTACAATTGAATATTGGTCGGTACTGCCCGATGCTACACCATTGCCGGCGGCTTCGGTAGAATTATCTTTCGACAATGTGAACAGCGGTGGCGTTACCGATTTAACAACCCTTCGTGTGGCACAATTGCAGGCAGGCGATTGGATAGACGCGGGAAACAGCGCTGTCTCGGGTGCTGCCGGTGCTGCGGGTGCTGTTGTAAGCAATGCAATCGGCAGTTTTCAAATCCCTGTTAACTATTTTACATTGGCCAGCAGCGATGCTTTTCAAAACCCGCTTCCCCTGAAGCTGGTTTCTTTTAATGCCCTTCGCAATAGTAATACAGCTGATTTGAAATGGGTGATAAACCCCGGCTGGCAGCCGGCTTTTTTTGAATTGGAATCTTCGGTTGACGGTATTCATTTTGCAGGGATAGCAACCGTTCCTGCTGCTAACGATCAGCCGGTTTACCACTATGCAGATCATAAGGCACCGCCCCGATCTGCATGGTACCGGTTGAAAATGATAGAAAGGAATCTATCATTCCTGTACAGTGATAAAATTAAGCTGGAGGCAGCAGCGCCTTTGCAATTATTGCTGATGCCTTCATTGGTAAAAGCAAACGCGCAATTAATTGTATATGCTGCTGTAAACACGGAAGCACAATTGGCCATATTTTCAGCCGCTGGTAGCGCGATGGTCACCAGGCAGTTGCATTTAGCAGCAGGAACAAATAGTATTCCCATCAACCTGTGCCAGCTGCGTGCAGGCGGATATACTGCAACAATCTATAGCGATGGCACGATGAAATCAGTACGATTTGTAAAAACAGAATAAATTTTCAGCCTATAGTTTTAATAGCCGGATTATATTTTCAACCTTTTTTTTGTAAGCGTTGAGGTTCTCTTCTTCCTGTTTTATAAAACTATTACTTTCCAGTTTGCCGGTTACTATGTCCATTTCCTTCCTGCTTTCATATACCATCTTACGGAACGGGTTGCTATAGTCTTTGGCGCGGCTATCGTAAATGCCTTTTACCATCCATTCTTTGGTATACACGCTTTGCTGCAGCACCTGTTTGAGTGCAGATTTTTCTTTTTTGAGATTGATGCCATATACCGTCTGCAAAGCAGCCAGCGCATGCTGCAATTTTTGTACAGGATACTTTACAGCCTGTTTTTTATAGAACTGGTGAACGGCCGACCATGATTTTATTTTTCCATTACCGACCTGTTGTAAAAATTTATCCAGTTCATGCCCGGGAATCAACTGCCCGCCTGCGTTTACCCAGGGTTGTAATTTACCGGTGGCAGGCAGTTGGTTTGTCAGATCCACCAGCGTTTTTGTTTTAAGCGTACTGGCCAGTTGCAGTAATGTTGTAGCCGCATAATAATTGACCAGTTCCTTAAAAAGCTGGTAAGCCTGCAACCCCTTTATTAAAACAACTTTCCGTTCGCTGTTTTCTGCGCCCGGAACCAGTAGCTCCAAATCATTGACCATACGATCGTTGGCATCGAGTAATTGCTCGCCGGTTTTTTTTATTTCGGCTGCCGGCATACGCTGATCAATTTTTTTTGCATAGGCAGTGCCCACAATTTCTTTCAGCAGTTCAAGAGAACAGATGATTTCATTGATGCTGTCTGGGGCTAAAAATTCATACTCGATCAGCTGCGTTTTATCTGTTCGCTTGTCGCGATCTATATATTTCCATGAATTGCGGGCCAGCGCATACATATTGTACATAAACCAGTACGCAGGCATTATCAGCAGCTGGTCTTTGCTGGTATCATTGCTGATAAGGGAAAAAGGAAAGGCGATATTGAGTTCGGCCGGGTAATCGCCTTTTGCCAGTATGGTAAAACTGGCAAAGATCGAATTATGTTTCAGGCTGACGCAAAGCCCGGGCCAGAAGCCACGGCCGGCAATAATTTCACCGTCGGGACTGCGTGAATTATGGTTAGACCCGATAGTAGCGCCTGCGGCCATATTGCTTTGACCCATTACCAGTGCAGCACAAAGGAATGAGTTATTGTGATGTTGCTCGTGCGCCGGGAAGATAAGCGAGTTAAGCACTTCGCAGCAGGAAATGGTGGCGTTGTTGCCGAGGTAAGAATTGATCAAACGGGCGCCATACTTCAGTTGTGAATGCGAAGCCATAAAAAAGCGCACTGCTTTTACGCCATAAAAAATGCGGCAACCTTCATTGATGATACCGTTTACCAGTTCGCAGCCTTCGCCTACCTGCGACTTGGCATCGGCATTGGAATTGATCGTGAGGTTTTTTAATTTATTTGCGCCTTTGATATAGGCGTCGCTGCCGATCCACACATCTTTGATAATGGCACAGTTTTTAATCACGGTTCGTTCACCAATTTCTCCATAATAGCCACGCCGCCTGTCAAATTCATTATCGGTAAATTGTTTAAAAGCATCCTGTAAGGGCTGGTTGTCGCGAAACCGGGTCCACAAATACGCATCCCCCGGTAACATCCCGTCGAAGGGAATAATGCTTCTGCCGCCATTTTCATTGCAGACCTCCAGCCAGATCCGGTTGGCTTCTTCTTCTCCTTCCTTTACGATGCCATTACCAAAACGGGCATAAGCAGTGGTAGCCAGTTCGTTTACGTTTACAATCATGGCATCGTTGCCAATAATATAATGAGAGAGATAATTGCAATTATCAATCACCACGTTGTTGCCAAGATCAGAACTGATGATGGTGCTGTTGTATAGTCCTACCGGGCGGCGCAGGTTATGAAATTCCAGGTAAAAGGATTCCAGCCTTCCAATGCGTACCAACCCGTAAAACTTACAGTTTTGCACTAGTTCAGGTGTAAACGAATCAGACACCAGTATTTTGTTCCAGTCGTCCGACGTATTGCGATTGCGTACCAGCACTTCAATTTCGTAGGCCGTCAGTTTGCGGTAACTGATCCCATTTTTGTTTTGCTGGTTGCGCAGGTAGTATTCATCCTTTCCCTTGGGAAGGAATGCCGGCGCGATAAAATTATAGCCCAGTGTATTGACCGGGCTTTTGCGGATAACATTCATGCAGGAATATTTGATGGGCAACAATAGGCACAGCGGTGCATAATTTTTATCGTTTACTCAACCGTTACACTTTTGGCCAGGTTCCGGGGTTTGTCTACGTCGAGGTTTTTGGCCACGCCCGTATAATAGCTGAGTAATTGCAGGGGTATTACGCTTAGCATGGGTGCTACAATTTCATCGGCCTCGGGTACAATCATCACATCATCTGCCATACCGGCAATGGTTTCATCATTCTCACTAATTACAGCTATTACTTTCCCTTTCCGGGCTTTTATTTCCTGGATATTGCTCACAATTTTTTCGTAATACGCATCTTTTGTGGCAACAAAAAATACCGGCAGCATCGAATCCACCAATGCAATAGGCCCATGCTTCATTTCTGCGGCAGGGTATCCTTCGGCATGGATATAAGAGATTTCTTTCAGCTTTAATGCGCCTTCCAGCGCAATGGGGAAATTATAACCACGTCCGAGGTACAAAGCGTTGGCAGCGTCTTTGTATTTTTCCGCTATGCGTTTTATATTGGTTGTATCTTTTAAAATGATGGCCGCTTTCTCCGGAACCTCATGCAATTCTTTTAACAGGTTCATATACCGCTGCTGATCAATTGTTCCTTTTTCAATGGCAACTTTTAAGGCAACCATGGTAAGCACCACCAGTTGCGCGGTAAACGCCTTGGTGCTTGCTACGCCAATTTCGGGGCCTGCATGTGTGTATGCACCGGCATGTGAAATACGGGCAATAGATGAACCTACCACATTTAAAATCCCAAAAATGATGGCGCCCTGTTCTTTCGCTTTTTCAATGGCGACAATGGTATCGGCTGTTTCACCGCTTTGTGAAATGGCAATGATAACATCACCCTTGTGCACAACAGGATTGCGGTACCGGAATTCCGATGCATATTCAACTTCTACGGGCGTACGGCAAAGTTCTTCTATCACGTACTCCGCTACCAGGCCGGCGTGCCAACTGGTACCGCAGGCAATGATGATGATGCGGGGCGCGTTTTTGAGTTGTTCGATGTAATTCTGTACGCCGCTCATGGTAATGGTGCCGGCATTGGCATCCAGTCTTCCGCGAAGGCAATCATAAATAGTATCGGGCTGTTCAAAAATTTCTTTCAGCATGAAATGGTCATATCCGCCTTTTTCAATAGCGGCAAGCTCCAGGTCGAGCTTCTGAATAAAGGGCGTGATCTTTTCGTTGCCGAGGTTTTTTAAAATCAGCTCATCAGAACGCAGAATGGCCAGCTCATAGTCGTTCACATACACCACTTCTTTGGTGTATTCAATAATAGGAGAGGCATCGGAAGCGAGAAAATGTTCGCCCTTGCCAACACCAATCACCAGTGGGCTTCCTTTTCTTGCAGCTATCAGTGTGTCCGGATGGTCCGCATCGATCAATACAATTACATAAGCCCCGGTAACCCGTTTCAATGCAATACGCAGGGCCTCTTCCAGCCTGCATTCATTTTTTTGCTGGATGTCTTCTATAAAATTCAGCAATACTTCGGTATCGGTATCGCTTTTGAACACATAACCCTTGTTTTGTAAGTCTTTCTTCAGTTGCGCATAGTTCTCAATGATGCCATTGTGTATCATGGCCAGTTTTCCATTGGCCGATACATGCGGGTGCGCATTGCGATCACTGGGCTCTCCATGGGTGGCCCAGCGCGTATGGCCGATACCAATATGCGCATGCATATCTTTTCCTATTACGCTTTCTTCCAGTTCGGCCACACGCCCTTTTTTCTTGTAAACCTTCAGGCCATTGTTCAGAAGGGCAACGCCGGCACTGTCGTAGCCGCGGTACTCCAACCGCTTCAGACCCTTCAAAATAACCGGGTAAGCTTCACGCGGACCGATATAAGCAACTATTCCGCACATAAACTAGTTTTAATGAAATTTAAATTTTGTCAAAAATAAGGGTAATAGGATTGCTGATTCCGGGATTTTGAGATATTGGGATTTCTTTGGACCATAAATCAATAAATCACTATATTCCAAAATCAGCAATTGTTTCTCCACAGGACGGCGCAGGATGATTTACGCTATGCCCTAACTTATTTTTAATCATCAATTTCATTTTATGCCTGCCTGCTATATGAACAAATGGATACCATTTCTTGCTGCTGTGCTATTATATATTCCGCAGCTGCGCGCCCAGGCTTTACTTGAAACAGGGGGTCAGAAGATGCCTGCATCGTGGATCGATAAAGATACCCGCCATAAGGTAATGCGCCTCACCAATAACGGCCGCAGCAATATGAGCTTCTATTTTCACAACAATCCTTTTGCAGGCGATAAAATGGTTTTTTACAGCAGTGAAGCCACCCAGCCGGAAAATGAAAAAGCTGCCAAACAGGAAACCTATAACAGCAACACCAAAGACAAACAATTGTACGTGGTGGATTTGAAAACATTCAAGGATGAACCGGTTACCCACCAGGCATCGCCTATGAATGGAGAAATACTGGCAAAAAAAACAAAAGATGTTTATTACCAGGTAAAGGACAGCGTATTTGCCACTAATATTGAAACAAAGAAAACGAGCCTTATTTATGTTTTTCCGGCAGACTTTAAAGCCAGCATTACCACGGTAAATGCAGATGAGACCCTGCTGGCCGGTGCCTGGTCGGAAGACAAGGAAAAAGAACTTTTTAAAAACAATCCTGCCAAATCGGAATACTTTAATATTATTTACGAGGCGAAGCTGCCGCGCACCCTGTTTACCGTAAATGTTCAAACCAGGGAACTAAAAAAGATATTTACAGACAGCGCCTGGCTTAATCACGTACAGTTCTCTACCACTGATCCGGCCCTGCTGATGTTTTGCCACGAAGGGCCCTGGCATAAAGTGGATCGCATCTGGACCATTGACGTGAACAGTAAAACAGTTAAGCTTGTTCATAAACGTACCATGAACATGGAGATAGCAGGCCATGAATGGTTTTCGCCCGACGGCAAAACGATTTGGTTTGATTTGCAAATGCCCAGGGGCGATCATTTTTTTGTAGCGGGCGCCGGCTTAAACACAGGAACAGAAAAAAGATATTCGATTACGCGCGATGAATGGAGTATTCATTTTAATATTTCACCCGATCAGCAATTATTCTGTGGCGATGGCGGCAACGAAGGCCAGGTAGCAAAGGCAAAAGACGGAATGTGGATCTATTTATTTACGCCAGCCGGTGATCATTTTGTTTCGGAAAGACTGGTGAATATGAAGCATCATAATTACCGGCTGGAACCGAACGTGCATTTTTCCCCGGACGGTAAATGGATTATTTTTCGTGCCAATTTTGAAGGTGTAGAAAATGTGTATGCGGTGGAGATCAAACCTCAGTCGTGAGTGGTGAATCGTGAATGCTTTTGCGCAGCGGTTAAAATAAATGATCAATGCTCAACTTTCAACGGTCAATGATCTGTAAGTGTCTTGAAAAGTTAGGCAGGCAACATGGATTTATTGCATTGTAAAGAATGATCTCTCTTCTCCCTCTCCTTTGGACAGGGTGGGGATGAGGTCTTACCAAATACATTTCATGAAAAAAACGATACTGCTTGTTCTTTCGACTGTTTATTTCCTGCTGGCAACAGCGCAGATTCAATGGCCGGCTATTACCCAAACAGCCCGGCCATGGACACGCTGGTGGTGGCAGGGCAGTGCAGTGAATAAAACAGATCTGGCCGCTGCCATGAAAAAGTACCAGCAAGCCGGTCTCGGTGGTTTGGAAATTACGCCTATCTATGGTGTAAAAGGCTATGAATCGCAATTCATTAATTATCTTTCGCCGCAGTGGACCGAACTGCTTCAATTTACCCTGCAGGAAGCAAAGCGCTTAGGCATGGGCGTTGATATGGCAACGGGTACGGGCTGGCCTTTTGGCGGCCCTTCTGTTACCCCGGAAGATGCCTGCAAAAATATAAACCTTGTTACGTTTTCGCTAAAGACTGGCGAACAACTGCAGCAGCCCATCGTTTTTATTCAACAGCCTTTAGTCAGGGTAGAAAGCGGCAAAGCACCCGATATTAATACACTTTCCTATCCCATCGCTACCAATAAGAACCTGCAGGGTTATGCTTTTGACCAGGTTCGGTTTGAGAAGCGGTTGCCGCTGCACCTGTTAATGGCTTATTCAGATAAAGGAGACACAATTGATATCACTGCTAAAGTTGATACCGCCGGAAAATTAAACTGGACGGCACCCGCCGGTAACTGGAACCTCTATGCGCTTTTTCAGGGATGGCATGGTAAGATGGTGGAGCGCGCCGCGCCGGGGGGCGAAGGCGATGCCATCGATCATTTTTCTGTAAAGGCACTTAATAATTACCTGGGTGTTTTCGACAAAGCATTTGCCGGCAGGGACATTAGCTACCTGCGTTCTTTTTTTAACGATTCTTATGAAGTAGACGATGCACGCGGTCAAAGTAACTGGACGCCAGACTTTTTAGAACAGTTCAAAACAAGACGTGGTTATGATTTAGGTAGGGAACTACCGGCGTTGTATCAGAAAGACAATGTGGAAAAAAATATCCGGGTATTATATGACTACCGGCAAACCATATCAGAACTATTGCTGGAAAAATTTACCGCGCCCTGGCATGCATGGGCAAAGGCAAAAGGAAAACTTATCCGCAACCAGAGTCATGGCTCACCGGCAAATATATTAGACCTGTATGCAGCTATAGATATACCCGAGACAGAAGGCACCGATATATTGCGGTTTAAATTTGCTACCTCCGCTGCCCATGTTACAGGCAAGCCACTGGCTTCTTCTGAATCTGCTACCTGGCTGGATGAACATTTTCAATCTTCATTGGGCGATGTGAAACAAGCTATCGATAAATACTTTGTCGGCGGCGTAAATCATATTTTTTATCACGGCACCAACTATTCCCCGCAAAACGAAACCTGGCCCGGCTGGTTATTTTATGCAGCAGTTCATTTTACACCTGCTAATTCCTTTTGGAAAGATTTCCCTGCGCTCAATAACTATATAGCCAGGTGCCAATCTTTCCTGCAGCAGGGCAAGCCTGATAATGATATATTGCTATATTTCCCCTTTAGCGATCGCATCTCGGAACCTGGCAACGAAATGCTGCATCATTTTGACGGCATGAAAGGTTTTGAAAACAGTCGCTTCAACAACAGTGCAGAATACCTGCTACAAAAAGGTTATGCTTTCGACCTGGTTTCTGATAAACAGCTACAGTCGGTCAAAGCAAATAACCAATTGTTAGAGACAGGTGGCGTCAACTATCAGACTATTTTATTAGCAGCTACTAAATATGTTCCACTGGAAACGATGCAACAGTTGGTAAACCTGGCAAAAGCGGGCGCAACCATTCTGGTAGAAGCAGATCTTCCTGATGGCGTGCCGGGCTGGGGCGGACTCGATAAAAACCAGTCAGCATACAGGGACTTAGTAACTGCTTTACAATTTTCAGGTGATGACGAGGTTAAGACAACAACGGTTGGAAAGGGAAAATTTTTATTGGCAAAGGATTTACAGGTATTACTGTCCGCTGCGAAGATCAGGCGCGAGTCAATGGTAGACAACGGTCTTCAGTATGTGCGCCGGCAATACCAGGGCGGGCATTATTATTTTATCTCAAACCCGGCTAAAAGCTTGTTTTCGGGTGATGTAACGCTCCAATCAAAAGCTGCCAGCGTTATCTTGTTTGATCCAATGTTGGAAAGGGCGGGACTTGCGAAATTAAAGGCTGGTCAAAACGGCAATGCGTTGGTGCGGCTACATTTACAACCAGGCGAAAGCGTTATAATACAACTAAGCGAGGCAGCAGTAAATGCAAAACCATTTGCGTATACGGAATTGGATGGCGAAGTACAATTGGTTAAAGGAGAATGGAAGATCAAATTTCTGCAGGGTGGCCCTGTATTACCAGCGCCTGTTGCGCTCAGGACATTAGGGTCGTGGACAGACTTGCCCGGCGAGGAAGTAAAAAGGTTTTCTGGCACTGCGCAGTACAGCGTTCAATTTAAAAAACCCGCCGGCAAAGCACCTGCCTGGCAATTGGATCTGGGTGAAGTGGGCGAAAGCGCGGAAATAATTTTGAACGGCCAGAAGCTGGCGACTTTATTGGGCCCGGGGTATAAAATAATTGTTCCTTCAGCAATGCTCAGGGCAAAAAATAACCTGGAGATAAATATTACCAATGGTATGGCCAATCGCATTGCAGATCTTGACAAGCGTGCAGTACCCTGGAAGAAATTTTATAATACCAATTTTCCCGCGCGACTGGCTAAAAACCGGGGTGCAGATGGTTTATTCACTGCTGCGCAATGGCTGCCCAAACCCGCCGGTTTAATGGGGCCGGTTACATTAACGCCTGTTATATTTGTACAATAAATTATAAACTCAATAAAATACTTAACACATGAAACGATTGTTTTTTGTTTTACTCGCCACTGCTGTTTCCTGCAATATGCTATTAGCTCAATCCAACGATGAAAAAGCAGTTGCCGCCGCTGTTGAAAACTTACGCAAGGCCATGGTAGATCCTACCAAGGCGGCGCTTGAAAAATTAACTGCACCTGAATTAAGCTATGGCCACTCATCCGGCAAAGTGCAGAACCAGGCAGAGTTCGTAGACGCATTGGTAAGCGGGGCCTCCGATTTTTTAAATATTGATTTAACTGAACAAACCATTAAGATTATTGGCAACACTGCTATTGTGCGCCATGTATTAAGTGCTGCCACCAGCGATAATGGCAAACCGGGCAATGCGCATATTGCGATCCTGCTGGTATGGATAAAACAAAGCAAAGAATGGAAACTACTGGCAAGGCAGGCGGTGAAGATTTGAGGAAGATCTAGGAGGTAAGATGTATGATCCGTAATGTAACCGATATTAATTGCCAGCCCTGATGTTTAGAATACTGATATTGCTGTGTTGTCTTTATACACTGCAGTTGCGCGCGCAGACCAAACAAGTGCAGTACCTCTCCGGCACCGGCAATAACAATACAATTGCCTGGGATTTTTTCTGTACTGCGGGCAGAAACAGCGGTCATTGGACTACGATCCCCGTTCCGTCTTGCTGGGAGTTGCAGGGATTTGGAAATTATAATTATGGCCGTGACTATAAAACCTACGGAAAAAATTTTCGCTTCTTTGATGAAAAAGGGATGTACAAACGCAGTTTCCAACTACCCGCCGGCTGGAAGGATAAGGAAATCTTTATTGTGTTCGAAGGTTCTATGACGGATACAGAAGTAAAAATAAATGGTCTACCGGCCGGACCGGTTCACCAGGGGGCATTCTATGAATTCAAGTACAATATAACAGGTAAGCTCAATTTCAATAAACCCAATCTTATTGAGATTACCGTTAGTAAAATGTCGGCCGATCAGTCGGTTAACAATGCCGAACGCCTGGCAGACTACTGGATATTCGGCGGTATTTTCCGGCCGGTCTACCTGGAAGCGTTGCCCGGGCAGTATATTGATTATACCGCCATCGATGCAAAGGCCAATGGCGATTTTGCGATGCAGGTGTTTCCCAAAGGATTGAAGCAGGCTGCAACAATCAGGGCAGATATCATTGGCAATGGAAAGGTGCTGGCTACGGCACGAACAGCCATTCAAAAAAAAGATTCCCTGGTCTTGTTGCGGACAAAATTGTTCAATCCTTTGCAATGGACGACCGAAACACCGAATCTTTACAGTGTTCGCACTTCCCTTATTATCGCCGGTAAAAAGATCTATGAGATGTCGGAGAAATTTGGATTTCGAACAATTGAAATCAGGAAAGGAGATGGCATTTATCTAAACGGTGTGCAAATAAAAATGAAAGGTATCAACCGGCATTGTATCTGGCCGGAAACAGGCCGCACGCTGAACGATAGCATTCAACTGATGGATGTGAAGTTGATTAAAGAAATGAACATGAACGCGGTTCGTTGTTCTCATTATCCGCCGGATAAAAAATTTCTCCAATTATGCGATTCACTGGGTTTGTATGTACTGGATGAATTATCCGGTTGGCAAAAATCGTATAGCACCATAGCAGGTAGGCCACTGGTAAAGGAAATGATAATAAGGGATTTGAATCATCCTTCGGTTATTTTCTGGGACAATGGCAATGAGGGTGGTACCAATAAAGAACTCGACGCGGTATTTTACCGGTGGGATTTTTCACAGCGGCCGGTTATCCATCCGCACCACCGGCCGGGAAATGATTTTAATGGAATAGACTGTAATCACTATGAAGATTATTACAGTACAAAGAAGATACTGGCCGATTCATTGATTTATATGCCCACTGAATTTTTGCATAGCCAGGATGATGGTGGCGGTGGCGCCGGCCTGGAAGATGTATGGGATCTGCATTGGCAGGCCAAAAGATCGGGCGGCGGATTTATTTGGGCAATGCTGGACGAAGGCGTAGTAAGAACGGACATGAATAATATCATTGATGTTAACGGTTTGAATGCGCCCGACGGCGTAATGGGGCCGCATCGAGAAAAAGAAGGCAGTTTTTATGCTATCCGGGAAATATTTTCGCCCGTAAAAATCAATCTGAAGGAATGGCCGGCGGTTTTCGATGGTACGATACCGGTAGAGAACCGCTATCATTTTACCAACCTGAATCAATGCCGTTTCCAGTGGCAATTGGTCAACTACAAAAAACCGGCCGACTGGTTGGCCGGTTATGGTGTAATGAAAAACGGTTTGGCTGAATCCCCTGCTATTGCACCGGGCAGTAACGGTAATATCAGGCTGGCTTTGCCGGAGGATTATAAAAACTACGACGCACTAATGTTGGCTGCCTATGATCCTTTTCAAAACCTGCTGTATAAATGGTCATGGAAGATAAAAGATAACCAGCAGTTGTTGGAGGGCATATTGGTTTTGAAGGATACGGCTACGGTAACTACTGTTGAAACAGATTCATCTATTGCAGTAAGATCAGGCAGCATTAGTGTTTCTTTTTCGAAAAAAGATGGAAAGATTACCGATATGAAAAGCAGCCACGGCGATAAAATGTCTTTTGGCGGTGCGCCAGCCCTGGTAGCGGGTCATGCTGTGTTTGCGGCGTTGAAACATTTTAGAGAAAATGATGGATATGTGATTGAACTGGATTATGAAGGTGATCTAAAGTATGCCCGCTGGAAGATGTTTAATGGCGGCTGGATAAGTCTTGAATATGAATATTCACTCAATGGTAGCTACCCGTTTGCAGGCATCAGTTTTAGCTACCCGGAAAACTATGTATTGGGTGCAAAATGGTTGGGCAAGGGACCTTGCCGGGTTTGGAAAAACCGGTTGCCTGGAGCTATAGAGAATGTTTGGCAGAATATGAACAACAATACACAAACCGGTAGTGCGCCCTGGATATTTCCTGAATTCAAAGGTTACTATGCAGATATTACCTGGATGGAAATGAATACAGTGGAGGGTAAATTTTTAATGGCCAGCAAAGACAGCGGTGTATATGTGCGCCTTTTTGATTTTTACGGCCTGAGCGGTGTAAGGCCAGCGCCGGATTTGCCGCCCGGCAATATTTCTTTTTTGGATGCGATACCGCCTATCGGCACAAAGCTGGCACTGAACATCAGTTATAATGCCGCCGTATTAGGACCGCGAAGCGAATGGTCGGTCATTAACAAACCTGTTAAGCATGTTTTGTATTTTTATTTCGGGTTGCCCAAAACCAATGCATTAAACCAGCAATATAAAGGACCATTAAAAGATGAATTATTTTGATTCACCGCAAATTTGGAATGAATAAATTATATGAGCCGGTAAAGCAGCTTTTTTGTTGCAAAAATTGTTTAACATTATAGCATGATTTATCGACCCCGCCCAAAACGAACTGCCATTTGAAAAGTATTAACGACGATATCAGGACCTTGCAGCAGAAGATTGGCCTGTACGAAGATATGAAGGCGTATGAGTCTCTTTATATGCTATTATCTCCGCGCCTGAAAAATTTCTGTTTTTCATTGGTGAAATCAAATGAAGCAGCAGAAGAAATCGTCTCTGATGTCTTTATCAAGCTCTGGCAAATAAAAAACAAGCTGCCCGATATTGAGAACCTGAAAGTATACCTGTACACGATTGCCAAAAATTTCTGTCTCAATTATATTGCCCGTCATTTCAAAAATCCGGTTATCCGGCTCGATGAAATGGACATTGAACCCGTGGTACAATTGGGCAACCCCGAAGATTTATGCATTTCAGCAGATGCGGTTCGTAAAATAAAGCAATGTATCAAAGAACTTCCGCCACAATGCCGCATTATTTTTCAGCTGGTAAAAGAAGATGGCATGTCTTACAGGGAGGCCGCCGAGGTATTGAATATTTCCGTACTCACGGTGAGAAACCAGGTTTTTATAGCCACGCGTAAGGTGGGCGCGCTGATTCCTGCATCCATGCAATCCATTTTATACACAGACCGCCGCTCTGCTTCCTGACCTTTCTGCAAAAAAAACTCGTTTTTCTACAATTCCCTTGGTACTTTCTTTTACATAGTATTGTCTTAGCTAACAGGAAATTTATGACAGACGAAAAACTCTGGCTGCTTGTCAGCCTGCAACTTTCCGGCGAAGCCACGCCAGCCGAATTAAAAGAACTGGAAATGCTAAAGCAGCAGGACCCGTTGCTGGCCGGGCGGACTGCCGTGATGGAACGCATCTGGCAGGCCAATCATGCAGACGTGGAAGCCGTCGGCTCTGCAATGCCCTTCGACAGGCATCTGCAACGCCTGAGCAACCACCTCGGCTCGCCCGTATTGCAGTTTGATGGCGAACCGGAAATAAATGCGGTTACAAACCATCGCCCGCGCTTCTTACATTGGTGGTGGACGGCCGGGGCAGTTGCCGCCACTGTTTTATTTGGTTTATTTTTTCTTCGTACAGATTCAAAAGACAACCTGCTTGCGCCGAAAATAGCCGCCAATACCATCAGCACCCGACCCGGTTCCAAATCGAAAATAGAACTACCCGATGGCACACAGGTATGGTTAAACGCAGATAGTAAACTTGAATACAGCGGCGATTTCAGCGGCAGGCTCCGGGAAGTAAAACTCAGCGGGGAAGCTTATTTTGATGTGGTTAAAGACAAATCAAGACCTTTTATTATTCATACCAGCCGGGTACAGATAAAAGTGCTGGGTACTGCTTTTAATGTACGCTCTTACCCATCTGACAAAACAACCGAAACAGCATTGATACGTGGCTCTGTTGAGATAAGCCTGAACGGGCAGCCAGATCAGAAGGTTATACTGAAACCAAATGAAAAGGCAGTGATAGACAATGCGTCTGCTGAACTGAATAACGCAGGCAATCCCCGTAAAATGAAAGAAAAAGAAACGATGCTGGTAAGCGCCGTGCATCTTGATAAAAAAGACCAGGAAGTGTACGAAACCATGTGGGTAAAAAACAAGTTGGCTTTTGACGAAACCCCATTTGATGATATGATAGCCGAGATAGAGCGCTGGTATAACGTTACCATTATCGTAAAAAATAAGGCGCTCAGTGCCGGCACTTATACGGTAACCTTTGAAAATAAAACACTGGATGAGGTATTGGAAGGGCTGCAGTTTTCAGCGCATTTCCAGTACCAGTTGAAAGACGGTGTGGTAACTATTTTATAAAGAGAAGAAAAACCTGACTGCAATAAAAACGATTGGTAACCAAAACTGCTGTAAATGAATAACACTACCTAAAACTTCAAACAAAAACGGAGAATGTTTGCACCATTCCCCGTTGGTTAAATTCAGAAATTAAGCGCCTCGGGGGAGGGCTTTCATCCTTTAACACTTCAAAACTAAGTTATGAAAAAAATTGGATGCAGGACGCATTGCCGCGCCGCTGCTTCAGTACTTAAATGCCTGCTTATAATGAAAATAATTGTACTGCTTATTTGTGTATTTTCCATGCAATCCTTTGCTAATAAAGGAACAGCGCAGGAAAATATTACACTTAAACTGGAAAATGCTTCATTAAAAAAGGCCTTTAAAACGATTGAAAAACAAAGTTCTTTCCGGTTTCTCTATAACGATGGCATTTTACCGTCTGATCAGAAGATCAGCATCAGCGTACAGAACAGTCCCGCCGCTGAAGTAATGAAAAAATTACTGGTCAACACCTTGTTGTCATTTAAGATCATCGGTAATGACCTGATTGTAATATCCACTACCGACAAAGAACAAGCTGCAGCTTTTGTAGTGGTTACTGGCAAAGTACTGGGCGCGGGCGGACAGCCCATTGCCAATGTTAGCATAGTAGAAAAAGGCACCAATAATGGAACGGTCACAAAAGAAGATGGATCGTTCTCATTGAATGTGCTGGGCAGGGATGCCGTGCTGGTGGCCAGCTTTGTGGGTTTTGCCACCGAAGAGGTGCCGGTTGGGGGCCGCAATAATATAACCATACAATTAAAAGAAGACGCACAGAATTTAAACGATGTGGTGGTGATTGGCTATGGTACCACCAAAAGGAAAGATTTTACCGGTGCCGTTTCTTCTGTTAAACTGGAAAATTCACCATTGGCACTGATGCCCAACTCAAATGCACTGGAAGCATTGAAGGGCAATGTGCCCGGTTTAAATATCGGTGCCGTAAATACAGCCGGCGGACAACCATCTATATTGGTTCGCGGTCAGCGTTCAATCAGTGGATCGAACGACCCCCTGGTATTGGTAGATGGTGTTATTTACCTTGGCGCCGTCGGTGATATTGGCACAAATGATATCGCCAGTTATGATGTACTGAAAGATGCTGTTTCAGCCGCGGCCTACGGTTCCAGGTCGGCAAATGGTATCATTGCCATCACTACCAAGAAAGGAAGAATCGGTAAGCCGGTTATTGCATTTAAAACCAGTGCCGGCATACAGGAATGGTATAACCGCCCGGTTATGCTGAAAGGAAAAGAATGGATCGATGTTGTAAATGCCCGTAATAAATATACGCCTGGAAGCATTAATTGGCTGCAGGCAGGTGAACTGGCTAATATGAATGCGGGCAAGGAAACCGTATGGCTCGACCAGGTAACCCGCACAGGTGTTACACAGGATTACTACGGGTCTATTTCGGGTGCTACGGCCAATACCAATTATTATTTGTCCGGCTCCTATAATAATAGCAAGGGCATTGTGGTGGGCGACAAGTTTGACCACATCAACGTATTTGGTAAGCTGAATACAAAAGTTACTTCCTGGCTGGAGCTGGGTGTAGATGGCGCCTATTCAAGACGCGATTACTCCGGTATCAGCGCCAGCATTAGCGGGGCCGAACTGGTATCTCCCTATGGCGTAATGTACCGCGATTCATTGGGTCACCTGGAAAAATATCCATACACCCAGTCACAGATCAATCCTTTGTGGGGCGTTAATGACGGAACCATCACGAACATCGATGTATACAATGTATTCCGGTTAAACACATACGCGATTGTAAATATTCCCTGGATAAAGGGGTTGAGCTATCGTGCAAACTTTCTCTCTAATTTTGAAAGGCATGAAAGCGGTGGATTTACATTCGAAAATTATTATATCAAGGAAGGAGCGGGTATTGCAGGAAGGTATGACCCGGCCACGGTGCAGAGTTTATTGTCGAACGCCAATGGAAATCTCGACAACCGGGCTACCAACAGTTATGTATTTGATAATATCCTTACCTATGATAATAGCTTCGGCAAACATCGTGTGAATGTAACCGCCGTAGCTACCAGGGACCATTTGAAATACGAGGATATCAACGCTACGGGCAGTAATTTTGCAGCCAATGGAAACACTACGCTTGGCATTAATGGCTTGTCTAAAGCTACCGTGCAGAAAGTAATACTGGACAACAGCGAACGCGCTAATGTTGGCTACCTGGCCCGCCTGAATTATTCTTACAACGACAAATATTATTTAACCGGATCCATCCGTCGTGACGGCGCCTCTGTTTTTGGTGCCGATAAACGTTATGCCAACTTTGCGGCCATTGGCGCTGCCTGGAGAATTTCAGGCGAGTCATTTCTTAGAAATTTTGAACCCCTGAATAACCTGAAGATTAGTTTTTCCTATGGCCAGAACGGCAACCAGGGATTAAGCCCGTATGCAACCCTGTCGCAGGTGGCAAATGGTGCAGCCGGCAATGCGCGTTATGAATTTTCAAATGCAACGGGAACTATTAATTATGGACTGGTGCAGAATTCGCTCGGCAATCCAAGCCTGGGTTGGGAGAAAACAACGGCTACCAATATCGGTTTTGAATCGAACTGGTTGAAGAACCGGCTGTTTGTTGACATGAATTATTATTTCACCAAAACCACTGACCAGATATTTGTGCGCACTATTCCCATCATGACCGGTTTTGCTACACAATTGTCTTCTTTGGGCGAAGTAGATAACAAAGGTTTTGAACTGACGGTACGGACGATAAATATCCAGCAAAAAGATTTCAACTGGTCTTCTACCCTCAGCTACTGGAAAAACAAGAATACGCTGGTGCACCTTTATCGCGAAGACAAAAATGCCGATGGAAAAGAGGATGACGATATTGCCAACAACTTTTTTATTGGCAAATCATTAAGTGCTATCTATGGATACAAACAGGATGGAATAGTGCAGACAGGAGATGCTGCCTATATTGCCTTAACAGGCGCTGCGCCTGGGGCACCCAAGTACATCGATTTGAATAAAGACGGCAAGATTGATGCGAACGACAGAACAGTACTAGGTTATAACAAGGAGAATTTCCGCCTGAGCTTAAGTAATTCGGTACGCTATAAAAGCCTGGAACTATATGTGATGGTATCCGGTATTTTTGGCGGAAACGGTTATTACCAGAGCAACACATCGGCCT
>Ga0268264_10001767_pt1 | contig 19785 bp, 14 predicted proteins | sample KBSSwiS32_FD_190357 | JGI IMG/M metagenome (GOLD analysis project Ga0268264, IMG submission 190357) | Switchgrass rhizosphere microbial communities from Kellogg Biological Station, Michigan, USA - KBS Switchgrass S3-2 (SPAdes) (version 2) | ecosystem: Host-associated > Plants > Roots >...
CAGGCCGAAGCGGCCGTGCGCACGCTGCTGAGCTGGGCCGGCGAGGATCCCGCCCGCGAGGGTCTGATCGACACGCCCAAGCGCGTCGTCGAGGCCTACCGCGACTGGTTCTCCGGCTACGCGATCGATCCGACCGCCTACCTGAGCCGCACCTTCGAGGAAGTCGCCGGCTACGACGAGATGATCGTGCTGCGCGACATCGAATTCGAATCGTTCTGCGAGCACCACATGGCGCCGATCATCGGCCGTGCCCATGTCGGCTACCTGCCGACCAACAAGGTCGTCGGCATCAGCAAGCTGGCCCGCGTCGTCGACGCCTACGCACGGCGCTTCCAGGTCCAGGAAAAGCTCACCGCGCAGATTGCCCACTGCATCGACATGGTCCTCAAGCCGCGCGGCGTCGGCGTCGTCATCGACGCGACCCACCAGTGCATGACCACGCGCGGCGTGCACAAGCGCGGCGTATCGATGATCACCAGCCAGATGATCGGCACGTTTCGCAAGGACGCCCGCACGCGCGCCGAGTTCCTGCGCTTCGTCGATATTCACAACGGGCGCTGAGCAAGAGCGTGAGGAGTGAGGAGGTGAGGAGTGAGGGAGTGGCGCGAGAAGGATGGAAACTGAGGAGTGCTTCCTCACAAGCGAGCGCAGCGAGCGACCTCACGAGGCCGCGCAGCGGCCGACCTAATCCCTAACCGTTTCAAGGCACCAAGTGGACAACAATACCAATCCAACCGCGCCGCCGCGCAAGGCCGCGCTCGTCTTCATCTTCATCACCGTACTGATCGACATCCTCGCGTTCGGCCTGATCATTCCGGTGCTGCCGCACCTGATCCAGAGCTTCCTGGAGGGCAACGTCTCGCAGGCGGCGATCTGGTACGGCTGGTTTTCGACCTCCTACATGCTGATGCAGTTCTTCTTCACGCCGGTGCAGGGCGCGCTGTCGGACTGGCTCGGGCGGCGCCCGGTGATTCTGGCCTCGAATCTCGGCCTCGGCCTCGACTTCATCCTGATGGCGACGGTCAACACGTTGCCGCTGCTGTTCATCGGCCGCATCATCTCCGGCATCACCGCGGCAAGCTTCAGCACCGCCAATGCCTACGTCGCCGACGTGACGCCGCCGGCCAAGCGCGCGCAGGCGTTCGGCATGATCGGCATGGCCTTCGGCATCGGCTTCGTCGTCGCCCCGGCGATCGGCGGCTTCCTCGGCGAGATCAACGTGCGCCTGCCGTTCTGGGCCGCGGTGGTCATGTGCCTGACGAACTTCATCTACGGCGTATTCGTGCTGCCCGAATCGCTGCCGCCGGAAAAGCGCACACCGCATTTCGACTGGGCCCACGCCAACCCGTTCGGCGCATTGAAGCTGCTGCGCCGCTATCCACAGGTGCTCGGTCTGGTCGGCGTGCTGTTCCTGATGGCGCTGGCGCACATGGTCTACCCGACCACGTTCGTGCTCTACGCCGACTACCGCTTCGGCTGGGGACCGCAGATGGTCGGCTATACGCTGGCTGCGGTCGGCGTACTCGCGGCGATCGTGCAGGGCGGCCTGATCAAGAAAATCGTCGGCGCGCTCGGCGAGCGGCGGGCTCTGTTGTTCGGGCTCGCCTGCGGCACGCTCGGATTCGCCCTGTATGGCCTCGCGCCGACCGGCTACTGGTTCTGGACGGTGATGCCGGTCGCTGCGCTATGGGGCGTCGCCGGGCCCGCCGCGCAGGCGATCATGACCCACCATGTCGATCCGCGCGAGCAGGGCCGCCTGCAGGGCGCGGTCGCGAGCCTGTCGGCGATCGCCGGCATCATCGCGCCGACCCTGTTCACGCGCACGTTCGCCGCCGTCACCCAGTCCAACACGCACGGCGCCTGGGCCGGCGTCACGTTCGGACTGGCCGCACTGATGGTCGGCGCGGGACTCGTCCTGGCGTGGTACACCGTCTCGCACCTGCCGGTTGCCGCGACCCCGGCCGCGCCGTCCGGCGAGGTGATCGGTGCGCCGGAAGGCGTTGCCGGACCCGCCGGCATGCCGCCGGCGGTCGACGAAAGCCAAACCCGGGCCTGACGCGTCAGGATCCGTACTTCACGCTGCAGCCGTACGGCTCCGAGGTCGGCACGCTGACCGGCCTGCCCGATTTCAGCTCGGCCAATGCTTGCGGGACATACTGCTTGGCCTTGAGCAGATCGGCCTCGTCGGTGCTGGCGATCGAGTCGATGCCGCCCATGTAGCGCAGCACGCCCTGCGCGTCGATCACGAACAGGTGCGGCGTCGTGCGCGCGCCGTACAGTTTGCCGACCTTGCCGTCGGCGTCGAGCAGGTATGCACTCGGGGCCGCCTGGTACTTCGCGACGAAGGCCTTCGCGGCGCCGGCATCGAGGTGGCCCTGTTTGCCGGCAGCGCCGGAGTTGATCGTCAGCCAGACGACGCCGTCCTTCGTCGCGGCGGCCTGCTGGCGCGGGATGTTGCCGCTGCGATAGTGCTTCTGCACGAACGGGCAGCCGGGATTGTTCCATTCGAGCACGACGGTCTTGCCGCGATACTCGGACAGGCCTTGTGCCTTGCCGTTGCTGTCGCTCACGCTGAAATCCGGAGCGGCGTCGCCGACCGCGACGGCGGCCAGTGCCGAGGCGGACAGCAGAGCCGAAAACAGGACGGCGGCCAACAGGCTGTGCGGTTTCATCGAACGTTACTCCTCAGGGATTGGCGGACGGCGGGTCGGCGGCGGCTGCACTCGCTGCAAACGGCACCGTGACGCTGCGCGCGTGCGCTTCGGGCGGGCGGCCGTCGATCACGATCAGGTCGAGCGCGACCGGCGCGCCGGTCAGATATTCGCTCTTGGCGAACGTCAGGTTCACGCCGCCGTCGCCGGCGACGATCTGGGACCGTGCATAGGCGACGACCTGGCGCTGTACGACGAACACATCGAGGCTTTCGGCCGGCGGCAGGTTCTCGCCGGACAGGGTCACCTCGATGCGGTCGCCGGCCAGGTGTGCCTGTCCGCTCCACGAACTCGCGACTGGCTGCGCGGCGTGCGCGGCGGCAAAAAGTTTGCGCGTGCGCGGATCGGGCGAGGCGCGCGCCGCGACCGGCAACTTGAGCTTCACGGTCGCCTTGCCCGGCACGCATTCTTCACGGCAGACCAGCCAGCGTGCGTCGGCAACGAGTTCGACGCGCGCGCCGGGTTTTGCCGCGCCAGCAACGTCGAGTGGTATCAGCAGCACGACGTCCCCGCCATAGCCGAAGTTGAACAGTCCGCCGACCTCGAAGCGGCGCGGCGCGGGCCAGGCGATCTCGCCGGCGGTGACGGTCGCGGGCAGACGCCAGGTCAGTTTCGTCGGCAGTCCCGAGTCGCCCGGATTGATCCAGTAGGTATGCCAGTGCGGCTGGTGCGCGAGCCGCAAGCCGACCCAGTTGCGCTGCCCCGCAACGAGTGCCGTCGTTTCGGCGACGAGTTCGGCGCGAACGTGTCCGGACGACGCCTTCTCCCCGGACGCCGCTGCCGACGCCGGCCCGGGCAGGGCGAGAGCGAATCCGACGAGAACGAGGCAACGCTTCATGACGACCTTCGACCGCGCGGCCGGCCGGAAAATTTCGTCCAGCCTACGCCGGACTTGCGATCCTTGCGCTGAACGGTAGCCGGTCTGCGTCGAAACGTGCCGGCGCCGACCGTACTTTTGGGACAGGACCGCCGTCCCCATATCCGCTAGCGTTGGGTTCCGCCGTCGCCTGAGGTCGCCATGCTGAAATTCCTGCTCTGGCTGCTGCTGTTCGTGTTCTGCTGGCCGCTGGCGCTGCTCGCGCTGGTCCTGTATCCATTCGTCTGGCTGCTGACCCTGCCGTTCCGGCTGCTCGGCATTGCCGTCGACGGCGTGTTCGAGTTGCTGCGCGCCGTGTTCATGCTCCCGGCGCGCCTGCTCGGCAGTCGTCCCGCGCATTGAGCGGACAGCGCATGGACACGCCACGGGACAAGCCATTCTCGGCGGCGTGCGAACGCAATCGCGAACCGATCCTCGACGTTCTGCGCAAGTATTTCGCCGACCGTCGCCGCGTGCTGGAAATCGGCAGCGGTACGGGGCAGCACGCGGCGTATTTTTCCGCTGCGCTGCCGCACCTTCTCTGGCAGGCGTCGGACCGCAGCGAGAACCTGCCGGGAATCCGCCAGTGGCTGGCTGAGGCGGCCGCTCCCGGCCATTCCTCGCCGCCGCGGCACCTGGGTTCCTGCCCGGCGCCGCTGGAATTCGATGTCGCCCGGCACTCAACGCCGCTTGGCGCAGAGCGACTCGGCTATGACGCGGTGTTCAGCGCGAACACGCTGCACATCATGAGCTGGCCGGAAGTCGAGAGCCTGTTCGCGCGCTTGCCGCTGCTGACCAGTGCCGACGCGACGGTCGTGATCTACGGTCCGTTCAATTACGACGGCGAGTATACGAGCGCGAGCAACGCCGCGTTCGATCGCAGCCTCCGGCTGCACGCGCCGCACATGGGCATCCGCGACGTTGCGGCGGTCGATGCGCTGGCTGCCGCAGCCGGTTTCGATCTGCTCGACGACGCCGCGATGCCGGCCAATAATCGCTGCCGCGTCTGGCGCCGGATGCGCTGATCGCGCGGCGCCTCAGGCCGCGGCGTTGAACCGGCCGGCGGCAATCAGCGCGTCGACCTCGGCATCCGCGAACAGGCGAGAGCGGGTCAGGAAACGCACGCCGCTGCCGTTCTCGAGCGAGAACATGCCGCCGTGTCCCTCGACCACGTCGATGATCAGCTGGGTGTGCTTCCAGTACTCGAACTGCGACGGACTGATGTAGAACGGCACGCCGCCGATCTCGCCGAGCTGCACGTCGCGGTCGCCGACGATGAAATCATCCTGCGGATAGCACATCGGCGATGAGCCGTCGCAACAGCCGCCGGATTGGTGGAAAAGTATACTTCCGTGCGCGGCGCGCAGCTCGGCAATCAGCGCCAGTGCGGCCGCCGTGGCGATGACCTGGAACGGGATGTCGGTCACGGCGTGTCTCCTGGGTGACTGCAGCGGCGACCTCGACATCGTACGCCATCCGCCGCCGGCGGCCGCTGATGCAACACGGACCGACGCGCCTGACCCCGCGCCGATCCGTGGGCTGTCACGGCGCGACTTAGAAGAAGCCCAGCGCCTTCGGCGAGTAGCTGACCAGCATGTTCTTGGTCTGCTGGTAGTGATCGAGCATCATCTTGTGCGTCTCGCGACCGATGCCGCTCTGCTTGTAGCCGCCGAACGCTGCATGCGCCGGATAGGCGTGGTAGCAGTTGGTCCAGACGCGGCCGGCCTGGATCTCGCGGCCGAAGCGGTAGCAGCGATTCGCATCGCGGCTCCACACGCCCGAGCCGAGCCCGTACAGCGTGTCGTTGGCGATCGACAAGGCTTCCTCGTCGTCCTTGAACGTGGTCACCGAAACGACCGGCCCGAAGATCTCTTCCTGGAACACGCGCATCTTGTTGTGGCCGCGGAACACGGTCGGCTTGACGTAGTAGCCGTCCTTGAGATCGCCCGGGAGCACGTTGCGCTCGCCGCCGGCCAGCACTTTCGCGCCTTCCTGTTTGCCGATGTCGATGTAGCTCAGGATCTTCTCGAGCTGCTCGTTCGACGCCTGCGCGCCGATCATTGTCGACGGATCGAGCGGATTTCCCTGCTTGACCGCAGCGACGCGCTTCAGCGCGCGCTCCATGAACTTGTCGTAGATCGATTCCTGGATCAGCGCGCGGCTCGGGCACGTGCACACTTCGCCCTGGTTCAGCGCGAACATGACGAAACCCTCGATCGCCTTGTCGAAAAAGTCGTCGTCCTTCGCGCACACGTCGTCGAAGAAGATGTTCGGCGACTTGCCGCCGAGTTCGAGCGTGACCGGAATCAGGTTCTGCGCCGCGTACTGCATGATCAGGCGGCCGGTCGTCGTCTCGCCGGTGAACGCGATCTTGGCGATGCGATTGCTCGATGCGAGCGGCTTGCCCGCTTCGAGGCCGAAGCCGTTGACGACGTTCAGCACGCCGGCCGGCAACAGGTCGCCGATCAGTTCGGCCCAGACCAGAATGCTGACCGGCGTCTGCTCGGCCGGCTTGAGCACGACGCAGTTGCCCGCGGCGAGCGCCGGCGCGAGCTTCCACGTCGCCATCAGGATCGGGAAGTTCCACGGAATGATCTGGCCGACCACGCCGAGCGGCTCGTGGAACTGATAGGCCACCGTATCGTGATCGATCTCGCCGATCGAGCCTTCCTGTGCGCGGATGCACCCGGCGAAATAGCGGAAGTGATCGATCGCCAGCGGAATGTCGGCGGCGCGCGTCTCGCGCAGCGGCTTGCCGTTGTCCCAAGTCTCGGCATGCGCGAGCAGATCGAGGTTGGCCTCCATGCGATCGGCGATCTTGTTGAGGATGTTCGCGCGTTCGCCGGCCGAGGTGCGGCCCCAGGCCTTCTTCGCCGCATGTGCGGCATCCAGGGCAAGTTCGACGTCATCCTTGTCGGAACGCGCGACCTCGCAGAACGGTTTGCCGGTGACCGGCGTCAGGTTCTCGAAGTAGCGGCCGGCGACCGGTGCGACCCACTTGCCGCCGATGAAATTGTCGTACCGTGCTTTGAAAGGCACCTGCACGGCCAGGTGCTGTTGCTCGAGCTTCGTCATGTTCATCCCTCCTCAGGAAAGTTTGCAGCCGCCAGCTATACGCATAAGCCGTGCCGTCCTGCGCAGTTCAGCGCTTTTCTGCGCCGGCGAGGTGACGAAGATCAATAAACACCGACATTTACGCACGTAAATTGACGATCGCAACGCGCCGTCCGGACGCCTGCACTTGTGCGGTCGTTGCGGTTGTGTTCTAACCGGAGACAGCGCTACACCGGACTGTCGCAATCTGCGACAGGTGGAAAAAGGTGACCCATGCGTCAGCAGTCCGTCGAAAGTGTCCGCTCCGCGCGCCACCGGTTTTTCGAAGCCGGCCAGTCGCCGCGCGGACTGATTTCCGACACGATCATCGAATCGTGGCGGCGCTGCCGCGCGTCGGGCCTGGCCGCAGAGCGGCGCATCGACAGCGGTCCGATCGAACGTGCGGCGCTCGAAGCGCTGCGCCAGCAGTACGAAGACCTGCGCCTGCTGTGCCGGCCGGAAATCGAGGCGTTGTATACCGACGCCAAGGCGACCGGCAGCATCGTCATCCTGACCGCGCCGAGCGGCTTGATCCTCGAGGCGCTCGGCAATGCCGAATTCCTCGACAAGGCCGCGCGCGTCGCGCTGCGTCCGGGCGTGAGCTGGAGCGAAGAGCACACCGGCACGAACGCGATCGGCACGGCGCTGCACGAGCGGCACTCGGTCGAGGTGCGTGGCGCGGAGCACTACTTCGGTGCGCACCGGATGCTCAGCTGCTCGGCGTCGCCGATCTTCGACGGCCGCGGCCGCACGGTCGGCATCCTCGATTTGTCCGGCGAGGCCAGCGTGCACCATGTGCATGCACTCGGCATGGTCCGCTTCGCCGTCGACCAGATCGAGCGGCGCATGCTCGAGCGCGAACTGGCCGGTCGCGAAGTGATCCGCCTGCATCCCGACGCCGCGCTGCTCGGCACGCATCGCGAGGGTGTGCTCGTATTCGAGGAGCAGCGTCTCGTCGCTGCAAACCGCTACGCGCTGGAGATGCTTGGCGCGAGCTGGGACGAACTCGACCGCTGCCGCTACGATACGTTGTTCGAATCGGCGCGACCCGCCGGCGTGCGCGTCCAGCCGCTGCGCGGTCCCGGCGGGGTCGAGTTTCAGGCGCGCTGCGATCTGGTGCCGTCGCATCTGACCAAGCCCAGGCGGGTGCGCAGCGTGGTGCCGGCGCGCGATCTTGCGCCGCTGTTCGACGCCGAGCTCGACGCTGAACTCGGGCGCGGCGTTCGCCTGCTGCAGGCCGACATTCCGCTGCTGCTGCAGGGCGAGACCGGCACCGGCAAGGAAGTCGCGGCGCGCGAGCTGCACCGGCGCAGCAACCGCGCGTCCGGGCCGTTCGTCGCGGTCAACTGTGCGGCGCTGCCGGAAAACCTGATCGAAGCCGAGCTGTTCGGCTACCGGCCGGGTGCGTTCACCGGCGCGCGCCGTGAAGGCACTCACGGCCTGCTGCGCGAAGCCGACGGCGGCGTGCTGTTCCTCGACGAAATCGGCGACATGCCGCTGTTGCTGCAGAGCCGCCTGCTGCGGGTCCTGCAGGAACGCGAAGTCGCCCCGCTCGGCGGCGGGCGGACCGTCGCGGTCGATTTTGCCGTAATTGCGGCGACCCACCGCGCGCTCGACGCCGACGTCGCCAGCGGCCGCTTCCGGCCCGACCTGTACTACCGCATCGCCCAGGCCCAGCTGCGTCTGAAGCCGCTGCGCGAGCATCCCGCCCGCGGCGCACTGATCCTCGAATTGTGGCGCGAACTGGGTGGCGACGCCGCCGGCATCCGCTTCGATGCGCTCGCCCTGGCGCGTCTCGGCGCGCACGCGTGGCCCGGCAACATGCGCCAGCTGATCGGCGCGCTGCGCGCGCTGCTGGCGCTGGCGACGCCGGGCGCGTCGATCGGCGTCGACGACCTGCCGCAGGAATACCGCGAATCGACGACGATCGCCGCAACCGCCGCGCGCGACGAGCGCGGCGTCGCGCCGCTGCAGGCGCTCGCACGCGATGCGATGCAGGGCGCCCTGAGGGTCTGCGTCGGCAACGTCTCCGAAGCGGCGCGGCGGCTCGGGGTCAGCCGCAGCACGCTGTACCGGCGCCTCGGATCCGCGCCTTCGGGCGGCAAGCAGTAGTCAAGTTAAGGTCCCGACGCGGATTGCGCGGATCAACGCGGATTTTCTCCGATCAAACGCGCCCCGTTCTTGCTCTATCCGCGTTGATCGGCTTCATCCGCGACAAACGACAGTGTCGCCGTTGAATGCCTGCGCCTGAACAGCATCAAATGTCTTCCGGCCACTCGAGGCGATAGCCGACGCCCTACACCGAGGTAGCCGAGGACGACCGGCATGACTTTCGGCCTGTTGCATTCCGACCGGCGATCTACTACAAATGTAGTACGACACCTGTAGAAGAGCAGTCCGATGACCGACGAAGCGTGTGATATCGCCCTGAGCGAACTGCAGATTGCGGTGATGCGCGTGCTCTGGCAACGCAGCGAAGCCAGCGTCACCGACATCGCCGCGGTGCTCGCCGATGAGCGCGGCTTGAAATACACGACGGTGGCGACGCTGCTGACCCGGCTCGAGAAGCGCGGCGTGCTCGCCCAGCGCCGCGAAGGCCGCCAGCTGGTCTATCGCGCGCAGGTCAGCGAGCCGCACGTGCGCCGCTCGATGGTCGCCGATCTGATCGGCAGCCTGTTCGGCGGCGATCCGCGCAAACTCGTCGCGCATCTGGTCGATGAATCCGAAATCGCTCCGGGCGATATCGAACGCGTGCGCAAGCGATTGGCGAAGACTGCACCGCGGAGGACCAAGCCATGAGTCTGCCCCTGGTCTGGCTGGTCGTGCTGGCGCTGCATGCCAGCGTGCTCTTGCTGGCGGCCTGGGCGATCGACGCTGCAGTGCCGTCGTTGCGCGGTGCATGGCGCGAATTGCTCTGGCGCACCGCGTTGTTCGGCGCCTTGCTGACCGCAAGCGTTCAGGTGTTCGCGCCGGCGCAATCGTTCGTCGGCCGATGGCATTGGTCTCCCGCCACGATTTCGCTGCCACAACGGACTGTCTCGTTGCAGGCCGAAGCGGCCGGCCCCGCGGTGACGCCGGCGCGTGTCGCGTCGGCCGCCGGCTCGAAGGCGCCGGCCGGACGCACATTCATGCAAACCCCGGCGCTGGCCGACACAGCCCAGTCCGTCGTGAACGGCCCGGCGGACACCGTCGCCGCGCTGCTGGTCGGCCTGTGGCTGGCCGGCACGTTGACTGCGCTGGCGCGACTCATGAATGGCTGGCTGCATTTGCGCGGCGAATTGAGGCGCGCCGTGCCGATCGCCGGCGCCGACATCGAGGAAGACCTGGCCGAGCTTGCCGCACGTGCCGGCATCGCCGCGCCGCTTCTGCTCCGGCTCGACGGCCTGCCGGGCCCGATTGCGGCTGCCGGTGCACGCATCGTGCTGCCGGCGTGGGCGCTCGATACGCTCGACCGAGCACAGCTGCGCGCGATGCTCGCGCACGAACTCGGCCATGTCGTGCGCCGCGATGCCGGCTGGAAACTGCTGGCCGCCGCCTGGCACTCGCTGTTGTGGTTCGTGCCGCTTGCGGCAATCGCCCGGCGCCGCCTCGACGAGATCGCAGAGCTGGCCTGCGATGCGTTCGCCGCCAAGCAAACCGGCGACGAGCGCAGCCTCGCCGAATGCCTGGCGACGTGCGCCGAGCATCATGCCGGCAGCGACGCGCTGCAGCTCGCGCCGGCAATGGCGGCGCGGCCGTCCGCATTGATCCGGCGCATCGAACGACTGCTCGAGGGAGTCAGCATGGAAACCAATGAATCAAATGCCGTGCCGCGCACGATCGCCGCGCTCGCGCTGGCCGGCGCCGTGTTCCTGCTGCCGGCGATCGGCGTCGATGCCGGTCGCGCACAAGCCGCAACCGCGTCGCCGCCGGCCGCGAAACACGGTTCGTCGGCGCACTCTTCGGTCAGCGTGCAAAGCGACGACGACGGCAACGACACGATGACGATCAGCCTGAGCGACGACGGCCACAAGTTCTCGGCCAGGGTCGAAGGCAAGATCGCATTCAACGGCGACGAAACCGACGTGACCGGCATCGGCGGCGCCGGCACGGCAACCTTCGAGGAAACGGCCGGCGGCGTCACGCGCCGGCTCGAAATCGTCGATCACGGCGGCAAGCTCGAGCGCCGCTACTTCGTCGACCGCGCCGAACGGCCGCTCGACGAAGCCGGGCGCAAGTGGACAGCCGGCGTGGTCCTGCAGCTCGTGCGTTCGGGCATCGGCGCCGAACAGCGGGCCAAGCGTCTCTACGCGAGCGGCGGCGCAGCACGCGTGCTCGACGAGATCGCGCAGATTCCGACCGACTACGTGCGCGGCATCTATCTGCGCGCGCTCATGGACCTCGGCAAGCTGACGCCGGCCGAAGTCGACCGTGCGGTCAGGCTCGCCGGTGCCATGCAGTCGGACTACGAGCGTCGCCAGTCCTTGAGCGCGGTATTCGACAAGCAGGCCCTCGACGCCGCCGAGCAGGTCACGTTCCTGCGCCAGGTGCTGCATTTCGATTCCGACTACGAACGCGCCGAACTGCTGGTCCATGCCGTGCCGCGGCTGGCGAACACCGCCGAAGTGCGCCAGGCCTGGCTCGATGCGGCGCTGCAGGTGAACTCGGATTACGAGCGCCGCCGCACCATGCAGGCCATGCTCGATCGCAAAGGTCTCGATGCCGCGCAGATCGCCGCCATCATCGACGCAAGTGGTTCGATGAACTCGGACTACGAGCACCGCGAACTGCTCGTCGCCGCCGTCAAACAGCTGAACGACCCGGACGCGGTCGCGGTCGCCTACGCACGCTCCGCGCAGAAGATCGGTTCCGACTACGAACGCCGCGAAGCGCTGACCGCGCTGTTGCAGTCCGGCAGGATCGGCAATGCCGGCGCCACGGCCGTGCTCGAGTCCGCCGCGCAGATCCGCTCGAGCTACGAATGCAAGGAGCTGCTGGTCGCGCTGGCCAGGGTCATGCCCGACGACGCCGCGATCAAACAGCGTTACCGCGACGTCGCCGGGCGCCTGCCGGATTACGAACGCGGCGAAGCCGAACGAGCGCTGCGCTAAGCTGCCGACCGGCGCGTCTGGCGCCCGACGGATTGGCACGCCCGAGCCGACACCCGCATCGACCGGAGTCGGTGCGGCGCCGATAACTCAGCGTCATCCGCGTCGCCGCTGCAGCGCTCAGGCGGCGACCGGCGTCCGCGCCGGCGCATGCCAGCGCGCCAGCAATTCGTCCTGGCGCTTGCGCGCCTCCGCCAGATGCTCTTCCTTGATGTGGCCGTAGCCGCGGATGTGCTCGGGAACGGACGCGATTTCGACGGCCAGCGCGTGATTGCCGCGGTCCAGTCCGGCGAGGAGCCTGCCGACGGTGGCGAAGTATTCGTCGATCAGCGCGCGCTCGGTCCTGCGCTCGGCCGTGTAGCCGAACACGTCGAACGCGCCGCCGCGCAAGCCCTTCATCTTCGCCAGCAGCTTGAATGCGGAGAAAACCCAGGCGCCATATTCGGACTTGCGCAGGCGGCCCTCGCCGTCGCGCCGGGCGAACAGCGGCGGCGCGAGATTGAAATGGATCTTGAAGTCGCCGTCGAACGTCTCCTTGATGCGCTTTTCAAAATCACCGCTCGTGTAAAGGCGTGCGACTTCGTATTCATCCTTGTAGGCCATCAGCTTGAATGCGTAGCGGGCGACCGCTTCGGCCAACGCCGTCGCGCCGGGCGCCTTCGCCTGTTCGGCGCTGCGCACCTGCTCGACCAGCGCCCGGTATTTCGCCGCGTAGCCGGCGTTCTGGTAGTCGGTCAGAAAATTCACGCGGCGCGCGATCACGTCGTCGAGCGTCGCGCTCAGGCGCGAATCGTCGAGTACGAGCGGCAGCGCGTCCGCCGGCGCCGAAACCTTGCCCAGCGCGGCGTCACGCACCGCGGCGATGTCGTGCGCCGCCATGCGGCCCCAGTTGAACGCCGTGCGGTTCATCTCGACCGCGGCGGCGTTCAGCTCGATCGCACGCATCAGCGCATCGTGGCTCAGCGGCACCCAGCCTTTCTGCCAGGCGTAGCCAAGCATGAACAGGTTGCTGGCGATCGAGTCGCCGAGCAGCTTGTTGGCGAGTTGCGTGGCGTCGACCAGCTCCGGCGCGCCGCCGTCGAGTGCGGTCTTCACCGCGTCGACGATCTGCAGTGCGGGAAACTGCATGTCCGGGCGCGTCGTGAATGTGCCGGGCATCGCCTCGTAGGTGTTCAGCACGACGCGCGACCGGCCGGCGCGGATCTTCGACAGCGCCCAGTAATCGTTGACGACGACCATGTCGCAGCCGAGCACGAGGTCGGCCTCGCCGGCGGCGATGCGCACCGCATGGATGTCGCCCGGCGCCTGGGCAATGCGCAGGTGGCAGGTCACCGCGCCGCCCTTCTGGGCGAGGCCGGTCTGGTCGAGCACGGTCGCACCCTTGCCTTCGAGATGCGCGGCCATGCCGATCAGCGCGCCGATCGTCACGACGCCGGTGCCGCCGATGCCGGTGACCAGGATGTTCCACGGCTGCGAAAGATCGGTCGCGAACGTCGGTTGCGGCAATGTGGAAAAATCCACCTGGCCGCTGCCCTTGCGCTTCTTCAAGCCGCCGCCATGGATCGTGACGAAGCTCGGGCAGAAGCCGTTGACGCAGGAATAATCCTTGTTGCAGTTGCTCTGGTCGATCTCGCGCTTGCGCCCGAATTCGGTTTCCTTTGGCAGCACGGCCACACAGAACGACTTCTCGCCGCAGTCGCCGCAGCCTTCGCAGACCAGCGAGTTGATGAAGATGCGCTTGGCCGGGTCTTCGATCTTGCCGCGCTTGCGCCGACGGCGCTTCTCGGTCGCGCAGGTCTGGTCATAGATCAGCACCGAACAGCCTGGGACGTCGCGCAGGCGCTTCTGCACCGCATCGATCTCGGCGCGATCGACGAACTCGACGCCGCTCGGGAAGATCGAACGGTTCGACCACTTCTCGATGTCGTCGGACATCACGATGATCATCGCGACGCCTTCGCTGCGCACCTGGTGCGCGATGTCCGGCACGGTCAGCGTGCCGTCGACCGGCTGGCCGCCGGTCATCGCGACCGCGTCGTTGTACAGGATCTTGTAGGTGATGTTGACCTTCGCCGCGATCGCCTGGCGGATCGCCAGCGAGCCGGAATGGAAATACGTGCCGTCGCCGAGGTTCTGGAACACGTGCTTGGTTTCGGTGAACGGCGCCTGGCCGCACCAGGTCGCGCCTTCGCCGCCCATTTGCGTGAACGTGTCGGTGCGCCGGTCCATCCAGGTGACCATGTAGTGGCAGCCGATGCCGCCGAGCGCGCGCGAGCCTTCCGGCACGGCGGTCGAGGTGTTGTGCGGACAGCCGGCGCAGTAGTGTGCGGGGCGCGGGAAGTTCGCGCGCGGCAAGGTCAGTTCGTGTTCCTTCTCCTCGATCCAGCGCATCCGCGCATCAATCGCGTCGCTGCGGAAGAATTTGCCGAGGCGCTTCGCGATCACGATCGCGATCATCGCCGGCGTCAGCTCGCCGGTGCTCGGCAGGATCCAGTTGCCGTCCTCGTCGTACTTGCCGACGATCGACGGCCGGGTGTGGCGGCCCTGTTCGAATTCGGGCCAGTTGTACATCTGCTCCTTCATCTGCGATTCGATGAACGAGCGCTTCTCCTCGACCACGATGATGTCTTCGAGGCCCTTGGCGAATTCGCGGATCCCGACCGGCTCCAGCGGCCAGGTCATGCCGATCTTGTAGACGCGGATGCCGATGTCGGCCGCCGCCTTCGCGTCGATGCCGAGGTATTCGAGCGCCTGCAGCACATCGAGGTAGCTCTTGCCGGTCGTGACGATGCCGAGCCGCGCCTGCGGCGAATCGATGACGACGCGATCGATGCGGTTCGCGCGCGCGAACGCACACGCGGCCTTGACCGCGTACTGGTGCAGGCGCATTTCCTGGTTCAGCGGCGGATCGGGCCAGCGGATATTGAGGCCGCCGGCCGGCAGTTCGAAAGCGTCATCGCCCGGCAAGACGATATCGAGCTGATGCGGATTGACGTTGACGCTTGCGGAAGACTCGACCGTCTCCGCGATCGTCTTGAAGCCGACCCAGCGCCCGGTGAAGCGCGACATGGCCCAGCCGAGCAGGCCCATGTCGAGAATGTCCTGCACGCCGGCCGGATTCAGCACCGGCATCATCGCCGAGACGAATTCCAGCTCGCTGCCGTGCGGCAGCGTCGACGAACGGCACGCGTGGTCGTCGGCGGCGAGCGCGAGCACGCCGCCGTGCTTCGACGTGCCGGCCGCGTTGCCGTGCTTGAACACGTCGCCGCTGCGGTCGACGCCGGGGCCCTTGCCGTACCACATCGCGAACACGCCATCGAATTTCGCGCCGGGGAACAGGTTCGTCTGCTGCGTGCCCCAGACCATCGTTGCGCCGAGGTCTTCGTTCAGGCCGGGCTGGAATTCGATCGCTGACGCCTTCAGGTGCTTCTTCGCCTTCCACAATTCGAGGTCGAAGCCGCCGAGCGGCGAGCCGCGATAGCCGGAAATGAAACCGGCCGTGTTGCGGCCGGCGGCACGGTCGCGCATCTGTTGCATCAATGGCAGACGCACCAGCGCCTGCACGCCGGACAGATAGATGCGGCCTTCGGCACGCGTGTACTTGTGCTCGAGCGTGTAGTCGAGGTCGAGCTTGGCGGCAGGAACGGACATGGCGGTATCGCAGCGGGAAATCGGCCGGTAATTCTACCATTCCAGCCACATCGGCTCCGCCTGGCGGCAGATCACGATCACAAGACCACCACGAAGGCGCGAAGGACACGAAGAGAAGCGCGAGCGAAGGAGGAAGTCGCAGAGCGATCAACGGAAACTCCAGGAGGGAGCGGGCAAGGCACGCTTCCCACCTCAGCGCTCCCGCCGTACTTCGCGGCCTTCGCCTTTCGATGGGCAGGAGCCCGAGTGCCTCGAAGGCCATGGATGGCCGAGAGAGGCCGTGGTGAATCTTTTGATCTGCTTGTGAAGCGCCGCGATTCAGCGAGGAAGCCGGTACAATACCGGCGACTCGAACTGTGGATCGATCGGATGTCGGATGGGCTGCGCAGTGACGTGCTGATCATGGGCGGCGGCCTGGCCGGGCTGTCGCTCGCGATCCAGCTGCGCCGCGAGCTGCCCGCGTTGCAGATTCGCGTGCTCGAGCGCAACCGCCACCCGGTGCCGGAAGGCGCGTTCAAGATCGGCGAGTCGACGGTCGAGATCGGTGCGCACTACTTCGACACGGTGCTGGGCCTCGAGCCGCATCTTGAGCAGAGTCAGCTGCGCAAATTCGGTTTCCGTTTCTTTTTCAGCGAGGGCCGCGAAGATCTGAACAACACGGTCGAGCTCGGCGTCAGCCGCGTGTTCCCGACGCCGAGCTGGCAGCTCGACCGCGGTATCCTCGAAAATCATCTGGCCATACACGCCGCCGAGCTCGGCGTCGATTTCATCGACGGCGCCACCGTGCATGCGATCGACTGCGCCGCGGGCGACGCCCCGCACCACGTGCGTTATCGCCGCGATGGCCGGCTCGCCGAGGCGAGTGCGCGCTGGCTGGTCGACGCGAGCGGCGGCCGCGGCCTGCTCAAGCGCAAATTCGACCTGGCCGAGACCAATACGCACGACGCCAACGCGGTGTGGTTCCGCATCGCCGAGCGGATCAAGATCGACGACTGGTTCGACGACGCTTCATGGAGCGCGCGCACCGACCCGCGCGAGCGCTGGCGTTCGACCAACCATCTGTGCGGGCCCGGTTACTGGGCCTGGCTGATTCCGCTGGCGTCCGGATCGCATTCGGTCGGCCTCGTCGCCGACCCGAGCCTGCATCCGCTCGACACTTACGATACGCATGAGAAGCTGATGGCCTGGTTCGCCCGGCATCAGCCGGCGTTGCATCGCGCGCTGGCGAAGAGCACTGCGCCGATCCAGGACTTCGTCTTCCAGCGCCACTTCTCGCACGGCTGCAAGCAGGTGTTCTCGGCGCAGCGCTGGGCGATCACCGGCATCGCCGGCGTGTTCCTCGATCCGTTCTATTCGCCGGGCAGCGACTTCATTGCGATCTCCAACACCTATATCACCGACCTGATCGCGCGCGACACGCGCGGCGAGCGCTTCGCGCGCGAGGCGCGGTTGTACGAACAACTGTACTTTTCGTTTTACCGCAACATGCTGACCCTGTACCAGGATCAGTACCCGATGTTCGGTCATGCCGAGCTGATGCCGCTGAAGGTGACCTGGGACTATGCCTGGTACTGGGGCGTGCTGTGCCAGTTCTTCTTCCAGCAGCGCCTGACCGACCTGGGGCTGTTCACGCGTCTCGCCGCGCCGCTCGCCGATTGCGAAGCGCTCAATCGCGACATGCAGCTGCTGCTGCGCCGCGCCGCCGGCACCTCGATCGGCACGAACTCGGCGACCATGATCGATCAGCAGAAATTGCCGTGGTTCGCCGAACTCAATCGCGGCCTGCGCGACGAGCTCGACGTCGATGCGCTGCAACGGCGCATCGAGGACTCGGCACGCATGCTGCGCGCGCTGGCCGCCGAAATCCTCGCACGGGTGCGCGAACTCGGCCCCGTGGCAATCGACGATCTGCCTGCGCTGGCGCATCTGGGCGACAGCGTCGAGCCGAACCTGCTGCGCGAAGCCGCCTGAGCGCCGTTCGGTTTCGCGCAAGCGTCGCGGGAAACGCGTTCCGCCCATCGCCTGATCCATCATCGTTGTTTCGCAAGGAAAAATAATTTCCTTGAAACCCCGAAGAGCGCCCTGATGTCGTCTAGAAGGAAAGCGTAATCATGCTCGCGCTCATCGCCAGGGGTTGTTTCACTGCATTGCTTTCGCGGCACCACGGCGCCTCGCTGATGGTTCGCGCGCTGGCTAGCCGCCAACGCGTGCCGCGCACAACCGGCGATCGCCTGCGAGCCCTCCCTCCGGACGCCATCGCGGCCGTGCCGCATTACCGGCGTCCCTAGACCGAACTCTCCGGTCGCGTTCCAACCGCGTTCGTTCGTGGCTCCGTCCAGGAGGTGCGTCGTGCCGCCCACATCCCGCTGATCCGCAGTTTTCGCGAAATCCCTCTTTCACTGAAGGAATGGCTGTCATGTCGTGGGAAACCCTCAACTGGATGCAAATCGCAAGCATTGCCGGCGTCGTCGTCGCGCTGCTGCTGCTGTACTCGTGCCTCGTCTACGTGCCGAACAATCGCGTGGGCATTCTCGAGCGCCTGTGGGCGGGCAAAGGCTCGGTAGAACACGGCATCATGGCCTTGAATGGCGAGGCCGGTTATGTGCCGGACCTGCTGCGCGGCGGCTTCCATGTGCTGTTCCCGTTCCAGTACCGCGTGCACAAGACCAACCTAGTCACTGTGCCGCAGGGCGAGATCGGCTATGTGTTCGCGCGCGACGGCAAGCCGCTCGAACCGGGCCAGTCGATGGCCGGGAACGGATCGGCTGACGACTTCGAAGATGTCCGCGCGTTTCTCGCCGCAGGCGGCCAGAAAGGTCCGCAGCGCAAGGTGCTGCGCGAGGGCGTCTACGCGATCAACGCGGCGCAGTTCGTCGTGCTGACCCGCGCCTCGACCTACGCACTGGCGCTGGCCCAGTCCGACGGCGACACGATCGAGGCGATGCGCGCGCAGATCGAGGTGCGCGGCGGGTTCCACCCGGTCGTGATCAACGACAGCAAGGACACGATCGGCGTCGTCATCGTCCACGACGGCCCGGGCCTGCCTGCCGGCGAGCTGATCGCGCCGTCGGTCGGTCAGGATCGCCGTCTCGCCGCCACGTATCACAACAACTTCCAGGATGCCGACCGTTTCCTCGCCGCCGGCGGCTATCGCGGCCGCCAGTACCAGGTGCTGGTCGATGGCACGTACTACGTCAACCGCCTGTTCGCCAGCGTCGAGTTCGTCGAGAAGACGATCGTGCCGATGGGCATGGTCGGCGTCGTCGTGTCGTTCACCGGCAAGCATGGCGAGGACCGCTCCGGCATCGAGTACCAGCACGGCGAACTGGTCGGCGAGGGCGAACGCGGCGTCTGGGAAACGCCGCTGCTGCCCGGCAAGTATCCGTTCAACCGCTTCGCCGGTTCGATCATCAAGGTGCCGACGACGAACTTCATCCTGAAGTGGGAATCGGGCCAGTCCGGCTCGGACTTCGACCGCAACCTCAAGGAAATCTCGCTGATCACCCGCGATGCGTTCGAGCCGACCCTGCCGCTGTCGGTCGTCGTCCACATCGACTACAAGAAGGCCGCCAAGGTGATCCAGCGCTTCGGCGACGTGCAGAAGCTGGTCGAGCAGACGCTCGACCCGATGGTCTCGGCGTATTTCAAGAACACCGCGCAGACCAAGACGCTGATCGAGCTGCTGCAACAGCGTTCGGAAATCCAGGTCAGCGCGCTGAAGGAAATGAAGGAAAAGTTCACGATCTACAATCTCGAGCTGCAGGAAGTGCTGATCGGCACGCCGAAGTCGCCGGTCGGCAACGGTCAGATCGAGACGATGCTGGTGCAGCTGCGCGACCGCCAGATCGCCCGCGAGCAGATGGAAACCTACGAGCGCCAGGAAGCCGCTGCGGTCAAGGAGCGCACGCTGCGTGAAGCGGCCGCCGTCGCGGCACAGCAGAAGAGCCTGACCGAATCGCGCATCGCGATCGAGATCGCCGAGAACAAGGGCCTGGCCGAGGTCAAGACGCAGACCCGGCAAGGCGAGGCCGACGCGGCAAAGATCCGCAACGTCGCCATGGCCGACGCCGAACGCATCCGCGCGATCGGCGCGGCGAACGCGAACCGCATCGAACTCGAGGGCGCGGCAACCGCGCTCGCGGCGCAGAAGCAGGTCGAAGCGTTCGGCGGCCCGGAAATCCGCCTCGCCCAGGAAATCTCCGCGCAGATCACCAAGGCGATCGCCGACGGCAAACTGCCGGTCGTACCGCAGGTCGTGGTTGGAGGCAACGGCAGCAACACGAACGCGATCGAGGCGATCACGGCGATGATCATGGCGGCGGGGCAGGAGTTCCGCAATCGCCAGCCGCTTGCGACACGCACCAACAGCTGACGACGTGCAGCAGCT
>Ga0268264_10001770_pt1 | contig 19745 bp, 20 predicted proteins | sample KBSSwiS32_FD_190357 | JGI IMG/M metagenome (GOLD analysis project Ga0268264, IMG submission 190357) | Switchgrass rhizosphere microbial communities from Kellogg Biological Station, Michigan, USA - KBS Switchgrass S3-2 (SPAdes) (version 2) | ecosystem: Host-associated > Plants > Roots >...
GGTGGCGTTCTGCACGCCGTTCTCCGCTCACTGGTTCCTGTTCCTCAACAGCTCAGAAACCTAGACAGGGAACGGCGTGCTCACATTTAGACCCGCTCAGGCACCCACGGAAGCGTCACAAGAGCCGGAAAAGCCGGGTCGCTGCGCTCCCACCACTGGCCCATGACCGACTTCAGTTGGGAGCGCAAAGTCACCCGGCCACCAGCCACTGGATGGGAGCGCAGCGACCCGGTCTTGTCGCGGCGAAGCCGCGCGCCCGGCGATCGGCCCCAGGGCCGCGACGACTGCGCCGAAGCGAGCGCAGCGAGCCAGGCGCCCGCGAGCAGCGAGCGTCGTCGCGGACTGGGGCCGAAGCTCGCCGGGGTAGCAAGCCAGCCGAAGCTCGCCGGGGTATTCAGTCGTTGAAGTGGCGCGCCCGGGCGAAGCAGAACAGGCCGTAGCAGGCCAGCCCCAGCGCGACCGCGATGAGCAGCGCGGGGCCGAAGGGCTGCTGGAGGACCTTGTGCAGCGCCTGGTCGAGACCGCCGGACTTCTTCGGGTCGTGGGTCAGGCCCGCGTAGAGGAACAGCACGCCGACGATGCCGAGGGTGACCCCCTTGGCCGTGTAGCCGGCCTTGCCGAACCACAGGTAGGCCTTGCCGGTCTCGCCGGACCTGCCCTCCGCGTTGATGTGCTTGGCGAACTTCTCGTTGTAGGCGCGGTAAATCATGTAGGCGCCGGCGACGATGATGCCGACTCCGACGAGGCAGACGATCACCTGGCCGCCGGGCCAGTTCATCACCTTGGCGGTCGTGGAGTCGGTGCCGTTCTTCTTCGACGTGCTCGACCCGGTGGCCGCGTGGACGGCGCTGATGCCGATCACGACGTAGACCACGGCCTTGCCCGCGGCGGTCAGCCGCTTGCGCACCTGGGTGAGGCCTTCCTCGTCCCGGTAGCCGTAGAGGGCCTCCAGCGCCTGCCAGACGGCCAGCAGGAACATCCCGATGCCGATCGCCCAGACGAGGAACTCGCCGAAGGGCTGCTGCTTGAGCTGCTGGATCGCCCCCTGCGAGTCCGCGGAGCCCGTCCGGTCGCCGAGGGCGAGCTGGATGGCCAGCCACCCGACGACGAGGTGCATGATGCCGTAGGCGATGAGACCGATCCGCGCAGCGCGGTCGAGCCACTCGCTCTGGTGGGCTTGATGGCCCGCTGCCTGTGCCTGGGTGCCGATGCTGGTCATGGTGGCGCCTCCCTCTCCAGAGAGCCGATACCCGCCGAGGCAGCGCCGCATGCGGAGCCGCGGGGCTACGCCAAGGTGGGTTTGTCGCGCTGCACGGCGCCCAGCACTCCGTTGACGAACTGCGGGGACTCGTCGGTGGACAGGTCGCGGACCAGCGCCATCGCCTCGCTCACCGCGACCGCGTCGGGCACGTCGTCGGCGTAGAGCAGCTCATAGATGCCGAGCCGCAGCACGTTGCGGTCGACGGCGGGCATCCTGTCGAGGGTCCAGCCCTCGGCGTACGACGCAAGCACCTCGTCGATCCGGACCAGGTGGCCGACGACCCCGCGGACCAGGTCCGCGGTGTAGGGGTTCGTGGGGCCATCGCCCTCCGCGATGGCGCGCTCGAGCGCGTCGGTGGCCGATTCGCCCCGCACGTCGGAGGCGTAGAGCAGGTCGAGGGCGCGCTTGCGCGCCTTGGTCCGGGCTCCCACTAGAAGGACGTCACTAGGAGGAGACCCGGCCGAGGTAGGAGCCGTCGCGGGTGTCGACCTTGATCTTCTCCCCCGTGGTGATGAACAGGGGTACGGCGACGGTCGCGCCGGTCTCGACGGTCGCGGGCTTGGTGCCACCGGTCGACCGGTCACCCTGCAGCCCCGGCTCGGTGTAGGTGACCTCGAGCTCGACCGAGGCGGGCAGCTCGATGTAGAGCACCCGGCCGTCGTTGCTGGCCACGATCGCCTCCTGGTTCTCCAGGAGGAAGTTGGCCGCGTCGCCCACGATCTCGGGAGCGATCTCGACCTGGTCGTAGGTGCCGGTGTCCATGAAGACGTAGGAGGTGCCGTCGTTGTAGAGGTACTGCATCGTCCGCTTGTCGACGTTGGCGACCTCGACCTTGACGTCCGCGTTGAACGTCTTGTCGACGGTCTTGCCGGACTCGACGTTCTTCAGCTTCGAGCGCACGACCGCGCCGCCCTTGCCGGGCTTGTGGTGCTGGAACCAGATGACCTGCCAGAGCTGGCCGTCGAGGTTGAGCACCATGCCGTTCTTCAGGTCGTTCGTCGTTGCCATGTCGCTGCGTTCAGCCTTCTGTCGATGAGCGGGGTCGCGTGGTGGTCGAGTTGTCAAAGCACGAGTGGTCGTGGACCAGCGGACGAGTCTAGCCAGGTGGAGCGCGATTCCCTGCTTTCGGATCTGGCGCCACGCGTCACCCTGGGTTTGACTGGCGGGGTGGCGGAGCTGGGCGCGGTGCAGGCACTGCTGCTGGACCCGCGTCGGCACGGCAGCATCGCCGACCGTGCGGCGCACGCCGAAGCCGTCGAGGCTAGGTACGGCGAGGTCGAGACGGTCATGAACGAGCTGACCGGGCAGCCGACCTGGGACGACCGCTCGCAGGGCTGGGTCGACGACCAGCTCGCCCTGGCCACCGCGGTCGTGCTGCAGATCGGGACGCACCGCGGCGCCTACGACGACGCCCGGGCGTGGGGTGACCGCGCGCTGGAGCTGGGCCGCAACGGCTCGCGGGTCCACCGCGCCGACCTGCTCCTGCACCTCTCCGAGCTGCACCGCGTCACCGGACATCCGGAGCGCTCGGGCGAGCTGGTCGCGGAAGCGGTCGAGCTCCTGCACCTGTTCGAGCTGTCCGCTGACGACGTCGACGCCCTCGCCCCGGTCACCTGCCACGCGTTCTTCTGCCTAGGCGCCCAGGCCTACTGGGAGGGCAGGCACGACGACGCGCGGCCGCTGCTGGCGCACGCACTGGCGCACGGCGGTGACTCGGTGCCCCATCTGTGGTCGCTGGTCAACCACGCGCTGGTGCTGACCGACGACGGGGACCACGAGGCGGCGCTGCGCTTCGAGGAGGCGGCCGTCGACATGGCCGAGCGGATCGGCGACGAGGTCGCGATCATCGGGGCCCGCAACAACCGCGCCTGCACCCTTCGCCAGCTCGGCCGCCTCGGCGAGGCCTACGACGCGTTCTCGGAGCTGCTGCCGGAGATCCTCGCCAAGGACGTCCCGGACGCCGTCCTGACCAGCTGCGAGGACTTCGCCTGCGTGCTCTTCGACCTCGGCCGCGACCACGACGGCGCGCTCCTGGTCGGTGCCGCCCTGGCCGAGCGGGCCGGCACCGGCGTCCCGCGGATGGCTTTCCAGGAGGCAGCGCTCGAGCCGTCCGTCGGCGCCGGCCGGCAGCGGCTCGGTGCGGAGTGGGAACCGCTGCTCGACCGCGGTGCGCACCTCGGGGTGCTGGCCGCCGTCGCCGTGGCACTGCGGCCCGGAGACGACTGACCAGCCGGGCTACTTGAGCTCGTAGACCACCACGACGTTGGCGGTCAGGTCCTGCTGGCCCGGCTGCAACGGGATCGGCGCGGCGTGGGCCGCCGCGCCCGCGGCCGAGTAGCCCAGGTCCTGGTCGACCGGCTCGTCGCTGACCTCGCTGATCCGGACGATGTCGCCCAGCTCGCCGCCCGCGTGCTCGGCGTACTCCTTCGCCTTGGCCTGGGCCTGGTCGAGCGCGTCGGTCCGTGCGGGTGCCAGCTTGCTGTCCGCGTCACCCACCTGCAGCTGCAGGCCGTCGAGGCTGACCCCGGACCCGCCCGCCGCCAGTGCCGTGCTGACGATGTCGCTGGCCTTGCTGAGGTCCTCGACGGTGACCGAGACGGTCTGGTTGACCCGGTAGCCCCGCAGGGTCCGGGGCTGGCCCTTCTCGTGGCCGTACTCCGGGTAGAGCGACACGTCAGTGGTCTGCACGTCCTTGTCGGCGACGCCGGCGGCCTTGAGCGAGTCGACGACCGCCTGCATCGCGGTGTTGCCGTCGTTCATCGCCTGGTCGAGGTCGTCGCGCAGCACGCTCACGCTGAGCTGGAAGCCGAGCTGGTCCGGCACGACCGCGACGTGCCCGACGCCGGTGACCGTGATGGTCCGCGTCGTCGCCGACGTCTCGGCGTGGGCTGGCTCGGGACCCGCGCTCCCGATCAAGTACGCCGCCACCAGGGCCAGGGCGGCCAGCCCCGCCGCGACCAGTCCCCGCACGCTCACCGTCACCCGTCCGTCCATAGAACTCCTCCGATCGCTCCGTCGACTCGCTGATCGGCGATCGGACGTGCGTCAGGACGGGTTGGTTCCCGCGATCGTCTCCAGGGCCATCCGGTAGCCGTCGACGCCGTGGCCCGCGAAGACCGCCAGGGCGTGCGGCGTCACCACCGAGGTGTGCCGGAACTCCTCCGGCCGCTGCTCGGGATGCGAGATGTGCACCTCGACCAGCGGTGCGGTCAGCTGGGCGCAGGCGTCGAAGAGGGCGTAGGAGTAGTGGGTCCACGCGGCCGCGTTGAGCACCACCGGGGACGCGTCGTCGGCAGCGTCGTTGAGCCAGTCGAGCAGCTCGCCCTCGTGGTTGGTCTGCCGCACCTCGACGTCCAGGCCCAGCTCTCGGCCCCACTCCACGCACTTCGCCGCCAGCTCGTCGAAGGTCGTGGAGCCGTAGATCTCGGGCTGGCGGCGGCCGAGCCGGCCGAGGTTGGGGCCGTTGAGGACCAGGACGACGCTCACGACGCGGTGCCTCCGATCGCGGCGTACGCCGCCCGGAGCAGCTCCTCGCTCGGCCCGGCCAGCACCGCGGGGCGGGCGAGCCCGTCGAGCACGAGGAACCGCAGGGTGGCCCCCCGGGCCTTCTTGTCCACCCGCATCAGTGGCAGCAGCTCGTCGAACGGCATGTCCGGGGCGCTCGTGGGCAGCCCCACCGCCGCCAGCACGGTGTGGTGGCGGGCCGCGGTCTCGTCGTCCAGCCGGCCCGCGAGCCGGGCCAGCTCCGCGGCGTAGACCATGCCGACCGCCACCGCCTCGCCGTGGCGCATCGCGTAGGCGCTGTGCTTCTCGACGGCGTGGCCGAGCGTGTGCCCGTAGTTGAGGACCTCGCGACCGGGGTGGCCGGCGGCGCCGCCGGTCTCGCGCAGGTCCGCGGCCACCACCTCGGCCTTGACCCGCACGGCCCGCTCGACGAGCTCGGCGAGCACCTCGGACCCGGGGTCGAGCGCCGCCACGGGGTCCTTCTCGACCAGGGTCAGGATCTCGGGGTCGGCGATGAAGCCGCACTTGACGACCTCGGCCATCCCGCTGACGAGCTCGCGCGGCGGCAGGGTCGCCAGCAGGTCGAGGTCGCAGAGCACGCCGGCCGGCTCGTGGAAGGAGCCGACCAGGTTCTTGCCGGCCCCGGTGTCGATGCCGGTCTTGCCGCCGACCGCCGCGTCGACCATGCCGAGCAGAGAGGTCGGCACGTGCACGACGCGGACCCCGCGGAGCCAGGTCGCCGCCACGAAGCCGCCCACGTCGGTCGTCGCCCCGCCGCCGATCGTCACCACCGCGTCGGAGCGGGTGAACCCGGCGGCGCCGAGCCGCTCCCAGCAGTCGACGACCACGGCGGCGGTCTTCGCGGCCTCGCTGTCGGGGAGCTCCACGTCGAGGACCTCGAGGTCCGGAAGCTCCACGGTGAAGCCGGGCGCGTGCAGCAGGGCCACCCGGCGTACGCCGTCGCCGAGCACGGCGGGCAGCCGGTCGAGCACGCCGCGGCCGAGCTCGACGTCGTAGGGCGCGCCGCTGGCGACCCGGATCGTCGTCACGACAGCGCCTCGAGGATCTCGGCGGCGACCTCGTCGGCGGTCCGGTCGTCGGTGTCGACCACCAGCGTGGCCACCGACTCGTAGATCGGGGTGCGCTCGTCGAGCAGCGCCTTGATCCGGCCGCGGACGTTGCCGAGCAGCAGCGGCCGGGAGGTGCCGAGGCCGACACGCTTCACCGCGTCGGACAGCCCGACCCGCAGGAACACGACCTGCTGTCCGGCGAGCAGCTCGCGGGTGGCCGGGTCGAGCACCGCTCCCCCGCCCAGCGCGAGCACGCCGTCGTGGGTGGCCAGCGCCTCGGCGACCGCCTTGCTCTCGAGGTCGCGGAAGTGCGCCTCGCCCGACTCCACGAAGATGTCGGAGATGCTGCGGCCCTCCAGCGCCTCGACGTCGGCGTCCGTGTCGCGGGCGGCCACGCCCCACGACCTGGCCAGCAGCTCACCGACCGTGCTCTTGCCGGCGCCCATCGGGCCGACCAGCACGACGCGCGGACCGCTCACTTGAACCGGAGGGTGTCGAGGTAGGACTCCGCGTTGCGCCGGGTCTCGCGGACCGAGTCGCCGCCGAACTTCTCGAGCACCGCGTCGGCCAGCACCAGCGCCACCATCGCCTCCGCGACGATCCCGGCGGCCGGGACGGCGCACACGTCGGATCGCTGGTGGTGGGCGGTCGTCGCCTCGCCGGTCGCGACGTCGACGGTGCGCAGGGCTCGGGGCACCGTGGCGATCGGCTTCATCGCCGCGCGGACGCGCAGCACCTCGCCGGTGGTCATCCCGCCCTCCGTCCCGCCGGAGCGGCCGCTGAGCCGCCGGATGCCTGGGCCGCCGGGACCGTCCTCGAGCACCATCTCGTCGTGCGCCAGTGAGCCCGGCGTGGCCGCGAGCGCGAACCCGTCCCCGACCTCGACGCCCTTGATCGCCTGGATGCCCATCAGCGCGCCGGCCAGCCGGGAGTCGAGACGCCGGTCCCAGTGCACGTGCGAGCCGAGCCCGGGCGGCAGCCCGTGCACGACCACCTCGACGACGCCGCCGAGCGTGTCGCCGTCCTCGTGCGCCTGGTCGATCCGCTCGACCATCTGCTTGCTGGTGTCGTTGTCGAGGCAGCGCACCGGGTCGTCGTCGAGCCGGGCCACGTCGTCCGGCTCGGGCCACAGCCCGTCCGGCGCGCGTACGCCGCCCAGCTCGATCACGTGCGAGACGATCCGGGCGCCGACCGCCTGCTCGAGGAAGTTGGAGGCGACCCGGCCCAGGGCCACCCGGGCGGCGGTCTCGCGGGCCGAGGCGCGCTCGAGAACCGGCCGGGCCTCCTCGAAGTCGTACTTCTGCATGCCCGCCAGGTCCGCGTGGCCCGGGCGCGGACGGGTCAGCGGCGCGTTGCGCGCCGACCCCTCGAGCTCGGCGCGGGTCTCCTCGTCGAGAGGATCGGCCGACATCACCTTCTGCCACTTCGGCCACTCGGTGTTGCCGATCTCGATCGCCACCGGGCCGCCCTGGGTCTCGCCGTGGCGGATGCCGCCGACCAGGGTCACCTCGTCCTGCTCGAACTTCATCCGGGCACCGCGCCCGTAGCCGAGCCGGCGGCGCGCCAGCGCGTCACGGACGTCGTCGGAGGTCACCCGCACATGGGCCGGCAGCCCCTCGAGGATCGCGACGAGGGACGGGCCATGGGACTCGCCCGCGGTCAACCAGCGCAACATGTCCGTAAGTCTCTCAGCCGTAGATGGCGTCGACCGCGGGCTGTCCGAGGAAGATGCCGAGCAGGGCGCCGATCAGCATGAACGGCCCGAAGGGGAAGCCCACTCGCATGAGCTGGTAGTTCCACCTGGCCAACGCCAGGAGCGACCCCGGCAGCGCGAAGACCAGGAAGCCGAGCCAGACGCCGAAGAACAGCTCGCCGGGTCCCAGGAAGCCCAGCACGAACCCGAGCAGCGCACCCAGCCGAACGTCGCCGAACCCCATCCCGGCCGCGTAGATGCGCCACATCAGCCAGAACAGCGACCGCACCACCACCAGGCCGACGAGCCCGCGGACCAGCTCGGTGCGGGCACCGAGCGTCAGCCACAGGACGACACCGGCGAGCAGCACGTAGAGCGTCGCGGGCAGCACCAGCCGGGTCGGGATGTAGCGGGTCCGCCAGTCGATGACCGCGATCGCGACGCACACCGGCACCGGCGGGATCACCACGGCCAGCACCGGGTGCCAGCCGTACTTCCAGCCCAGCGCCCCCGCGACCAGGGCCGAGGCGATGGCGCAGCCCAGGGCGAGCCCGCGGACCGCGGCCATGTCGCGGTAGAGCTCCTTGTCGCGCTCGATGGCGTGCAGCCCCCACAGGGAGAAGTCGGGGATCGGCTTGCGGGCCCGTCCGGACGGCTGATCGGCCTCCGTCGTGCTGTCCGCCGGCTCGTCCTCGGGCTCCGGCTCCGGCAGCGACCGGAGCACCACCGGGGTCAGCCCGCCCGCGAGCCCGGCGGCGACGGCGCAGCCGAGCGCCACCCACGGGCTCACCGGTCCGACCTAGCCGCGAGCTCCTCTTCGGCGGCCCGGCGCATCGCACCAGCGGGGACGTCGAGGCGCCCCGTCATTGCGGCGACCTGGTTGACGGCCTGGGCGACCAGCAGGTCCAGCCCACTCAGCACGGTGCGACCGGACCGCTCCGCGGCAGCTGCCAGCGGCGTCGGCCACGGGTCGTAGACGACGTCGAAGACCAGGGGGATGTCCACCACGGCGGCCAGCAGCTCGGGCACCTGCGCCGAGGCGGGCACCGTCGACACCACGACATCGCCGGCCAGCACCTCGACGTCCGCGATGGTGCGTACGTCGACCGTCGGCGCCGAGCGGTGCGCGAGCACCGCATGCACCGTGTCGCCCACCCGCTCGGGGTCGCGGACCACCAGCGTCGCGTGCCGCATCCCGCGCTCGGAGAGCGCCAGCAGCACCGAGGTGGCCGTCGCTCCCCCGCCCAGCACGACCGCCCGCTCGAGGGCCACGTCGTGCTCGCCGAGCACCATCAGCGCGCCGGTGACATCGGTGTTGAGGCCGTGCCTACCGCCGTCCGGCTCGAGCAGCACGGTGTTGCACGCCCCGGTCGCCGCTACCCACTCGTCGTAGGAAGACAGCAGCGGCACCGCCTCGCGCTTGAGGGGCATGGTGAGCGACAGCCCCCGCCACCGTGCCGGGTCCAGCCCCGCCACGAACCCGGCCAGCCCGCCGGCCGGGACCGCCACCGCGTCGTACTCCCAGTCGAGCCCCAGCGCCGCATAGGCGGCGCGGTGGACCACCGGCGAGAGCGAGTGGTCGATGGGGTCACCGAGGACGGCGCAGCGCACAGTCCGACAACCTACAAGTCCACTCAGCAGGCGTCCGAGGACTCGCAGTACTGCAGGTACTCCTGCTTGAACTGCTGGAACTCCGTGTAGCTGTCGGTGAACTTGGTCTCGCCTGTCTTCAGGTTGACCGTGACGTACCAGAGCCACGGGCCGTCCGCCGGGTGCAGCGCGGCCTGGATCGCAGCGTCGCCAGGAGAGTCGATCGGACCCGGCGGGAGACCTGGGTACTTCCGGGTGTTGTACGGCGAGTCGACCTGGAGGTCCTCCTCGGTGAGCGCCAACCCGATGTCGTCGCGACCCAGCGCGTAGTTGACGGTCGCGTCGATCTCGAGCAGCCCGTTGGTCAGTCCGTTGTCGGGGTTCTCCAGCCGGTTGTAGATCACCCGCGAGATCTTGGTCCGGTACTTCCCGCGGCCCTCGGCCTCGATCAGGCTCGCGATGGTCATGATCTCGTGGGGGGTGTAGCCGAGCGCCTGGGCACCCGCCTCCAGGTCGTCGTCGTTCGCCGACTGCTGCCAGCGCGCGACCATGTCGTGGAGCATGTCGGCCGGCTTCTCGTTCGGGCCGAACTTGTAGGTCGCCGGGAACAGGTAGCCCTCGGGGTCGCCCTTCGCGTCCTCGGGCAGCCCGAGCGCCTTCGGGTCCTTGAGCGCGGCGTCGAAGTCGGCCTTCTTGAAGCCGGTCTCCTTCACCAGCCGCTCCTCGATCTGCTTGACCGTGAACCCCTCCGGGATCACCACGTTGGTGGTCACGATGTTGCCGGGGTCGACGAGGATGCTGACCACGTCGGAGGCCTTCATCTCCTTCTTCAGGGAGTAGAAGCCCGGCTGGATGCCGTCGGCCTTGGGGTTCCCGCTCGCGGCGTCGGTGAACGCCTCGACGGACGCGACGACGCCCTTCGCCTTCAGCCCGCGGCCCATGACGGCCAGAGTGTCGCCGGACTTGACCTCGAAGCTGACCTCGCCGGTGCCCGGACCGGGGTAGTCCTTGGCCGAGGCGAACTGGTCCTTGACCTTCTGCAGGCCCACGCTGACCCCCCAGTAGCCGGCACCGGCCAGCACGGCGACGATCACCAGGGCAATCAGGCAGCCGGGCCCGCGGCGGCGGCTCGTCTGGGCGCGCCGGCCTCCGGCGGGGGTGGGGGTCTGGTCCCCGAGCAGGCTCTCCATGTCAGTCATGGGGTGGTCCTCACCTCGATGATCTCTCCCGGCGCGGTGCCGCTGGTTCGTTCGGTGTCCAGCACGTGCTGCAGGATCACCACCGCCGCGGCCTGGTCCACGACCGCGCGGCGTTTGGCACCTGTGCGGCCACGGTCGCGCAGCATAGCCTCCGCGCTCACGGTCGTGAGCCGCTCGTCGGCGAGCCGAACGGGGACGGGCGCCACCGCGCGGGCCAGCCGGGCGGCCCACTCCCGCACCTTCGCGGCGGCCGGACCCTCGCGTCCCGACAGCGAGCGCGGCAGCCCGACGACCACCTCCAGCACCCGCTCCGGGTCGCCGTCCTGCTCCTCGACGAGCAGCTCGGCCAGCCTGGCCAGGTCGCCCCGGCCGCGCGCGACGGTCTCGACCGGCGTGGCCAGCATCCCCGATGGGTCGCTGCGCGCGACGCCGATCCGCGCGTCTCCGGGGTCGAGACCGATCCGTACGCCCTTCCTCATGTCCCTCCCCCACGCCGACCCGTCGTTACCCGTAACGAGTAACGACGGGTCGACGTCGAACGACATATCGCTGAGCGCCGAGCCGTCGTTACCCGAAACGAGTAACGACGGGTCGACGTCGAACGACATATCGCTGAGCGCCGAGCCGTCGTTACCCGAAACGAGTAACGACGGGTCGGCGTGGCGTGCGGGCGGGTCAGGAGGCCGCCACCTTGCCGATTTCGGTGCGGACCAGGGCGAGGGCCTCGTCGATCCGGGAGGCGTCGGCGCCGCCACCCTGCGCGACGTCGTCCTTGCCGCCGCCCTTGCCGCCGACGAGGGGGCCGACGGCACGGACCAGCTCGTTGGCGCTCAGGCCCCGGGCGCGGGCCTCGTCGTTGACCGCGGCCACGACCGAGACCTTGCCGTCGGCGTCGCCGATCACGACCACGACGCCCGGCTGGTCCCGCGGCAGCCGGCCACGTACGTCGAGCGCGAGCGTGCGCACGTCGCCGCCGCTCGCGCCAGGCGCGGCCGTGGCCACGACCGCGACGCCGCCGACCTGCTCCGCACTGCTCGCGAGCTCGCCGGCGCGCGCCAGCAGCTGCCCGACCCGGACCCGCTCCAGCTCCTTCTCGGCGGTCCGCAGCCGCTCGACGATGTCGTTGACACGCTCCGGCAGCTCCTCGGGCCGCGCCTTGAGCGCCTCCGACAGCTGCGCGAGCAGCACGTGCTCGCGCGCCAGGAACCGGTAGGCGTCGGCGCCGACCAGCGCCTCGACCCGGCGTACGCCGGAGCCGATCGACGACTCGCCCAGCAGCTTGATGACCCCGAGCTTGCCGGAGCTGCCCGCGTGGGTGCCACCGCACAGCTCGCGGGCCCAGTCGCCGACCGAGACCACCCGGACCCGGTCGCCGTACTTCTCCCCGAACAGCGCCATCGCACCGGACTTCACCGCCTCGGCCTGGCTCATGATCTCGGCCTCGACCGCGAGGTCGTCGAGGATCACCGCGTTGACGCGGGACTCGACGTCGGACATCACCGACTCCGGCACCGCGCCGGTCGCCGAGAAGTCGAACCGGAACCGGCCGGGCGCGTTCTCGGAGCCCGCCTGGGTCGCGGTCTCGCCCAGCGCCTCACGGAAGGCCTTGTGCACCATGTGCGTCGCGGTGTGCGCGCGCGAGATCGCCAGGCGCCGTTCGAGGTCGACCACCGAGTGCGCCTCCAGCCCCGGGGTCACCTCGCCGTTGAGCACCGTCGCCTGGTGCACGACCAGCCCGGTGATGGGCGACTGCACGTCGTCGACGCGCAGCCGCGCGCCGTTGGCCAGCTCGATGATGCCGTGGTCGGCGAGCTGGCCGCCGCCCTCGGCGTAGAACGGCGTCCGGTCGAGGACCAGCTCGACCTCGTCGCCCTCACTGGCACTGTCGACCACACCGCCCGCCGTGACCAGCCCGCGCACGGTGCCGTCGCTCACCACCTCCGAGTAGCCGGTGAACTCCACCGGCGCGCCCAGCGAGTCGGCGACGGCGCGGTACGCCGTGGCGTCGCGGTGCGCGCCCTTCTTGGCCCGGGCGTCGGCCTTGGCCCGGTCCCGCTGCTCCTGCATCAGCCGCCGGAACCCGGCCTCGTCGACCACGAGCCCCTGCTCGGAGGCCATCTCCAGGGTCAGGTCGATCGGGAAGCCGTAGGTGTCGTGCAGCGCGAACGCGCGGTCGCCCGACAGCTCGTGGCCGCCACCGGCCTTCACCTCCGCCGCGGCCATGTCGAAGATCGAGGTGCCGGCGCGCAGCGTCTGGCGGAACGCGTCCTCCTCGGCGTAGGCCACCGCCGAGATGCGCTCCCAGTCGCGGTGCAGGCCGTCGTAGGTCTCGCCCATCTTGTCGCGGCTGACCGGCATCAGCTCCGGCAGCACGCGGTCCTCGCAGCCGAGCAGCCGCATCGACCGGATCGCCCGCCGCATCAGCCGGCGCAGCACGTAGCCGCGGCCCTCGTTGCCCGGGGTCACGCCGTCACCGATCAGCATCAGCGAGCTGCGGACGTGGTCGGCGACCACGCGGAAGCGGACGTCGTCCTGCCAGGAGTCGAGCCCCGTGTTGGCGCCGTAGGTGCGGCCGGCGAGCTCCTGAGCCTTCTCGATGACGGGGAACATCACGTCGATCTCGTACATGTTGTCGACGCCCTGCAGCAGGAACGCCACCCGCTCCAGCCCCATGCCGGTGTCGATGTTCTTCTTCGGGAGCGGGCCGGCGACGTCGAAGTCGTCCTTGGCCCGGAACGCGCTCAGCTCCTCCTGCATGAAGACCAGGTTCCAGATCTCCAGCAGCCGGTCCTCGAGCTTGGTCGGCATGTCCGGGCCGAGCTGGGTCGGGTCGAAGTCCGGTCCGTGCTCGCTGCCGCGGTCGTAGAGGATCTCCGAGCAGGGGCCGCCGGGGCCCGGGATCCCCATGGACCAGTAGTTCTCCTTCTTGCCCAGCCGCAGGATCCGCTCGTCGGGCAGGCCGGAGACCTGCTTCCACAGCGCCAGCGCCTCCGGGTCGTCGACGTAGACGCTGGGGTAGAGCCTGCTCTCCTCGAGCCCCCAGCCGCCCTCCGAGCGCGGCTTGGTGACCAGCTCCCACGCGAGCTCGATGGCGCCCTGCTTGAAGTAGTCGCCGAAGGAGAAGTTGCCGCACATCTCGAAGAAGGTGCCGTGGCGGGTGGTCTTGCCGACGTCCTCGATGTCGGGGGTGCGCACGCACTTCTGCACGCTCACCGCCCGGGGGTACGACGGGGACTCCTGGCCCAGGAAGTAGGGCTTGAACGGCACCATGCCGGCGTTGACGAACAGCAGCGTCGGGTCGTCGAGCAGCAGCGAGGCGGACGGGACGGCGGTGTGTGCACCCCAGCGCGTGTCGTTCTCGAAGTGCGCGACGAAGTTGCGCCTGATCTGCGCGGTATCCATCAGCTCCTGCCCTCCTCTTCCTGTCCTCGTGCGTTGCCTGTGGTGAGCTCTGGTAGTCCATGAGGCGCGAGGGCGAAGCGCTCCCGCAACTCGGTTTCGGCCTCGGCCTTGCCCTGGGCCACCTCGTCGCGGAACATCCGCAACCCCACCGCGGCGCCGTTGAGCCGGTCCTGGAGACCGTCGATGGTGAGCGCCTCGGCCGCGCGGCGCCCGCGGATCACCACGTAGATCCCGGCGCCGGCCCCGGCCACGAACCAGAGCCCGCGTCTCATGCTGCAGGTTCCCCAGCAGGCTCCGGCCCAGCCATGGCCGAGCGCTGCCGGGCCGCCCACTCGCGCCGTACCTCCCGCGTCTCCGCCCGCCGCTGCTTGCGCGAGCGCTTGACCTCCTGGCGCATGTGGAAGCGGATCCGGTTGCGGGTCTCCGGCGCCAGCGCCCGGCGCAGCCCCTGGAAGAGCGAGGCGGTCTGGACGACGGTCTCCTTGAGCAGCAGGTCGGCGAAGACCGGCGCGGGCACCATCGGCACCGGCTCAGGCTCGGGCTCCGGCTCCCCCACCGTCGTGATCACGAACTCCGGTGCCGCCGGTCTGTTGTCGAGCAACCCCGTTTGGGTCATGGAAACGGTTTCGGGCAGTCGGCTCGGGTCACTCGATGCGAGCAGGGCGGCCACCCGAGCGTCCAGCCGGCGCACGCGTACGGCGAGGTAGAGGACCACGGCCGCCAGGACGGCGGTCACGGTCGCGAGCACCATCACCATGGTCAACGACCCTATCGCGCCACTATTTGCCACGGATGATCCGCCGGACCCGCTCCCAGCGCTCCTTGAGCGCGGCCTCGGCGCCGAGCGAGGTCGGCTGGTAGTACTCCGCGTCCAGGACGACATCGGGTGCGTACTGCTGCTCGGCGATGCCGTACGGCGCGTCGTGGCTGTAGGTGTAGGTCGCCCCGTGGCCCAGCTTCTTGGCCCCGTCGTAGTGCGCGTCACGCAGGTGCGGGGGGACCGCGCCGATCTTGCCGGCGCGCACGTCGGCCTGCGCGGCGGTGATCGCGTTGATCACCGCGTTGGACTTCGGCGCGATGGCCAGGGCGATGGTGGCCTGGGCGAGGTTCAGCCGGGCCTCGGGCATGCCGATCAGCTGGACCGCCTGCGCGGCCGCCACCGCCGTCGGCAGCGCGGTGGGGTCGGCGAGGCCGATGTCCTCGCTGGCCAGGATCACCAGGCGCCGGGCGATGAAGCGCGGGTCCTCCCCCGCCTCGATCATCCGGGCCAGGTAGTGCAGCGCGGCGTCGACGTCGGAGCCGCGCACCGACTTGATGAAGGCGCTGGTCACGTCGTAGTGCTGGTCGCCCTGGCGGTCGTAGCGGACCGCGGCCTGGTCGACGGCGGTCTCGGCGGTCTCCAGGTCGATGGTGCTGTTGCCCCGCGCGGCGGCCGCCCCCGCCGCCGCCTCGAGGTAGGTCAGGGAGCGGCGGGCGTCGCCGCCGGCGAGCCGGACCAGGTGGTCGAGCGCGTCCTGGTCGACCGTGTAGGCGCCACCCAGCCCGCGCTCGTCGGTGATCGCGTGGTCGAGCACGGCGCGGATGTCGTCGTCGGTCAGGGTCTCGAGCCGGAGCAGCAGGCTTCGTGAGAGCAGCGGCGAGATGACCGAGAAGAACGGGTTCTCCGTGGTGGCCGCCACCAGCGTGACCCAGCGGTTCTCCACCCCGGGCAGCAGCGCGTCCTGCTGGGCCTTGCTGAAGCGGTGCACCTCGTCGACGAACAGCACCGTCTCCTTGCCGGTCGCCACCAGCTCGGCGCGGGCGGCGTCGATGGCGGCCCGGACCTCCTTGACCCCCGCCGAGACGGCGGAGACCTCGACGAAGCGCCGGTCGGTCTGCTGGCTCAAGATCGCGGCGATCGTGGTCTTCCCGGTGCCGGGCGGGCCCCAGAGCAGCAGGGACATCGACCGGTCGCCCTCGACCAGCTGCCGCAGCGGTGACCCGGGCGCGCGCAGCTGCTCCTGGCCGACCAGCTCCTCCAGCGTCCGGGGGCGCATCCGTACGGCGAGCGGCGCCGCCGCGTGCGCCGCGGAGCTCAGCGAGCCGCCGCCGGCTCGCGGTCCGGTGGACCTGCGCAGCGAGTCGCCGTCGAAGAGCCCGTCAGCCTCGCCCAAAGGACTTCGCGCCGAGGTCGTACCAGGTGTCGGAGTAACCGGGGTGGTTGAGGACGTCGTCGCCCATGGTCGACTGTCCCGGCTGCGCGTTGCCCTGGCTGTCCAGCCCCAGCAGCGAGGACGTCGCGGGCTCGGTCGGGTGTGCACCGACCTCGCCTGGGAAGTGGCAGGCCACCTTGTGCTTGGGACCGATCTGGAGCAGCGGCGGCTCGACCTTGGCGCAGATCTCCTGGGCGATCGGGCAGCGGGTGCGGAACCGGCAGCCCGAGGGCGGGTTGATCGGGCTGGGGACGTCGCCGGTCAGCCGGATCCGCTCACGCCGGCCTCCGATCGCGGCCTGCTTGACCTCGGGCACCGCGGAGAGCAGCGCCTGCGTGTAGGGGTGGTGCGGGTGGACGTAGATGCTGTCGCGGTCGCCGATCTCGACGATCTTGCCGAGGTACATCACCGCGACCTCGGGGCAGAAGTGCCGCACGATCGCGAGGTCGTGGGCGATGAACAAGAACGCCACGTCGAACTCCTGCTGGATGCCCTGGAGCAGGTTGATCACCTGGGCCTGGATCGAGACGTCGAGCGCGGAGACCGGCTCGTCGGCGACCAGCAGCTTCGGGTTGAGGGTGAGCGCACGGGCGATGCCGATGCGCTGCCGCTGGCCACCGGAGAACTCGTTGGGGAAGCGGTTGTAGTGCTCGGGGTTGAGCCCGACGATCTCGAGCAGCTCCTTGACCCGGCCGAGGACCTGCTTCTCCGGCACGATGTTGTGGATCCGCAGGGGAGCGCCGACGATGGAGCCCACGGTGTGCCGCGGGTTCAGCGAGGTGTAGGGGTCCTGGAAGATCATCTGGATCTGGCGCCGCAGCGGCTTGAGCTCGCGCTGCTTGATCTGCGCGATGTTCTTCCCCTCGAACATGATGTCGCCGCCGGTCGGCGTGAGCAGCCGGGTGATCAGCCGGCCGGTCGTTGACTTCCCGCAGCCCGACTCGCCGACGAGCCCGAGTGACCCGCCCTCGACGACCTCGAAGGAGATGCCGTCGACCGCCTGCACGTGGCCGACCGTGCGGTGGATCACGCCCTGCGACTTGACCGGGAAGTACATCCGCAGGTTGTTGATCGTCAGCAGCGGCTTGGCGTCCTTGGGCGCCTCGGTCGCGCCGCGACCGACGAACGGGTCGATGCCGGCATCGGTGACCATGGCCGGCTGGTCGTCCCCGGAGTCACCCTGCTCGGCGTGCTCGGGCTCGGTGTGCTCAGTGGTGGACATCAGTGGCCCTCCTCGGCCAGCACCTCGACGAGGTCGGGCGCGATCTCCGGAAGGATCTCGGTCTGGTAGATGGTCTCCGGGTCGGGCAGGTGACAGCGCTTGAGGTGGGCCGAGCCGCGGCTACCCGGGGCCAGCTCGGGCGCCGTGGTGCGGCACAGGTCGCCCGCGACCTTGTCGGTGAACGCGCAGCGCGGGTGGAAGTGGCAGCCCGAGGGCGGGTTGAGCAGGCTCGGGGGGTTGCCGGGGATCGGGATCAGCTTCGCGCTGGTGTCGCCGGTGACGTCGGGCACGCTCGAGAGCAGGCCCCAGGTGTAGGGCATCTCGGGGTGGGTCAGGATCTCGGAGGTCTTTCCGTACTCGACGGCCCGGCCGGCGTACATGACCAGCACCTCGTCGGCGACCTCGGCGATGACGCCGAGGTCGTGGGTGATGATGATGATCGCGGAGTTGAACTCGCGCTGCAGGTCCTGGAGCAGGTCGAGGATCTGGGCCTGGACCGTCACGTCGAGCGCCGTCGTCGGCTCGTCGGCGATCAGCATGGCCGGGTCGTTGACCAGCCCCATCGCGATCATCGCGCGCTGCCGCATGCCGCCGGAGAACTGGTGGGGGTAGTCGTCGACCCGGCGGTCCGGTTGCGGGATGCCGACCCGGTCGAGCAGCTCGATGGCGCGGCGCCGAGCGACCTTCTTGGAGACGTCGGAGTGGACGCGGTAGGCCTCGATGATCTGCGCGCCGACCGTGTAGTAGGGGTGCAGCGCCGAGAGCGGGTCCTGGAAGATCATCGCCACGTCGCGGCCGCGCAGCTTGCGCATCTCGTTCTCCGACAGCGTCAGCACGTCGGTGCCGTCGAGGATGATCTGCCCCGCGAGCTGGGCGTTGGTGCCGTGGAACAGGCCCATGATCGCCGAGCTCGACACGGACTTGCCCGAGCCGGACTCCCCCACGATGCCGAGCGTCTTGCCGCGCTCGACGGTGTAGCTGAGCCCGTCGACCGCCTTGACGACGCCGTCGCTGGTCGGGAAGTGGACCTTCAGGTCCTTGACGACGAGGAGGGGAGCACCAGAGCCGGCCGGACCGGCCACCCCCTCCTCGAGGGTCGTTGCAGATGTGGACACGTGACCTACCTAACCCTGTCTTCGCGAGTGCCGCCAGCCGAGCGGTGCTCACCCAAGTCGGACCCGCGGGTCGATGACGGCATACAGCAGGTCGACGATGATGTTGGCGATGATCACGATCGCCGCGACCAGCAGCACGATGCCCACGACGAGGGAGAGGTCGTGGCGCTGGATGGCGTCCACCGACATCTTGCCGACACCGTTGAAGTTGAACACCTTCTCGGTGATGATCGTGCCGCCGAGCAGGCCGGCCAGGTCGAGGCCGGACAGGGTGACCAGTGGCGTGAGCACCGCGCGCAGCGTGTGCTTGCCGATGACCTTGCGCTTGGTCAGGCCCTTGGCCCGTGCCGTGCGGATGTAGTCCTCGGTGAGGGTCTCCAGCACGAAGGCCCGGGTCATCCGGATGTAGCCGGCCATGTAGACCAGCGCGAGTGTGATCGCCGGCAGGATCATGCCCGTCGCCCAGGCCCACGGGTTGTCCATGAGCGGGGTGTACTGCGGCACCTTCACCACGCCCCACTTGATCGCGACGAACTTGAGAAACAGCAGGCCGATGAAGAAGGTCGGGAACGCGAAGGCCACCAGGGCCAGCGCGACGATGGATCTGTCGATCAGCTTGCCCTTGTTGAGCGCCGCGGTGACCCCGAGGATCACGCCGCCCATGATCCACAGCACGTAGGCCGCGAGGGCGAGCGAGATGGAGACCGGCAGCTTCTCCTTGAGCAGCTTGTTGACCGTCGAGGTGTAGGTGTAGGAGAGGCCGAGGCAGCCCGGGTCGCAGTGGATGACCTGGTCGGGCTGGGCCTTGCGGAGCTCGGCGTTGTCGGGGAAGTCGCGCCCCATGACGAACCCCCTCGCGAACTTGCCCCACTGCTCCACGAGCGGCTTGTCGTAGCCGAGGGCCTTGCGGGTGAGCTCGAGCTGGGCGGGGGTGCACTTCTGCCCGCAGGCATAGCGCTCCGGGTGAGAGGTGCTCGCGTAGAAGAGCAAGAAGGTCACCATGCTCATCACGATCAGGAGCAGCGAGCCGCTGATGATGCGGCGGATGGTGTACGCGAACACGGGCACCTCGGGAGTGTTGGTGGGACCGGTGGGACACCGGATCTCGTGCGGCACCACCTGGTGGGTGGTGCCGCACGAGCCGGCACTACGCCCGCGTCAGCTGACGCGGTGTTGCACTTGATTCAGTTGTCGGAACTCAGTCCGCGGTGGGGTCAGCTCTTGACTGCGATGCAGCCGAGGTCCGGGTACCCGTTGGTGGACGGCGAGTTCACGTAGTTCTCGATGTTCGAACCGTGCAGGAAGTAGAACTGCGTGGTGTCGAGCGGGATGTAGGCGACGTCCTGCACCAGCAGGTTGTCCACGTCGGCCCACATCTGGTTGGCCTTGTCGAGGTCGGGCTCGGCCGCGGCAGCGTCCATGGCGGCGTTGGCTGCGTCGCTCTTGTAGTTGCCGTAGTCCTGACCGTTGGACGACTTGCCGACGATGTTGATCCGG
>Ga0268264_10001775_pt1 | contig 19704 bp, 16 predicted proteins | sample KBSSwiS32_FD_190357 | JGI IMG/M metagenome (GOLD analysis project Ga0268264, IMG submission 190357) | Switchgrass rhizosphere microbial communities from Kellogg Biological Station, Michigan, USA - KBS Switchgrass S3-2 (SPAdes) (version 2) | ecosystem: Host-associated > Plants > Roots >...
TATGGCCTGCTGGGTAAAGGCGCGATTCTGATGCTGACGGCGTATCCGAATCGTACCTCTCCCGTGACGCGGGGCGCGTGGATTCTCGATCGTCTTCTCGCAACACCACCGGCGCCGCCACCTCCGAATGTGCCGACGTTGCCCGAAAACCGCGGCGGTCAGGCAAAGACAGTGCGGGAAAGAATGGAGCAACACCGCGCGAATCCCACGTGCATGAGTTGCCACGGCGTTATGGATCCTTTGGGGATGGCGCTGGAGAACTTTAATACGGTCGGTCAGTTCCGCACGATCGACCCCGAGACATTCAGCCCGCTCGACACGTCGGGGACTCTGCCCGACGGCACGGCGATCAAAGGTCCTGAAGATTTGCGGCGCGCGCTGGCCGCGAAGCCGGATCAGTTCGTTCAGGCATTTACTGAGAATCTGTTGAGTTTTGGTTTGGGTCGCAGTCTTGATTACAACGACATGCCCGCTGTGCGCAGGCTTGTGCGCCAGGCGGCGAAGGACGATTACCGCTTCGAGTCCATCGTCCTCGGTATTGTTTCCAGCGATGCTTTCCGCAAGCGGGAATCGTCATTGCCAAATCGAAGCGTGGCATCTGTGAAGTAGGCGAAAACTCGTAACGGAGGACCGTAAATCATGTTTCTGTCGAAAAAGCACCTGTCCCGTCGAACGATGCTCAAGGGCGCCGGCGCCGCGGTCGCCTTGCCGCTACTGGACGCGATGATCCCGGCAGGTACGGCAATGGCCCAGACCCCCGCAGCGAACAGCCTGCGTTTGGGCTTCGTCTATTTTCCGCACGGCGCTCTCCAGGATGAATGGCAGCCCAAGACGATCGGGCGAGACTTCGAGTTTCCCTACATAATCAAGCCACTTGAACCGTACCGTGACTACATCACAGTGGTCAGCGGTCTGCGTAACAAAGGCGGTGAAGGCGGCACTCCGCATGGTTATACCGAAGAGACATGGTTGTCGGCTGTTCTGCCTCGGAACCGCAATGCAAGCAATGGGCGTGGCACGACTGTGGACCAGATCGCTGCACGTCATCTTGGCAAGAACACACCACTGCCATCGCTGGAACTCTGCGGCGAACCGGGTGGCAACATCTCTTACAGGAGTCCGACTCAGCCGCTGCCGATGGAAGGTAATCCCCGGAAGGTCTTCTTCACGATGTTCGGTCAAGGGGATAACCAGAAGGAACGCACCGCCATTCTGAATACGACGAACAGCCTGCTCGACTACGTGAGGGAATCGACGGCGAGCCTGAACCGCGAGCTTGATCCGGCGGATCGGACCCGAGTGAACGACTATCTGGATTCCGTGCGTGAAATCGAAAAGCGCGTGCAGAAACTTCAGACGAGCACGGCTTCGCTGACCGATTTACCGGATGCACCGCTGGGCGCGCCGGACAGCTTCGATGAACTACTCAACATTCAATTCGAGATGATGGCACTGGCCTGGCAGACAAATCGGACCAATGTGACGACAATGCGCATGGTCAAAGAAGCCAGCATGCGCGTGTATCACAATCTGGGCGTCAGCGAAGCATTTCACCCGACCTCGCATTGGGGCGGATTCCCGGAACGTATCGCCAACTTGCGTCTCATCCAGAACTATCACACCACTGTTTTCGCGAAGTTCGTCGAGCGTCTGAAGGGTATGTCCGATGGTGATGGCTCGGTGCTCGATCATTCGATCATTTTGTTCGGGAGCAACATGGCCAACAGCGACGCTCACGATGCCGATCCGCTCCCGCAGATGTTGGTTGGCCGTGGCGATGGACGAGTTAAGGGTAACCAGCACGTCCACTATCCCAAGGATGCTCCGCACGCGAATATGCTGGTGACGATACTGGATCGCGCGGGTGTGCCCGATACGGAGTTCAAGAACTTCGCCGACAGCACGAGCCCCCTCTCGGAGGTGTAAGACATGACGCGGTTATTCGCACGAAGCATTCTCTGCGCGGCGATCCTGGCCTCCAGTTTAACGGTGGCCGCTGCGCAGAATTCGACGACTGTCGTCAATTCGGTCAATCAACGGCAGGACGACGGCAGCACCCTGCTCCAATGGGCTGTCTATAACGGAGACGTTACCGAAGTGCAACGGCTGCTGAAAGCCGGAGCCAACGTTTCCCTCGCGAATAACTACGGCGTGACCGCAATGGAACTCGCCGCCGAAGTCGCGAATACCCCGATCCTTAAACTGCTGCTGGATGCCGGCGCGAATGTCGATTCGCCCAATCCGGAAGGTCAAACGGCTCTGATGGCTGTCGCGAGAACCGACAACGTGGAAGCTGCGCAACTTCTCCTCGATCGCGGCGCAAAGGTGGACGCGAAGGAGAAGTGGGGCGGACAGACCGCATTGATGTGGGCCTCCGCAAGGCGCCATCCCAAGATGATGGAGTTGCTGATCTCTCGCGGTGCGAACGTCAATGCCCGCTCGACCGCACGGGATTACCAAAGGCATGTGCAAGCCGAAGGCCGGCCCAAGAACCTGGATTCCGGTGGACTGACTTCTCTGCATTATGCCGCGCGCGAAAACTGTGGCGCATGCATCGATGTGCTGCTCCGCAATAAGGTTGATATGAACCTGCCGGATCCGGATGGCGTTACGCCGCTGCTGGTGGCGATCATGAATTCCAACTGGGATCGCGCCAAGCAACTGATCGAGGCTGGGGCTGACGTCAATCAATGGGACGTTTTTGGAGAGTCGCCTCTGTTCAACGCGGTCGGTCAACGTAGTCAACTCTCGGGAGGTAAAGGCGCGAACGATCCGCTGAATCAAACGACGGGCCTTCAGATCGTGAAGATGCTGCTCGAGCGTGGCGCCAATCCCAACATGCAGCTTTTCTTCCGCCCGGCGAATCTCAACGGAGCGTTTAATACGAGAGGTGCGACACCGCTCATCCGCGCGGTCTCCGCGAACGATACGGAGGTCGTCAAGCTGCTGTTGCAAAACGGCGCGGACGCTGCCATCAATATGGCAGACCGCCAAACGCCCATCATGGCGGCCATTGCAGGACGTGGGTCGGAAGCCCAGGTTCTCGAGATGATCACCTTGCTTCACGATGCCGGTGCGGACGTCAATTCCATTGCGCTGGTCGTGCATCGCGAGGATAGCCGCGGCGGTACCGCGCTCCATTATGCGACGCGAAAGCGCTATAAAGAGGTCATCAAGAAGCTTGCCAGCTGGGGCATCGACATGAATGCGAAGGACCAGGACGGTCTCACGGCGCTCGACTATACGCAGTCTCGCGGCTACATGGCTTTCATGGCGCTGCAAACTCCCGTGTATGCCGACGTCGCGACGGTTCTGCGCGAACTGGGGGCGACTGTGGAGTTCAAGGGGACTCCCGATTGGCCAATCCTGGGACCACCTCAAGGCATTGAAGCAGACATCTGGCCGGTTGGGGAATCCGCGGTGCATGCGCCGTTCTACACACATGCCAACTGAGAGGCCGCTTTCGCGGCGCCATTTTCTGCACGCGACCGTTCGTGTCCTGGCGGCCGGTTATGCCCTCGGCGTACAGCGAGGCCCTGCGACCGCCGCAAGAATCTCGACTACAGATCTCGGAAGTGGCCTGACCCTGTTTCAGGGCGCGGGTTGCAATGTCGTGGCGATGCGCGGTGAAGACGGCGCGTTGATGATTGACGGCGGCCTTGCTGCGAATGCCGACGTTCTTCTGAAGGCCGTGAAAGACCGCACCGGCAACAACCGCATAAACACTCTGATCAATACCCATTGGCATCCCGAGCAGACGGGCTGCAATGAAGCCGTGGGACGTGCGGGTGGCATCATCTTCGCTCACGAAAAAACGAAGATGTATCTGAGTAACACCGTCACTTCGACATTATTCCAGGGCCGCCTCAATCCCTTGCCACAGCCGGGGCTGCCAACAAAGACGACGCGTGGCGATGGCTCGCTCGACTTCAGCGGACGCCACATCGACTACGGATACATGCCTGCGGCGCACACGGACGGCGACCTCTACCTGCACCTCCCGCAACTCAACGTTCTCGTCGCAGGGGGCGTGGTTTCCGGAGAGAAGTGGCCTCTTCTTGACTTTCGTAATGGCGCCTGGTTTGGTGGCCGTGTACGCGCGGTCGAAAAGTTGGCAACCCTTGTTCGTCCCGACACACGTGTCGTGCCCGCGGACGGCCGCCTGATTACCGGCAAGGACGTCTCCCACCAAAACGAGATCTATCAGAAACTGTTCCAGGACATGATCGCGTACATGAACATGGGGATGGGCGCTGAAGATGTCGTTGAGCGAAACCCGCTTAAGCAGTATCAGGGTGAACTTGGCGATCCCTCCGCATTCCTGGACGGCGCCTACCGCAGCATGCAAATCGCCTACGTCCCGGATTAGGGACGGTCAGAACCAATGCGAACTGCGCTGATCACGATGCTCGCTCTGATATTGTTTCCTGCTATGCCGGGCCAAAGTGCTCGTACTGTTTCCGATCCCTATGACTCGGAATTCTTCTCCTGCGTCGGCCAACCGGACGGCCGTCTTTTCAACGATTCCAGTGAACACGGGTATAACGGTTTTCGCATGATTGCTGACTTGAATTTTGATGGGCGCGAGGACTTGATCCTTTCGAAAAGCGATCAAACCGGCGGAACGGGCTGCGGTAACTCCGGATGCAGCGTAGTGATTTTCCTGCTACAGGCCGACAAGACATATCGAAGTTTGGAGTTCGGGCTCCATCCTCTCGCGACCGCACTGAGCAGAATCGCAACAGGCGAAGGCCAACTCGTCACCTACGGACATGTCAGCGCATCGGAAGGCGTCCTCGCATTCGACAAGGTTTCGGCCGATTCGATAACTCGAATGAGAATGCAAACCGTTCACGCGAATGATTCGAAAGCGGATGATGCTTTGTACAGTTCCTGGTTTTCCGGGAATATGGCACTGCACGCTCAATATTCGTGGTGCTCGAATGGAAAGCTGGAATGGAGCGACAGGTTTCAGTGACGGGCCCGCGATTGCCTGGCTGCAACCGGCGAAGTAGAATCCCATCCCACTCGGAGGAAAACTGATGCGATTTACTTTCGTTGTCGGCATAGCGTTGATTGCAGGAATGGTTCTCGTGGCTGCTATCAACACCCGATGCCTGGTTCCCGCGCGCCGGCGCACCCGCGGTCATATCAACTCTCCCTGGCCCGGCGGACTTAGCGGCAACTAGCTATGAACTCGAGAAACGCGCTTCAATCTCACTACGACACGGTTTCGAATCTGCATCTCCGGCAGTTGTTCGACGAGGATCCTCAACGGGGACAGCGAATGACGGCGGAAGGCGCGGGCATTTTTCTCGACTATTCCAAGAATCGAATCACAGATGAGACGCTCAACCTGTTGGTCCAGCTCGCATCTGAATGTGGGTTGCAAGCGCGAATCGATGCCATGTTTCGTGGCGACAAGATCAACGTCACGGAAAATCGCGCCGTCTTGCATGTCGCGCTGCGCGCTCCGAAAGACGCCTCCATCATCGTTGACGGTAAGAACGTTGTGCCCGACGTTCACGCCGTTCTGGCCAAGATGGCGGACTTTTCGCATCGGATACGCACCGGCGCATGGACCGGGTACACCGGCAAGCGGATTCGCAACGTGATCAACATCGGCATTGGTGGATCGGATCTCGGACCTGTAATGGCGTACGAAGCCCTCCGGCACTACAGCGAACGCGACATGACGTTTCGTTTCGTATCCAACATCGATGCAACCGACGTCGCTGAAGCGGTGCGTGATCTTGATCCATCGGAAACGCTCTTCATTGTTTCGTCCAAGACATTTACGACTTTGGAAACCATGACCAACGCGCATTCCGCCAGGTCCTGGCTGCTTTCGGGCATGGGTGGCGACATGAAGTCTGTCGCGAAACATTTCGTCGCTGTTTCGACAAATGCGGCGGAAGTTTCAAAGTTTGGGATAGACAGCGCGAACATGTTCGAATTCTGGGATTGGGTGGGCGGACGTTACTCGATGGATTCGGCAATCGGTCTCTCGACGATGATCGCCATCGGTCCTGAGAACTTTCGCGCGATGCTTGACGGCTTCCACCAAATGGACGAGCACTTCCGAACAACACCATTCAGCCGCAATCTGCCTGCGCTGATGGGGCTCTTGACCGTCTGGTACAACGACTTCTTTGGTGCTCAAACAGTGGCTGTATTGCCTTACGATCAATATCTCAAGCGGTTTCCTGCTTATCTGCAACAGCTGGCTATGGAGAGCAATGGCAAACAGGTGACCGTCGAGGGAAAAGAGGTCCAGGATCAAACCGGACCGATCTATTGGGGTGAGCCCGGCACGAACGGGCAACATTCCTTCTACCAACTGCTGCATCAGGGAACCAAGCTCGTTCCGTGTGATTTCATCGCATTTGCAAAACCGTCAAACCCGTTGGGCCGCCATCATGATTTTCTGATGGCAAATCTGTTCGCCCAGGCCGAGGCTCTCGCTTTCGGCAAAACTGCAGCCGAAGTAAAGGCTGAAGGAACTGCCGATTGGCTGGTGCCACATCGCGTTTTTAAAGGCAATCGTCCCTCGAATACGATCCTCGCTGAGCGGCTCACACCGGATACGTTAGGGAAACTCGTTGCGCTTTACGAACACTCGGTGTTCACGCAGGGCGTGATCTGGAATATCGATTCCTTCGATCAGTGGGGCGTCGAACTCGGTAAGGCTCTTGCACAGCGGATCATCCCCGAGCTTGAGAGCGAGTCCGAGCCGGCACTCCGTCACGACAGTTCGACCAGCAACCTTATCCGTCGTTATCGAAAAATGCGATAGAGTAGTTCCATGCCTAGTGGCCATTCCGACGCCCTCGTTTTCTACGGAGTCACCGGTGATCTGGCTTACAAGAAGATCTTTCCTGCGTTGCAGGCGATGGTCAAGCGAGGTCAGCTCAACGTACCCGTTGTTGGAGTCGCCAGATCGCCGTGGACCGTCGATCAACTGAGGGAGCGCGTCCGCGACAGCCTTGAACATCATGGCGGTGTTGATCCCGACGCATTTGAAAAACTATCCCGGTTACTGCGGTACGTCTCCATCGATTACACAGATCCCAACCACTGCAGTGCGATCTCCGGTCAACTCAAGGAAGCGAAGCGTCCAGCAATCTACCTGGCCGTCCCCCCGCAGCTTTTTGAGACCGTGGTGGACCATCTTGAGAAGTCCGGCTGTGTCGCAAATGCGCGCATCATCATCGAAAAGCCGTTCGGCCGCGATCTTGCTTCGGCTCGTGAGCTGAATCAAATCCTCCATCGGGTTTTCGACGAATCCTCGATTTTCCGGATCGATCACTATCTCGGAAAGAAGCCTGTGAATAATATGCTGGTCTTCCGTTTTGCCAACACATTCGTGGAATCGTTCTGGAATCGGAACTACATCGAGAACGTACAGATCACGATGGCTGAAGATTTCGGAGTGGCAGGGCGTGGGGGCTTTTACGAAGGAACGGGTGCCATTCGGGACGTCATCCAGAATCACCTGTTTCAGTTGATCTCCAATCTGGCCATGGAGCCGCCCGCTCGGAATGACAGCGAATCGCTTCGAGATGAAAAATCGAAAGTGCTTAAAGCAATTCCTGCGATCGAGCAAAGCGATGTAGTACGCGGGCAATTCCGAGGCTACCGTGACGAGAAGGACGTCGCCAAAGACTCTCGCACGGAGACATTCGCGGCACTCAAGCTGAACATCCAGTCGTGGCGCTGGAAAGATGTGCCCTTCTATATTCGTGCCGGAAAGTGCTTGCCGGTGACGTGCACCGAAATCGTTGCCCGGTTTCGCAAGCCCCCAACGTTGATGTCCAATGGGACGCTGAAAGAAAATCACCTTCGCTTTCGCATCAGTCCGGACGTTGCAATCGCGTTGGGAATGATGACGCTTGCGCCGGGTGACACTTCTAACGTCGAGTCGACCGAGATGCTCGCATCGGCCGCTCCGCGCGCGGGCGAGATGGAGGCCTATGAACGGTTGCTCGGCGCCGCAATGGAGGGGGATGGAACGCATTTCGCGCGCGAAGATTATGTCGAAGAGGCCTGGCGGATCATCGATCCCATTTTGAAGATGGATACGCCCCTTTACGAGTACGAACCGAAAACATGGGGTCCACGTGAAGTTGATCAGGTCACGCCCGAAGGTGGATGGCACAACCCACTGCCCACCCCGTGAAAACCTCGACATTTCCGGATGCGGCATCGGCTGCTCGTGCGGCCGCTGCGTTTCTATCGGCAGAGTGCCGCGCTGCCGTTGATGCCCGGGGCCGATTTGTCGTGGCGTTGAGTGGGGGCACGACCCCCTGGCTGATGCTTCAGGCGCTCACGCGCGAGGAGATTCCGTGGCACGCGGTCCAGGTGTTGCAGGTTGACGAGAGAATCGCACCCGCGGGAACCGCGGAGCGAAACCTGACCCATTTGCAGGAGACATTGATCAAAGAAGGCCCCCTTAAGCTCGAGCAGCTTCACGCAATGCCCGTGGAGGCCCCAGATCTGGAACAAGCGGCGCAACGATATAAGCAGGTAGTCGAAGCGTTAGCCGGTACGCCACCGGTTATCGATGTAGCTCATCTTGGCCTCGGCGTTGATGGTCACACCGCGTCTCTCATCCCTGGTGATCCCGTGCTCGACATTACAGGTGCCGACGTTGTTATTAGCGGCATTTATCAGGGCACACGGCGTATGACATTGACCTATCCGATATTCAATGCCGCCCGCCAGATTCTTTGGCTAGTAACAGGAAAGGAAAAAGCCGCCGCGCTCGCGCGCCTTCAGGCTGGAGATCTCTCCATTCCTGCAGGAAGGATTCGTCGGGATGACGCTGTCATCTTTGCCGATCGCGATGCGGCAGGCGAATCTCACGGTTGAAGAGCGCGCTTCGACTCGCCTGCACCTACTTAAGAAACGGTCGACAAGCTCGGCGTGAGTGTCTGAATGAATTCCTCGACCATCTCTTTCGCTTGATAATCCGTAAACTGACGTGGTGGGGACTTCATGAAGTACGCTGATGGCGCTTCAAGCGGCCCGCTCAGCCCTTGCTCCATTGCCAGCTTGCAGCAACGCACCGCATCGATGACAACGCCTGCGGAGTTCGGCGAATCCCAGACTTCCAGTTTGAGGTCGAGCTCCAGGGGCACATTCCCGAACGTCTGACCTTCGATCTTGATGTGGCACCATTTGCGATCCTCCAGCCACGGCACATGATCGCTGGGACCGACATGCACATTCTTTTCGCCGAGGTCGTAATCGAGCTGTGAGGTCACGGCGTTCGTCTTGCTGATTTTCTTCGACTCGAGGCGCGAGCGTTCCAGCATGTTGTAGAAATCCGTGTTGCCTCCGAAATTGAGTTGATAGGTTCGAAGCACCTTCACGCCCCGTTCCCTGAAGAGATTGGCAAGCACGCGGTGGACAATCGTGGCGCCTACCTGGGACTTGATGTCATCGCCAATGATCGGAAGTTGGTGCTGTTCGAAACGGGAGGCCCAACGCGGATCGCTCGCGATGAAGACTGGTATACAGTTGACGAAGCCGCATCCGGCTTGCAGAGCCTGCTCCGCATACCACCTCGTGGCTGTTTCACTTCCCACAGGTAGATAGTTCACGACGACGTCCGTGCGGGTTGCCTTCAAGACTTCGGCGACATTTACCGGTGGATCGCTGGACTCGTCGATGACCTGGCTGAGGTACTGGCCCAAGCCGTCGTGGGTTGGGCCGCGGTGAACCGTCACTCCGACGTGCGGCACTTCTGAAAACTTAACCGTATTGTTCGGGCTTGCGAAGATCGCGGCGCTGAGGTCGGTACCAACCTTGGTGATGTTAACGTCAAACGCGGCAGAAAACTCGATGTCTCCCACGTGCAGGCCGCCGATGCTGGCATGCATCAATCCGGGAATGAATTCATCTTCCGGAGCCCTCTTGTAGAGCTCCACACCTTGAACCAGCGATGACGCACAATTCCCGACGCCGACAATCGCAACTCGCACTTTTCTATTAGCCATACAGAACATCTCCTCTTAAAAGACAATGAACGGTGAAAACACATAAATCAAATTGATAATTCTGATATCTCGAATAGATAATTTATATCGATGAATCTGCAGCACCTCCGCTACCTCATGGCCGTCTCTCGTTCGGGCAGCTTCACCGGTGCGGCTTCGGCGATGAACGTGACACAACCGGCGATCAGCAGCGGCATTGCCGAACTCGAATCGCAGCTCGGAGTAAAGCTCTTCCACCGTCATGGCCGAAAGGTCGAGCTGACAATCGAGGGACGCAGTCTGATGAACTATGCGACCAAGATTCAGGACCTTGTTGATGAGGCGGGCCATCGCCTGACGAATCGAACTGCGGCGCGCGGGGAGACCTTTCAATTCGGCTCCATTGATGCTGGAGCGATCTATCTGCTGCCTGATATCCTGCGCGACTATCTCGCCAGGAATCCAGAAGTCCAATTGTCGGTGCAGGTAGCTCCCTCGCGCTATCTCGCCGAAGACATTCTGTCGAACCGGTCGGAATTTGCTGTCCTGACTCTGCCCTTCGATCATCCCCGGTTGGACACACTCTCGCTCTGCAACGATCGACTCATCCTTTGTGTCGGCTCATCGCATCCCTTCAGCAGAAAAAGAAGCGTCAAGCTGGATCAGGTCGTCGGCGAGCCTCTTATTCTGTTTCAGAGCGATTCCGTTTCCCGCCGCCTCGTTGACGAAAGATTTGCAGAGGCAGGCCTGACGCCTCGCGTTGTGATGGCCATGCGGAGCCCCGAAGCCATGCGCAAGCTTGTCGAAGCGGGCGTCGGTATCTCATTTCTGCCATTTATTACGGTACAGGATGCGCTCAAGTCCGGAGAGCTGCGGGAAGTGCGTTTGAAAGGAGTGACGATGAGTCGTGAGATCGGTCTCGCCTGGAAGCGAGGGCGGTACTTCGGCCCCGCGATCCTCGGTCTGCTAGAGGCGATTGTGGAAAAGTTTGGAAAGGCGACTGCTTTCCGGAAGCTGCGGGAACAGGACAGTTAATCCTGAGTTCAGTCGCTATTCGCTGCGCTTTGCAGCGGCCTTAGTTTCCGCTTTTGCTTCCACCTTTGCTGTTGTTGATCCGTTCGATTCCACCCCAAGCTGCTGGAGCACCGAGGGAAGATCCAATCCCAGGGCCTGCAACTGTTGAAGCAGATTGAACACCACGGCGGGGCCGGTGTTTGCCAGACGGTTCATGCCGCTCGAGGCATTCCCGTTGCCGCCGTGGTCGATGACGACAACTTTGTCGATATTGCCGAGTGGCGCGGCGACTGCGCCGAACACGCCAGCGGAAGCCTGAATGATCGCCGGCAATCGTTCGAGAATAGTTTGCAGCTTTGCCGCCTCGTTGAATTGCTTCCAGGCATCGGCCTTGCGTAGGATCGCAATAGCCTCGGCCGAACCCTGGGCTTCAATGGCTTTGGCCTGTGCGAGTCCGATAGCTTCGATTTTAGCTGCCTCGGCTTTGCCCTCCGCCTCCACGGCTGCGGCCCGGCCCACACCTTCCTTGCGTAGTTTCTCCTGTTCCGCCTCGGCCATTGCGATCAGCGCGGCACGGCGTCCTTCGGATTCAAGTATTGCGGCCTGCTTCTGAGCTTCGGCACGGACGATTGCTGCCTCGCGATCGGCTTCTGCCGGCTTGATGACGGTCGCCTGCAATTCCTTTTGCTTGCGCGCCACTTCCTGTTCCTGCACCGCAATCATTTCCTGAGTACGCGTGCGCTCGACCTTGACCTCCTCGGCAACGACAGCTTGCCGCGCGGTCGCCTCCGAAAGTGGTCCTGCCTGAGCTGCCTTGGCTTTCTGCGTCTCGATTTCTGCCTGATACTGCGCCTGACGCAAGGCGAAGTCACGCTGAGCTTGAGCTATTTCCGCGTCCGCGTTGAATTTGGCGCGCTCGCCTTCCTGCATTGCCTGGGAAGACTTGATCTTGGCGTCACGTAAGGCTTCCGCTTCGCCGACGGATGCGTCGCGTTTGACCTCCGCCGTGCGCTTTTTGCCGAGAGCGTTGAGATATTCCTCGTCATCGCTGATTTCCTGGATTGTCAGGACATCGACTCCGATGCCCATCTTCTCGAGGTCTACCGCGGCTTCACTGGTTAACTTCTGTGCGAAGCTGGTGCGGTCGCTATTCACCTCTTCTACGGTAAGAGTGCCGAGAATCGAACGAAGGTGACCTTCCAGGGTCTGAAAAATCACACGTTGAATCTCGTCGTGAGTCATTCCGAGAAAACGCTCTGCCGCCGCCTGCAGTGAGGTGTCGTCGCTGCGCACCTTGACGTTTGCGACCGCTTTCACCGATACCGGCACGCCTTGCACGGTGTAAGCGCGCTTGATCTCGAGGCCGATCGTGATGACATTCAGGGAAAGGTATTCGACCTTTTCGAGCACCGGAACCCGGAGCGCTGCGCCACCCTTCACCATGCGGTAGCCGACAATGCGTCCGTCTGCAGTCTTGCGCCTGCGACCGCTAAGTACGGCAACGGTGTTGGGTGAGACCTTGATGTAATTCCGCCCGATGAGCCATATGCCCATCATGAGCGCGAGGAGAATAAGGACAGCGATTACGGGTATCAGCAGAGTTGTGAGTTCAGGCATAACGACTCCTTGGAGGCCGTTAGGAACGACTAACGATGACGGTTTCCCCGAGAACCTCTTCCACCCGCACCGGTGCGTTTTCTGCAATTGCTTCGCCAGAGCGTGAGCGTGCGATTCGGTCGACGAGTTCGTCTCCGATGCGGCAGCGAACCTGTCCCAGGCCTCCCGCGGGAATGGCCACAGTTACCCTGCCATTCTGGCCGACAACATCCATCGTGTTAAGGGAACTAGTCGCCTGCTGGCCGTACAGAAACTTTGCGAACATATAAATGATCCAGGCAAAGAAAAAGCCGCCGGCAACTCCCGCAACAGATGCTGACGTCGTGCTCAAACCGTAACGGGTCGCGATGGCGCCTATGCCGCCGAACGCGGTGACGAACACGCTGATGCCGCGAATACTGAGAAAACTGGGCCCGCCGTGATCGAAGGAATGATCTGCGTCGACACCGATATGCTCGAACAGTTCGCCAAAGATCAGTGAGAAGAGCAAAAACAGAAAGCCTACCCCGGCAATGGCGAGGAATACACCGAAAGAGGAAAGCTCTGAGATCAGATCGGACATTCTGTGTTGGACTCGCGTTAAGCCTAGGAGAGCAGGAATGCGAAGTCAAGCGGGAGCGGGGGGAATAAGGGGACGGACTACTCAACCCCCAAACTCCGGCGGGAAATTATCGATGTCCTTACGATTTCGGTTCGGAGTTTGGGGGTTGAGTAGTCCGTCGCCTTATTCCCCCCGCAGGTGCGACAACTTACCGCATTGTGGGGCCTCCCTCACCCCGTTAAATTTTGAAATGGGTACACATGAAGCCGTTAACACGAGTGCTTCTCTATCTACAGCTCCTTGCCGTATCGGGATTCGCACAGCAGTCGATTAACTTTGGCACCGTCAGCGGGCAGGTAGAAGACTCGAGCGGAGCCGTCATGGCGCGTGTGACTGTTCGCGTGCTAAACCTCGACCGTAATCAGTCAATGCCCTCGGAGACCGACAGTGGCGGGCGTTTCGCATTTCCTTACCTGTCCGCCGGATCCTACGAAGTGCGAATCGAACAGCCAGGCTTTCAGCCTTTCGTTCGCAAGATAACTCTGTCCATTGGACAACGACTGGACATGCCGATCGTGCTTTCGGTTTCCGGCCTCAATCAGACCGTCGATGTCCGTGGAGACGAAGTGCCGGTCCTCGATACTCTGCGGACCCAGGCGGCCTCAGCGATCCGTACCGAAGAGATTGAAGCTTTGCCGTTGAATGGCCGGAACTATCTCGATCTTGCCGCACTGGTTCCGGCAGTCTCCAAAACGAATACGGGAAACAACGAACGTTTTGCCGAGACTTCAGCCGTTCCGGGAACCGGGATCTCCGTCGCCGGGCAGCGCAACCTTGGCAACAACTTTTTGGCCGATGGGTTGTCGGCGAACGATGATGCTGCCGATTTGGCAGGAACATTCTTCAGTCAGGAAGTTATCCGTGAATTTCAGGTGGTGCGCTCCGGCGGAATTGCCGAGTTCGGGCGCGGGTACAGTGGTTTTGTCAATGTACTGACGCGGTCGGGAACGAACGATTGGCATGGCGCCGCGTACGGTTTTTTCCGGAACCACCGGTTCGATGCGACCAACATATTTGCTCCGGTCGATCCGATATCCGGCAAACGGATCCGGACGCCGCTGACGCAGGCGCAATATGGCATTACCGCCGGGGGGCCGGTGCGGCCGGATCGGATATTCCTCTTTGCCAACTTCGAGCGGGAGGACCTGAACCGTTCGGGGTTCATCACGATCTCCCCGGAAAATGTCGCCGTGATTAACACGCGTCTGGACCAGATCAACTACGCCGCTCCGCGCGTGGCCACCGGTGCCTACCCGACCGGAGACAATCGTACGAACTTCCTGGGTAAGACTGACTTTAACTGGGGGGAACGGACGCGTCTCGCGCTGCGATACAGCATTTATGACATCCTTAGCCCCAACGCGCGCAATGTTGGAGGGCTCAGCGCCGTGAGCCGTGCCACGAGTGTCGGCGATCGCGATCAGACTCTTGCTGCGAATATGGTTCGCGTTCTTTCAAACAACGCCGTTAATGAGACGCGCTTCCAGTTCACGCGTAGTCTTTTCGATGCTCCCGGAGTGGACCTGATTGGACCTGCGATCAATATTTCCGGAGTAGCTAACTTCGGAGCGTCCACATCTTCTCCCACCGGTCGGGACATCGATGTGTGGCAGCTTGCGGACAATGTTTCTCTTCGACGCGGCAGTCATTCGATGAAGGCGGGTGTCGATGTTATCTACAACCGGGTGAACATTGAATTTCCGGGAACTCTTTACGGAACGTACAGTTTCAGCAACTTGGCCAGCTTCCTGGCCGGCACCTACACGACGTTCGGCCAGGCATTCGGAAAAATCGACTGGTTTCAGACAAACCCCAATCTTGGCTGGTTCCTGCAGGACGAATGGAGGATTCGCCACAATCTGACCGTGAACGCGGGTCTGCGCCAGGATGTCGAGTGGCTCATCGATCCCATTGCGACGCAGACAGGGACACTCAGTCCAAGGCTCGGACTTTCGTTTTCTCCTGGGTCGAAGACCGTGGTTCGTTCGGGCTTTGGTCTGTATTACGACCGTATTCCGCTCAGAGCTGTTGCGAATGCGCAGCGCGGCACAGGCATTGAATATCAGGCTGTTTCATTGCAGCGAACACAGACGGGCGCCCCGGTGTTTCCCGATAAGCTTTCGGGGATTCCCGCGGGGGCGCTCCTTAGCCTGTCAACGATAGATCCGAATATCGAGGCAGGCTATGGGATTCAGACGAACCTGGAAATCGAACGGGAAATTACCCGACAGGTCTCGGTCTCCGTCGGCTATCTTCACACCCGCGGGGTTCACATCATCATGCAGCGGAATCTGAATGTCCCGAGTCTCACGGCAGCGCAAGACCCCATCAATCTTGGGCGGCCGAATCCAACCTATGGGAATGTCAACCAGTATAGCGGGCAGGGTGATTCGTATTACGACGGTATGACACTGTCCGTGGAACGCCGCGCAAGAGGGGCCAGTTTGAGAGTCTCTTATACGCTTTCAAAGTCGATTGATAACACGGGCAATGCCTTCTTCAGTTCGCCTCAGGACAATTTCAATTTAAGGGATAACCGTTCGCTTTCCGACAATGACCAGCGGCACCACCTGTCCGTAAGCGGCCAGTTTCGCGCGCCCCGTTTCTCTTCAGCAGGATGGTCCAAGATTGTCGAAGGTTTCAACTTGAACCCCATTTTCGTCTACGGCTCTCCTTATCCTTTTAATATCGTTACCGGAACACAGACCATCCAAACGACACCAGCAAGACCCGGCGTGGGCCGGAATACCGGGAAGAGCTTTAATTACGCAAGCCTGGATCTTCGCCTGAGCCGCGAATTTCGAGTCCACGAGAACGTGTCTCTGGAATTGATGGCCGAGAGTTTCAATGTGCTGAATCGCAGTAATCTCCAGTTTCCGAACAACACGTGGGGAACCGGAAGCGCACCAATCGCTACATTTGGCGCAGCGACGGCTGCCGCCGACCCGCGTCAGACGCAGTTCGGCGTTAGAGTGAAGATGTAAACGTGAATAGAAGAAACCTTCTTCAGAGTCTTTTCGGACTTCCGTGGATCGCGGGCGGCGTTCTGCGTGCGCAAACACACGACCACTCCGCGATGTCGGTCTCGGAGGGCCAGTTCAATCCATGGGTTGTGTCGGACGGAAACGGTGGCTTTTACCTGGCCTATGTCCAACGTAAGGACAGCCACAGCGATGTCCAGCTTCAGCGCTCCACGAGCAATGGACAATTCTCGCCCGGCATTCGGGTCAATGACAAACCGGGCGACGCCGCAGTTCGAAATGAGAATCCTCCGAAAGTCGCGGTGGGGCCGCGCGGGGAGATCTATGTAGCCTGGGCCAACGAGCGGGAGAGGTGGAAAGGGAATATTCGCTTTGCGCGGTCGCTCGATGGAGGAAAGTCTTTCGAGCCCTCGATCAGTGTCAATTCGGGTGCCGAGGGCGCCGCTACCGGCCGTGCATTTCAATCGATCCTCGTCGATTCTGCGGGACGCATTTTTGTTGCGTGGATCGATGAGCGCAACAAGACCAGTGAAGATCGTGGCGCAGAAATATGGATGGCCGTGTCTGAAAATGGCGGAAAAACATTTTCCCAGGATCGAAAGATCGTTTCAGATGTTTGTGAGTGCTGCAGGCTAACTCTTGCCACAGATCGAACGGGTGCGATCTATCTGAGTTATCGAATGGCGCCGAGATCGGGCCCGATGTTCCGTGATATCGCGGTAGCGCGTTCTATCGATCAGGGGCGGACGTTCCGTTCGAGGATCGTCCATCAGGATCGATGGGAACTGAACGCATGTCCTGTAGCCGGCGCCACAATGACGATCGATCCTTCAGGCCAGGCCCACGTCGTATGGTTCACGCAGGCAGGCGATAAGCCAAAGGTCTATCTGGCGTCCTCTCGAGACCAGGACTTGTCGTTTGGAGCACCCATTGACTTCGATCCAAACCAGATGATGGCGAAGCATGCGTATGCGATAGGTCTCGGGGAAGGTCGGGTGTTTCTCGCGTGGGATGATCTCAATGAGGTTTCCGTTGTGAAGTGGGGACTCTATACTCCTGCTTCACCGGCCGTGCGGCTCATGGGCACGATAAAGGGTGCGTCCTACCCTGTTATGGCGCGGAGCGGCAAGCAAATCTGTCTTGTTGCGCTCCAGTCCGAGCGGCCGGAGATCCTTCGGCGGATTCAGAGCGTGAGCACGCTCTAGGTCGCCAGGTCACGACATTAACTTGAAACGGTGCTGACGCAGTAGAATTTCCCCGTGGGTCCAGCGTCCACATTAGATTTCCCCCACTCTGCCAAGGCTGTGCATCGCGCGGTCCTTCCCTGGATCGTGCGCCTTCGCTACGGAATGATTCTTGGTGAAGTAGCGCTCCTGCTGCTTGTCTCTTTAGGACTTCACGTTCATGTGCCTGGTTTTCTGCCGGGATTAGCGGTTGTTCTGCAACTGTGCACGAACATTTGGCTCGGCCGGAGTGGCGAGAAGCTTCCCGAGAATGCAGAACGTGTCGTCGGTCCCTTGCTTCTTTTCGACGCCGTCTGCCTGACGTTGATTCTCGCCGTAACCGGTGGTGTTACGAATCCATTCAGTCTTTTGTATCTCGTCCACATCACTTTTTCCGCCGTGATCCTGCATCGCGCGTGGACGTGGGCGCTCGGAGTTGTTTCTGCCATAGCGTTTGGTCTTTTGTTCTGGATCTCGAACCCTGTGCCGGCATTTCAGACCCACGCAGGCACCGAAGGGGTATCGCTCCACCTGCTGGGAATGTGGGTCGCTTTCGCCACAGCCTCGATGTTGATCAGCTATTTCATTGGGAAGGTCTCGCAGGAGGCTCGGGAAAAGGAGCAGGAACTTTTGTTGATGCAGAAGCGGTTGGCCCGAAACGAAAGGCTGGCATCGCTGGTAACCCTTGCCGCGGGAGCGGCTCATGAAATCGCCACGCCGCTCGCAACAATCGCTGTCTCGGCTCGTGAAATTGAGCGCGGCGCCGGCATGCTGTCTGATAAAGGATTAGAGGAAGACGCGCGTTTGATCCGCGCGGAAGTCGAGCGGTGCCGTTTGATTCTTGAACGAATGGGAGCGCAGGGCGGCGATCCATTTGGCGAAGCGCCCAGCACGATCGATCTTCAGGAATTGCTGCGCCGGACGAAAGACCGGTTTCCGAATCACCAGTCACGAATCGATGTGCAGGTGCTTGCCTCGAGGTCCGCTACATGTACGATACCCGCCAGGGCCGCCGTCGAGGCGCTGGGTGCGCTTGTTAAGAATGCTCTTGACGCGAGCCCGAATGGGGAACGCGTGGTGTTGAACGCGCAGTTGACCGACGACGGTCTACGGTTTGTCATTCGCGATAATGGTATTGGAATGAGTCAGAATGTGATGGATCGCGTCGCCGAACCCTTCTTCACGACGAAGCCTCCGGGCCAGGGAATGGGCCTGGGCGCCTTTCTGGCGCACCTCTTCGCGCAGCGGTTAGGCGGAAGCCTGTCATTCGAGTCCGTTCAGGGGGCGGGATGCACAGCAATTCTGCAACTGCCGATCATCTATCATGGCGAACTAGCAGCAGGGAATCGATGAAGGAGTCTTCCGTCGTTCTTGTCGTTGATGACGAAGCCGTCTTTCGAGATAGACTCTGTCGCGCATTCCGAGGAAGGGGATGGGAGGCGCACGGTCTTGGAGATACCATCGACGTTCTTGAAGTTACAGAAAAGATAAGCCCTGATCTCGTCCTCCTCGATTTGAGAATGCCGGAATCCAACGGGCTCGATTCCATCGCCACGATCAAGACATTCGACTCCACTATCACGATCATCATCCTGACGGGATACGGAAGCATCGCAACGGCACTGCAGGCACTAAAATTGGGCGCGGATCACTACTTGAGCAAGCCGGTGGATGTTGATCAGATTCTTTCAGCTTACGAGGAACTCGGCGCAAAGATGCCTGAAAGAGTCACGCCTCTAACGGTGCCGAGTTTGGCGAGGGTTGAATGGGAACACATCCAGCGGGTATTGTCCGACTGTTCCGGAAATATTAGTCAGGCGGCGAAACTGCTCGGAATCCACCGCCGCTCGTTACAACGCAAGCTCGCCAAATATCCTCCCGGCCGGTAGAGCAAGCCCGCATTTCGTTGTTTTTCGCGATTTCTTTCTCCGCAATTCTGCGAATACCGCCAACTGTCGCTTACAAGTCACTGAACTGCCATCACTCCGTTCTGGAACGTCGAATGAAGACACGGAGATATGTCCGGGAAATTTCCGCCCGAGATCGGGCCGCTGATTGTTCAGAAGAGTCCGCAAATCGTCTGGAGATCGTTTGAGTACTACTCTCCATTAAGAAAACTGCTGGGATACGTATCGGAGCATCCCGGTGAAGCGCTGTCTCTGGCTCAGGCCGCCGACATTGCTTCACTCGAGTACACGCACTTTGCGGCGTATTTCCGGGAGAAGGCCGGGGTGACGTTCAAGTGCTGGATTGACTTTGTGCGCGTCTGCGCCGCGGTGCAGATGTTG
>Ga0268264_10001777_pt1 | contig 19701 bp, 7 predicted proteins | sample KBSSwiS32_FD_190357 | JGI IMG/M metagenome (GOLD analysis project Ga0268264, IMG submission 190357) | Switchgrass rhizosphere microbial communities from Kellogg Biological Station, Michigan, USA - KBS Switchgrass S3-2 (SPAdes) (version 2) | ecosystem: Host-associated > Plants > Roots >...
CTCGCGCCGTCGAGCAGGTCGCCAAGCGCCAACTCGACGCCGAAATCCGCGTCGAGCCGCGTCTTCAAGTCGATCGCCGACAGAGAGTCCAGACCCAGATCCACGAGGGGCCGATCCGGCGCGGGCAACGAGCCCAAGATCCGCCCCGCCCGCTCCTGCAACTCCTCTTCGAGGGCCGCTCGACGGTGCCCCGGTTCGAGCGCCAGCAGCTCGGCGCGGGTCCGACGAACCGCCGGCTCGCCCGCGGCCGGCAAATCGCCGCCCACGACGCTCGATGCCACGCTCGCCAGCTCCCCGGCAAGGAATGCCGCGCGGCAGGCTTGGCGACGGATCTTGCCGCTCGACGTCTTGGGAAGGGTGGCCTCCCGGATCAAAACCACCGAGTAGACATGGACCTCGTGCTCGCGGGCGACCGCCCTGCGGATTTCGTCGATGATCGTCTCGGTCGAAGCTCGCCGGTGGCGCTGAACCTCGAATACCACGACCAGCCGCTCCTCCCCGTCCACCGCCACCGAGAATGCGGCGCCGGCGCCCGGCCGAAGCTCCGCGTGGCTCTCCTCCGCGCTCCGTTCGATGTCCTGGGGATAGTGATTGCGCCCGCGCAGGATGATCAGCTCTTTGATCCGGCCGGTGACGAACAGGCTACCGGCCGCCAGAAAGCCCAAGTCTCCGGTGCGCAGGAATCGGTCGCCGCCTCCCTCCTCCTCTTCGGCGGCCAGCCGGGCGCCGAAGGTTTCCTCGCTTTCGGCGGACCGGTTCCAATAGCCGTCGGCAACGCTCGGCCCCGCCAGCCAAATTTCTCCCACGCGTCCCGGAGGAAGCGGTAGGCGCGAAGCCGGATCGACGACGTTCAAGGTCTGACCTCGTCCGGCCGAGCCGCAGCCGACCAACCGGCGGGATTCCTCGCCGGTCGCAAACTCGGCAACGCCGCGCTCCAACCCCGCGGGGGAAAAGCCCGCGATCTCCGCCCCGCTCCCCGGCTTGCCTCCGGAGACGAACAGCGTCGCCTCGGCCAATCCGTAGCAGGGGTAAAAGGCGCTGGGGCGAAAGCCGCTGCCGCCGAACGCCGCCGCGAACCGCTCCAGGGTTTCGGCATTGACTGGCTCGGCGCCGTTGAACGCCACCCGCCAGGTCGAGAGATCGAGCGCTTCGCGCTCCGCCCCGACGACCTTGCGCACGCACAGGTCGTAGGCGAAATTCGGCCCCCCGCTGGTCGTGGCGGCGTACCGGCCGATCGCTTCGAGCCAACGCGCCGGCCGCTGCAGGAACGAGACGGGCGACATCAGGACGCAACGCCCGCCGACGTACAGCGGCTGCAGGACGTTTCCGATCAGCCCCATGTCGTGGTAGAGCGGCAGCCAGCCCATCACCACCGACTCCTCGGACTGCGCGAAGCCCTGACGGATCAACTCTAGGTTGTGGACCAGATTGCCGTGGGTCACCCGGACGCCGCGCGGCGACGCTGTCGATCCCGAGGTGTATTGCAGAAACGCCAGGTCTTCCGGTTCGATGCCGGGATCGCGCCACCGCTCCGCGTAGGCCGGATCGAGGTCGTCGACCGCCAGCCAATCGATTCCGACAAACTCCGGAGCGCCGCAAAGACGTTCGGCCAGAGCGGCGGTGGTGAGAGCGATCCGCGGCGACGCGTCGGCCACCAGAGCGCGCAATCGTTCCAGGTTGTGGCCGCGCCGCGGCGGGTAGGCGGGCACCGCGATCCAGCCGCCGTAGAGGCAGCCGAAGTACGCCGAGATGAACTCCAAGCCGGAGGGAAAAAGGAGCAGCGCCCGCTCGCCCGTCGCTCCCCGCGCCGAGAGCGCCGCGCCGATCGCCCGCGCTCGCGTGTCGAGCTCGACGAAGCCGAGCTCCGCCGTCGCCACCTCCCCGTCGCCGAGAAAGGTGTATCCCGAACCGAGGCAAGGCGCCGCCGCGCGGCGGCGCAGCAGCTCGACGAGCGTCGTTTCCGGCCTTTCTTTCAGCCCCTTCATCGCTTCCCTTGACGCCTCGCCGAGCGCAGCTTCAGCAAGCCGACTCTTTCCACCCGCTCCTGCTCGAGCAGCCAGTGCCGCCGATCGATCGCTGAAACGACCTGCCGCAGCTCTCCAAGGGTGATCTCCGGGCGGGCGACGCTCTCTCGCAGCAGGGCCTCGAACTGTTCAACCATCGGCTCAACCACCGAATCCTGCAGGAGGCCACAATTGAAACTGAAGACGCCCGCGAGGCCGTCTCCGGCCGGCCAAAGCTGGAGCGCCAGCCCACCTACCGCCGAGTCGACTTTCTGCTCGAGCAAACCGAACTCCAAACCTTCGATCTCGGGTGCGCGCAAGGCCATCGTGTCGAAAGCGAATTCGACCAGCGGCACGTGATCAAGATCGAGATCGCGTTCGAAGAAGGCGACCGCCTGCTCGAAGGGAAGGGCCTGATGCATGTGCGCCTCCAGGAGCGCCCGGCGCGCCCGTCCGATCAATTCCCGAAACGTGGGTTCGCCTTCAAACGAAACGGTGAGCGCGACCCGGCGCGCGAACAGCCCGATCAGGGGCTCGGTCTCCGGGCGGTCGCGGCCGGAGATGTTGGTGATCGAAGCGATCCGTTCCAACCCGGACGTGCAATGAAGTAGTGCCATGAACGCGGCGAAAAGAGTCATGAAATGGGTCGCCCTCTCCGCCGAAGACAGAGCGGCGATGCGACTTGAGAGTTCCCCGGGTAACAGAAACTCCAGCACTCCGGATTTTGCGGAGCCGGGTCGCGGCTCGTGTTCGATCCGACTCGCGAATCGAGCGAGTACGGGTTCGAGGCCTTCGAGCCGGGTCCGCCAAAAACTCAGGTGGTCGGCGAGCACTTCACCTCGCAGCCACTCTTGCTCCCAAGTCGCGAAGTCCCCGTACTGCACCGCGAGGTCGGGCAACGGCGAGGCGGCGCCGAGGCGAAAGGCCTGGTAGAGCGTCGTCAGCTCGCGCAGCAGCACTTCGCCGATCGACCAAAGATCGGACACGATGTGGTGAAAGGAAACGAGGACGATCGACTCTAGGGCACCCATGCGCAGGAGCACGACCCGGCCGAGCGGCGGTCTGGCGAGATCGAAACGGTGCGCCGCCGTCTGAGCAGCCAGCCACTGGGCGAGCCCGGAAGCCACCTCGATCGCGAGGCCGGAGAGCTCGACCACCGGTAAAGTGAGATGCGCCCTCGCCACCGTTACCTGAACCGGCACGCCGTCGTCCTCGAAGCGGCAGCGCAAGACCCTGTGGCGGCGCGAGATCTCGGCGAAAGCTCGTTCGAGCGCACCGCCGTCGAGGGAGCCTCGAATCGTCAATGCGCCGGCGATGTTGGCCACCTGACCGGCGGCCAGTTGCTCGATCAGCCAGATCCGCCGCTGGGCAAAGCTGAGCGGCCAACGATCCTGACCGCCGGGAGCGGGCACCAAGGCCGGGCTCGCCGGCTTGCCCCGCGCGGCTTCGATGCGCGCAGCGAAACCGGCGAGCGTCGGCGCCTCGAACACCGCCGAAAACGGCAGATCGACGCCGGTGGCCAGGGCGATTCGGTGCAGAAGCCGGGCGACGAGCAACGAGTGCCCCCCCGAGGCAAAGAAGCTCGCGTCTCGACCCGGCGGCGCTCCGCCCAGCAACTCCACCCAGATCCCGGCCAACAGCTCTTCCAGAGGGTTCAGGACCGACGGCGCGGCCGGGACGTTCTCTTCCGAAGACCGAGGGGCCGGCAGCGCGCGGCGGTCCACTTTCCCGTTCGGGGTCAGCGGAAGCTCGGGCAGCTCGACCACCACCGACGGGATCATGTACGACGGCAACCGGGCCGCGAGCAGTCCGCGCAGGGCCGCCGTCGCCAACGGTTCGCCGCCCGTTGCGACCACGTAGGCTACGAGCCCCGGGCCGGCCGGGCCGTCGTCGCGCAGGACCACCACCGCCCGGCCCACCGCCGGATGCGATTCGAGCACCGATTCGATCTCGCCCAGCTCGATGCGAAATCCTCGCAGCTTGACCTGATGATCCAGACGGCCGAGGAACTCCAACCGCCCATCGTCGCGCCGCCGCGCGAGATCGCCCGTCCGATAGAGCCGAGACCCGATCATCGTCGCAAACGGGTCGGGCACGAAGCGGTCGGCGGTCAAATCGCTCCGACCCTCGTAGCCCCGGGCGAGGCCCTCGCCGCCGATGTACAGCTCCCCCGGCACCAGCACCGGCACCAGCCGCAGCTCGCGGTCCAGCAGGTGAATCGAAGTGTTGCCGATCGGCCGGCCGATCGAGACCGCTCCTCCCTCCGCGCGCCAGGCCGCCGACCAGATCGTCGTCTCGGTCGGACCGAAGAGGTTGTGCAGGCTTGCGCAGCAAGACTGGAGCCGCGCCGCCAGCTCCGCCGGCAGCGCTTCGCCGCCGCAGAGCGCTCGCAGCTCGGGGGCGGGGCCGCCCGCCCCCGACAACAGATCCCAGGTCGACGGCGTCGCTTGAAGCGTCGTGCCCCCGACCGCCGCCAGCAGCTCGCGCAGACGGTGGCCGGCCATCGCCTCGCCGCGGCCCGCGAGCACCACCCGCGCGCCCAGGCAGAGCGGCACGAGTAGCTCCAGCCCCGCGATGTCGAACGACACGGTGGTCACGGCGACGACCACTTCGCGCTCGCACCAGCCGATCTCCGGCACGATCGCCGCCACGAAATTCTGCAGCGCCCGCCGCGAGATTTGTACCCCTTTCGGGCGGCCTGTCGAACCCGAGGTGTAGATCACGTAGGCGAGGTTTCCCGGCTCGCCAACGTCTCCCGGCCCTGGCGCGGCATCCGCCGATGACCGCCCGCCGTCCGCCGTGACGAGATCGGCCAGATTTACCCTCGTCGTGTCCCCGGGCAATCGCGGCAGGGGCGCCCGGCCATCGCCGACGAACACCCGGGGCGCCGCATCCTCAAGTACCAGGGCCAGACGCTCCGCCGGGTGCGCAAGATCCAAGGGTATGTAGGCGGCGCCGCTCGCGAGCACGCCGAGCAGAGCGATCGGCAGCTCCAGGGAGCGCTCCACCCCGATCGCCACCCGCACCTCCGGTCCCGCTCCCAGATCGCGCAGACGACGGGCCAGCCCATCCGAGCGCAGGAGAAGCTCGCCGTAGGAAAGGGCGCTGTCGCCGCACGCCACCGCCACCGCGTCGGGCGTTCGGGTCGCAGCCGCCGCGATGCGCTCGAAGACCGAGCCGTTCGCCGCCAATTCGATCCTCGGCCCCTGCCACTCCCCCAGCAACTGCCAGCGCTCCGCCAAGTCCAAGAGCTCGTGCTGACAGAGAGGGCGATCCGGCAGGGACAGGGCCGCCGAAATCAAGGCGCGATAGTGCTTTGCCAGGCGCCCCGCCGTCGCCGGATCGAACAGGTCGGCGCCGTACTCGACAAAACCCGAAAGCTCCGACTCGCTTTCGATCAACGACAACGCGAGGTCGAAACGCGTCAGGCCGGCGTCGATCTCCCGAAACGCCAGCTCCACTCCGGGCAGCGTGAGCTGAAGGTGAAAGTTGTGGAGCAGGAACATCACTTGGAACACCGGATTGAAACCACGGCTTCGCTCCGGCGACAACGCCTCGACCAACAGCTCGAACGGAACGTCCTGACGAGCGAACGCCGCCAGCGCCTGTTCCCGCACCCGGGCCACCAGCTCGCGCAAGCTCGGCTGCGCCGACAGATCGCCGCGCAGAACCAGCGTGTTGACGAACAGGCCGATCAGCGGCTCGGTCTCGATCCGGGTGCGGTTCGCGACCGGCGAGCCGACCAGGATGGTCTCCTGACCCGCGTAGCGGCCGAGCAGGGCCTGCCACAGCGCGAGCAGCACCATGAACGGCGTCGCCTCCTGCTCCTGCGCGAACGAGCGCACGGCCACCGCCGGAAGGATGAAGGGCAGGCGGGCGCCGCGGAAGGTCTGCACCGGCGGACGCGCTCGGTCGGCCGGCAGCTCCAAGAGGAGCGGCGCCGACGCCAGTTGCCGGCGCGAGGCTTCGACCTGCTCGGCCAGCTCTTGCCCTTCCAGATAAGTGCGCTGCCAGGCCGCGAAGTCCACATATTGGATCTCCAGCTCGGGCAGCGGCGGACCGCCGTCCGACGAAGCCCGCAGCAGAGCCGCAAGCTCCCCGAGCAGCACGCCCCAGGACCAGCCGTCGGCCACCGTGTGATGAAAGACCAGAATCAGCGAACGGTCCGCTTCCGTTCGCAGCGTGAGCAAGGCGCGCCACAGCGGAGACCGTCCGAGGTCGAACCTGTGGCGGGCGAGCGCCACCGCCAAGCGATCCGACTCGCCCCCTCTCCGATCCGCCGGCAGGGCGGCAAGGTCCGCCCGCGGGAATTGGAGCATCGGCTCCGGCGTCAACCGAAGCATGGGCGTGCCGTCGAGGGTCTCGAAGCGCGCGCGGAGGATCTCGTGACGCCGGGCGATCTTCGTGAGCCCGCCCACCAGCGTTGCGAGATCGAGCGGGCCGCGCAGCGCGATGTCGGCGGCCACGTTGTAGTGGACCGCCCCGTCTTCCAACTGATGGAGGACCCACATCCGTTCTTGCGAGAACGAAGGCGTCAAGAGATCGCCTCGTTCGATCCGGGGAATCGCGGCGAACGTCGCGCCGAGGAGAGGTACCAGCAGCTCGGCCTGGCGGCGGATGGAGCTCGCCTCGAACAGGCGGGCGTAGAGCACGGTCGCTCCGAACGCCTGCTTGAGCCTCGCCGCGAGCTGTGTCGCCATCAACGAGTCTCCACCCAGCTCGAAGAAACCGTCGCAGGCGCCGACCTCTTCGACCCCGAGGAGCCCTTGCCAAATCGTTGCGATCCGGCACTCCAACTCGCCGGCCGGCGGCACGAACGGCGTGCGCAGGCTGGGCCGCCGGTGGTGGGACGAAGGCTTCGGCACCGGCGTCGCCGCGGCGACGCCTCCGCCGACCAAGGGCAAAGTCAAGTCGCCGGCCTGGTCGAACCAGTAGCTCTCGCGCTCGAACGGATAGGTGGGCAGGCGGACTCGCCGTCGCCGCTCTCCGGCGAACAGCCTCACGGCATCGAAATCCACCCCCGCCAACCAGAGTTTGCCGAGGGCACCGAGCAGAACCGCCAAATCCGACTGGGGATCGTGGGCGTGGCGCAGGCTCGCCATCGCCACGGTATCCCTTCCACCGATCTGCATCGCCAAGGTCGCCAACCCCTGCCCGGGACCGACCTCGAGCAGGGCGGGCGCTCCCTCGCCCACCAACTCGCGCACGCCGTCGGCAAATCGCACCGTGCCGCAGAGGTGCTCGCTCCAGCAGCCCGGATCGGTGGCGCGCGCGGCGGTGATCCATCCGCCGGTGACGTTGGAGACGTAGGGAATCGTCGGCGCCTTGAGCTCGACGCCATCGAACAGGCGGCGGAAAGGCTCGGCGATCGCCTGCATGGAGCGGGAGTGAAAGGCACGGGAGTTGACCAGCCTCCGGCAGGACAATCCTTCCGCGGCCAGACGCCGCTCCAGGTCCTCGATCGCCGCGGGCGAGCCGGAGAGCACCGAGAGATTCGGGCCGCTCGACGCGGCCAACGAGATCTCGTCGCCCAGGAACGCGTCGACCGCCTCCTCCGGGCACGAAACGGCGAGCATGGCTCCCGGCGGCAAAGCCTCGATCAGGAGCGCGCGAGCCGCGACCAGGCGGAGGGCCTCCTCTCTCGACAGCACCCCCGCAGCCCAGGCCGCGGTGTACTCGCCGAGGCTGAACCCAAGCAGAGCCGCCGGCCGCACACCCCAGCTTGCGAGCAGGTCGACCAGCGCCATCTCGACGGCGAGGATCGCCGAGTGCGCCACCGCCGTCCGGTCCAACGGATGCTCGGAGGCCGGCGCCTTCGGGGCGCGCCCGAGCATCGCGCGCAGGTCGACCCCGCCGGGTCGACTCGGCCGCTCCGGCTCGGTTTCGGTAAATAGCACCTGCCTCAAGTCGAGGCCGAGCGCCGGCAGCAGAAGGTCGCTCGCCCGGTCGAAGCTCCGCCGGAACGTCGGCTCGGACCGATAGAGGCCGCGGCCCATCTCCGGATAGTGGTCCGCCAGACCGGAGAACAGGAAGGCGACCGGGCGACCGGACTCGGCGTGCGAGCTGCTCAACAGCCTCCCGCTCTCGCCGCCGGAGAGCGCCGCCAACGCGTCGTCGCGATCCCGGCAGACCAGAATCCGGCGATGCTCGAAATCGCAGCGCCCTCGGCGCAGGGTGTAGGCGACGTCTGCGAGGGGAAGCTCCGGGCCGGCCGAGAGAAAGGCCGCGAGGTCGTCGGTCGCCCGGTCGAGCGCCGCCGCCGACCTCGCCGACCAGGCGAGAAGCTGCCAGTCCCTCGATGGGCCGGAGTCGGAAGCCGCCGACACTCCTTCGAGCACCGCGTGGGCGTTGGTGCCGCCCATGCCGAAGGAGCTGACACCGGCAAGCGCCGGCCCAGGCACGGAAGGCCACGGAATTCTCTCGGTCGCGACCTCGATCGGCAGGCGCTCGAATTCGATATGCGGGTTCGGCCGCCTGAAATGAAGGCTCGGAGGGATCTCTCGATGACTGAGCGACAGCGCCACCTTGATCAAGCCCGCAATGCCGGCGGCGCTCTCCAAATGGCCGATATTCGACTTGACCGATCCGATCCGGCAGCGCTCCGTTCTCGGAGGACCGTCGCCCAGCACCTCGGCGAGCGCCGAGGCCTCGATCGCATCGCCGAGGGCCGTACCCGAACCGTGCGCCTCGACGTACCCCACGTCCGCAGCCGCGATCCCGGCGCGCTCCTGCGCGGCGCGAAGAACCGCCACCTGCGCCCGACGGCTGGGCGCCGTGAGACCGTTGGTACGCCCGTCCTGATTGACCGCCGTGCCACGGATCGACGCATAGATCGGATCGCCGTCGGCGAGCGCCCGCTCCAACGGTTTGAGCACCACCAGGCCGACACCTTCGCCCCGCACGTAGCCATCGGCCGCGGCGTCGAACGCGCGGCAACGCCCTCCCGGAGCGATCAGGCCGGCGCGCTCGAACGCCGCCGTGGTGCCCCGCAGCAGCGTGAGGTTGACGCCGCCGGCGATCGCCAGATCGCCGTCGCCGCTCGCCAGGCTCCGGCAGGCGAGGTCGATCGCGACGAGGGACGAGGAACACGCGGTATCGATCGCCAGGCTCGGGCCATGCAGGTCGAACGCGTAAGAGATCCGGTTCGCCGCGATGCTCGGCGAGGCGCCGGTTCCGGAATAGGCGTCGACCGTCGCGGGATCGCCGAGCTGCAGATAGCCGTAGTCGGCGCTTGAGATGCCGACGAACACCCCGGAGCGCGAGCCGGCGATCTCGACGGCGGCGATCCCGGCGTCTTCGAGCGCCTCCCAAGCGACTTCGAGCAGCAGCCTCTGCTGAGGGTCCATACGGACCGCCTCGCGGGGAGAGATACCGAAGAACTGCGCATCGAAGCGGTCGACGTCCGCGAGAAACCCGCCGTCAGGGGGGGCGTCGGCGAACCGACCGGACGCGATGTTTGCCGAGGCCGCGACGGCGTCGACGCCGTCGCGCAGCAGGCGCCAGAAGGCCGCGGGTCCCGATGCGCCAGGGAAACGGCAGCCGATGCCGATGATCGCCACCGGTTCCGCTACCGGCGCCGCCGCGTGAGATCGGCGGGCGGAAGAGATCGCTCGGCGCTCCCCCGCCAGGTGGCCGGCCAGGGCCGAGATCGTCGGATGATCGTAGAGCAGCGTCGGCGCGAGCGGCCGATCGAGCCACTCCTCAAGCTCGCCGGCGAGCCCCACCGCAGTCGCCGAATCGAGCCCGTAGCTCGACATCGGCACGCGCGGATCCAGCCGTTCGTTGCCCAGCCGCAAACGGACGCGCAGCCGCTCGACGAGCCACGATTCGATTTCCCGACGGGTCGACGGCGCGGCGGAATTGCTCGCGAGGGGCCGCTCCGGCGCCGCCTCGACGAAGCGCGCGATCTCGCGCAGATCGGAGGCGAGGAAGGCCGCGCGGCAGGCGCCGCGCTGGATTTTGCCGCTCGAAGTTCGGGGCACGGAGGAAGCGCGGACCAGGATCGCTGCGTGGACCGCAACCTCGTGCTCCTCGCTCAGCGCCTGGCGCAACGCGGCGAGCACGCTCGGCGGGTCGGCGCGACGGTCGGCGAGCTCGGCCACCACCACCAGCCTCTCCTCGCCGTCGATCTCGACCGAGAATGCCGCGCAGACGGCGCCGCCGAGCGCCTCGTGAGCCGCCACGACCGTCGCCTCCAGATCGTGCGGGTAATAGTTGCGCCCACGCAGGATGATCAGCTCTTTGATCCGGCCGGTGACCACCAGTCGGTCGCCCGCGAGGAACCCGAGGTCGCCGGTGCGCAGGTAAGGCGCCGCTCGGCCGGCGAGCCGGGCGCCGAAAGTCAGTTCGCTCTCTTCGGGTCGCTCCCAGTAGCCCGCCGCCAAACCGGGGCCGGCGATCCAGATCTCTCCGATCTCGCCCGCTTCGCACTCCGCCCCGGCGTCCGGCTTCACGATGCGAACTTCGGTGTCGAGGACAGGCGGACCGCAAGAGGCCAGGACCAGGACGTCGCCCGCTCCGGGTTCGGCAGGGCGGACCTGGTGACGCGCCAACGCCTCCGCCGAGACCTGCAGCAACTCGATGGTGCCGCCAGGGGTCTGGACCGTCACCGCGAGGGTGGCCTCGGCCAGTCCGTAGGCGGGAATTACCGTTCCGGGACGGAGCCCGCAGGCCCGAAAACCAGCTTCGAAGCGAGCGACCGTCTTGGGACGCACCGGCTCGGCGCCGTTGATCAACGCCCGTAAGCAAGAGAGGTCGAGCCGGGCCTTCTGCTCGGATCCGACGCGATCGGCGCATAAGTCATAAGCGAAATTCGGCGCGGCGCTGTGAGTTGCGCGGTAGCGCGAAATCGCCTGCAGCCATCGGCCCGGCCGCTGGAGGAACGTGACAGGCGGCATGAGCACGCAGGGAAAAGCCCGATAGAGCGGCGTGAGGATGCCAAAGATCAAACCCATGTCGTGAAACGCCGGAAGCCAGCTCACCCCCATCGAGCCGCGGTCGCAGCCGAGGCGCTCGGCCATCGCCTCCAGGTTGTGGAGGAGGTTGCCGTGGGTCACCTTGACGCCCTTGGGCGCCGAGGTCGAACCCGAGGTGTACTGAAGGAAGGCGAGAGAACTCGGCCGGAGGTCGGGCGACCGCCATTCCTCCAAGCCGTCGAGGGATTCGCTCTCGATCAGCTCGACGCGGGCAATCTCCGGCGCCGAGGCCGCGGCCTGGGCGATGCTCCGAGCCAATCCTGCCGTGGTCAGAGCCGCCCGGGGACGAGCGTCGGCAAGTACCGCGCTCAGCCGCCCGAGGTGGTGGTTGAGGCGCGGCGGATAGGCCGGGACGGCAACGGCTCCGGCATACAAGCATCCGAAGAACGCAGCGACGAAATCAAGCCCTGGAGGGTAGAGCAAGACGACGCGCTCGCCCGCCAGACCTCGTCGCTGGAGCGCGCCGCCGATCCTCCGAGCTTGCCGGTCAAGCTCCGCGTAGGTCAGCTCGGCTGACGGCTCGTCTCCCTTGCCCAGAAAGGTATAGAGAGTTTCGTCAGCATAGGAGCGCGCTCGGGCACGCAGGAGGTCGACCATCGAAGCCCAACATTGCGGGTCGGCCTCGAGGTCAGGGACTGGCGCTTGTCGGTTCGGATGGCTGGTGTCATCGGGCCGTTCGGTCAACCCCAAACTTCGCCTCCTGCTCCTCTCCTACTACCCCCCCCGCGTTCCTAGCTTCGCAACGCGACGACCGGATCGACCGACATTGCCCGTCGAGCCGGCGCGTAGTTCGCTACCAACGCCACCGCGATCAACAAAGCCAAGGCCAAGAGGAACGTCATCGGATCTCGACTCTTCACACCATAAAGCGTATTCGACAGAAACTGCGTGGTTGCCAACGCGAGTCCGCTGCCGATCGCAAGGCCGATCACCACCAGGGTCATGCCCTCGCGCAGAATCTGGCGAAGCAACGATTCGCGCGGCGCACCGATCGCCATCCGGACGCCCATTTCCTGAGTCCTTTGGCTCACCGAATAGGACATCACGCCGTAGAGTCCGATGACTGCCAGCGTCGTCGCGAGTAGGGCAAAAGCCCCCAGCAGCATCGACAGAACCCGCTCCGAGCCGAAGGCGGCCGCCATGCGGGAGCTGAGCGGTTTGACGTCGAAGATCGGCACGTCAGGAAGTAGCGCCTTGATTTCTGAGCGAACCTGGTTCGTCAATGCGAGCGGATCGCCCTGGGCCTTGATCAGCAGGGTCATCTGCGACGCCCAACCCTCCTGGTAGGCCTGGGCATGAGGTTGATAGAGGAACGCTTTCGGCCCCTCGCGCAGATCAACGTACTTACCGTCCTCGGCGACGCCTACGATCTCGAGAAACGGCCCTTCCGCTCCATTGACGCTGAGGCGTTTGCCGATCGGATCCTGATTGGGCCAGAATCGGTTCGCCAGGGTATGGTTTACGATCGCTACCAGCGGGGCTCCCGTACGGTCTTGAGGGGTAAAATCGCGCCCCCGAACCAGCGGCGAGCCCAATGTCTTGAAGTAGGCCTCACCGACTAGGTTGTTTCCTACCGACAAATCTTCATCGGGCTTCGCCTGGTAGCCTTCGACGTAGAGCGTCACCGCCTCGTCATCGCCGCTCAAGGGCACCACGCCGGCTGACGAGACGCTCTCTACTTTCGGCAGGCGTCCGATCCTCTCGACCGCGCGCTGCAAGAAGTCACGAACCTGAGAATCCCCCAGATTCGACGGACCGAGGTCGATTGTCGCGGTGAGCACACCCTGAGACTGTATTCCGGTATTGATCGCCTGCAGGTTGACGAGCGTCTTCCAAATCAGCCCGAAGGCGATCAAGAGCAGCAGCGAGACCGCGACCTGGCCGACGACCAGAACCTTTCGCCCCCAAGAACGACCCGTGGATCCGGTCGCGCCACGGGCTCCCATGCCGATGAACCGTGCGGACCGAATCGCCGGCAGCAATCCGACGAAAAGACCCGCGAAAAGCGTCAAGCCGAAAGCGAACAGGAGGACTCGCGGATTCATCTTGATGTCGACGGTGAACTGCGCCGAGTTGATCATGGAGGTCAGAAAGCCCATTCCCCAGGTGCCAACCAGAAGAGCACCGAGGCCTCCGAGCACCACGTAGATCAGGTTCTCGGCGAACAGCTGCTGCAGCAGACCCTGCCGGGAGACTCCTAGGACCTGGCGCAATCGCAGCTCGCCGGAGCGGGCCAGGGTGCGGGCCAACAAGAGATTCACGACGTTGACGCAGGCCAGAAGAAGGACGATCGCGACGACCACCGACAACAGGGCCAGCATCGAGGTCAGCAACCTGAACTGTCCAGGCGACAGGATCGCCGTAGACGCCGGGACCAGCGTCGGATAGAGGTCTTTATTGGAATCTTGATATGCCTGGCGTAACCGCTCGCCGAGCAGGTTGAAGCTCAATTGAGCTCGTTCCATCGTTACACCGGGCTTGAGTCGACCGAACATTCGAAGCCCGTGCCAACCGCGGTTGGCGAGCCGGTCGGCTCCGCCGGGGACGAAAAAAGAATAACTGCTCAAGGGCACCCAGATCTGAGTTTGCCTCTCCAGGGTGAGGCCACGAAAGCCCAAGGGCGCGACACCGATCAGGGTGAATCCCTGGCCGTTAATTTTCAGCACCTCGCCAATTGCCGCTGGATTCGAGCCGAAATGGGTCTGCCAGAGTTGCTGCGAGATTACGGCAACCTGACTGGCCGCGCCGCTGTCCCCTTCCTCCGGAAGAAAGAACCGACCGACGACCGGCTTGAGGCCCGCGACCTCGAAATAGTTCGAGCTGACCAAGGTCCCGTCGAATCGCTCGGTGTAACTCGTACCGCGCAGGTTCATCGCCGAGTTCTTGTAAGTAGCCAAGCCCGACAGGACGTCGTTTTCTTTCCGGTAGTCCTGAAAATCCGGATAGGACGACACCCCTGGATATGCCGCGGTCTGAGAGCCGGTATAGAGCACCGCCAGCCGGTCCAGATCCTTGACTTGAGGCAACGGGTGCAGGAGGGCGGCATCCAGGAAACTGAAGACCGCCAAAGTGCCGCCGATTCCCAGCGCGATCGAGACCACGGCAACCAGCGTGGAGAGAGGGTTTTTGCCTGCGATTCGCCAGCCATAGCGCAGGTCAACAATGAAGCTCTTCACAAAGAGGTCCCTCCTGTCCTAAGCAGTGTCTCGCTTTCACCGATCCGGGACTCTTGGGAAAGAATCCGTCGGAATCCACGCTCAACCCACTCCTGAGTCCACCACGACATACCTCGCCCATTTTGGCGGCCAACCCAAATCCGAACGTCAAGGGTCGCGACAACGTCGAAGCCCTGACCCCACGTCCAGCCGGCTTGCCTGGCGGCCGACTACCTACGGTCGCTCATGGCGCGGTCGTAACCACAACGGTTCCTGAAACTTCGACCAGATGGTCGGTTTTAGCCTCGACGAAGGAGAACATGCCATCCTTGAACTCCACTCGACCGGGGACCTTCCACTCCTTGATCACACTCCCGCTGGCCGAGTAGACAGTGATCGTTGAACCACCGTTGCGCTCGGCTTTCGCCAGAGTCACGACCGCAAACACCAAACAGACAAAGGCGAGAGTTAGGGTGATCAGGGTTCGAGTCTTTCCCATTGTTTCTCCTTTAGGGGTCGCACTTAAACTCTAGTTACTGGGCCTGCAAGTGTCAAGGGAAACCTGCGAATGAGATCCCGCCGCGGAGGTGAATTAAACGGTAGATTAGGAAATAAGTACCAACCTCGGCTTTTCGGCTTCCCAGTAACATATGGCCCAGCCCTGCGGCGCCGTGACAAAGCCCCGCGTCGACTACATCGCAAGTGTCGACGGGACGTACTACTGGAGAGCCAGAATTGGACCCTCGTTTAGACCACACTGTGACAAAATTGTGCCACGAACCTAAATTAAATGTAATGCGGTTACCGTAACTTCTTGATTCGATTGGTGGGCGGTCAGGGGCTCGAACCCTGGACCCACGGATTAAAAGTTCGGGCATGAAGAAACGCTAGCACACTCCGCAAAACTTGAGCACAGAAAAACCCAGTATCTACCTAGGTTTTCTTGTTTTCACGGTTGCCCGCTTGTGCTCGTCTATACCTCCGCAGTGGACCATGAGTGGACCATGGGACAAACGGACTGAGGGTCCGTCGTTCCTCCGCAACCGGGGCGGGCCGCTTGCAGGTTTGTGGATCGATACATAGCGAAACCCCGAACCGACTCGGGGAGCAAGGCGTAGGAAGTTTCAGACCTGAACGGTCGTTCGGCCGATCGGCTAAGACTCAGAGCACCGCAAGAGCGTCAGCCGTTGGGCGGGCCAAGTCTGCCAACTGTGCCAAGTGTGCCACTCTGCCAGGGCCGAGAGGTTTGGCACACCCCGCAACTCGCAGGCCGCTTTTCCGTCAATCCTCGGCCCCGGAGTCGGCGGACGGTGGTTTCGGCAAGCTCCACATCGAGGGGCCGGTGCCTGGCTTCGAGTTTCTTACGCCGGCCTCCTTCTTTGCTCGCCAAAGGGTCCGCACCGATATATCGGACTCTTTGGCTCGCTCCTTCAGGAGGTTCGCCGCTACCGGCCCAGACGTCAGCTCATCGAGGAGAAATTCAACCGCACGGGCAAGCTCGGATTTGTCCTCGGCGTTTGGGGCGGTAGGTTCGGCGAGTAGCTCCCCCGCCGAGATGTCACACCTCCCCGGAATCCAGACGAATCCGTCCTCCGGATCGAGGCGGTATCCAAGGGTAGGGCCTTGCGGTGAGAGGTTGAACTTCGTGTGTACGAAGGCGAATCTAGGTTCGGGGTCTCTACTCTTGCCCATGAGGAAGCCAGAGCGAGACCGCGACCACCAAGCCGGCGAACCGGTGCCGCGGTTGGCGGGATCTAGGGATTGCCCTTTGTTGAGATGCCGAGCGGCGACCAAGGCGCACCCATGCCGGCTCGCCGCCTGACAGAGTGGGCGGAGGAAACTGCGCACCTCGCTATCCTTGTAGCTGTCCGTTCTCCCGATGAACGTCAAGATCGGATCGAGGAAGACGAATTGAGCCTCCGCCTTCTCGATCTCTATTTCTAGTTGCTCAATGCCGCCTTCCGTGCCGAGGTTGAACAATGGGCCATCGGCGTCACAGTCGATGATTCGGACCATGTTCAAATCGGCGCCCAACTGGATAAGCCGGGGAACTATCGTTCTGGCGGAGTCATCCTCGGAGGTAATCAAGAGGGACTTGACCGGCGGGAAGTCAGGGCATCCAGGGAGCCCTGTGCCATTCGAAAGCGCACTAGCGAGCCAACAGGCGAAGAACGTCTTGCCGACGTTGGGCGGGCCTTCGAGCATTGAATACGTGCCAAGTGGGATGTAAGGCTCCCAGAGCCATTCAACCGGCTGGGGTTGGATTTCCGCGGCAGACCGCGAGATAATCTCGGGAGCGTCTTCCTCTTTGGGGACGTGGCGATTGTGGGGGCCGGGGCTCGCATCCTCGGCCTTTTCTCTAGCTACTTTGTCGAGTATCCCGCTAAGCTCATCAGCCGCTAGAGGTTCGGGATTCCGCTCGTTCCACTGAGATAGGTAGCGCAGTGCGAGAGGAGTAGGAGCCTCGAATTCCTCCAGGAGCGCGCGAGCGTGTCGAAGGGCGGCCCGGCGCCCCTTCTTGGCAGGTGCCCACCGCGATACATGGGGCTCAAGGCGTGAAAGTAGCTCCGCCTCTTTTCGCATTGTCTTTGTCATCGCCGCCCCCCCACTCGGCGCGAGCGCTCGGCGTTCCGCGGTGCGTTACGGTCGCGGATTATCTCGAAGAACTTCTGAGGGTCTATCAGGACACGGCGACCGACCCGCAGGAAGGCGGGGCCAAAGCCGTTGGCGGGGATCTCTACACGTCGCACCGCCACGATGCGATAGCGGGGTTCCGAGTCGAAGATCAGGGCACGTAGCGCCCCCTCCGAAAACGCTGGGAAGCGCTTGGAGAACTGGCGAACGGTGAGGAACTCGGGGGCAGGGGTGGGATTCTCTTTCACTGGCGCTTTCTCCTTTCTCGTGAGAGCGGAAGGCTCCCGAGAGGTTGTCCTCGAACCGTCCATAGATCGCCGGACAGTTTCAGGAGATGCCAGGTTCGCTTGGCTTGGGAGGGGGCTACAACTGAAAGAACGTGCTTTCAGTTTTTCCGACTGGTGGGCCTACTTGGCCAGGTGCTTTCGGCCGGGGTGGTCTGGCCGGTAAGAGGCCAGAACGGCCAGAACGGATTCCGGAAGGGGTGGGTACGGAAATTCAACCTCTGGAAGCTCCAAAACGGGCGGAACTCGCCAAAGCTCCCTTGGGGCGACCAAGCGATGCTTTTCGACAGAGCGCCGGATGGATTCGGCGTAGGTGAGATACTCCCGAAAGTGCTTTGAGACAAAGGCGAGAACGTTGAAAGCTTCAATGTCCTTAGCCGTAGCCGCTGGTACGCCGTGGGCGTTCGCCAAGACACTAACGGCAAGATCGAGATGAGCCACCGCACGAAGCTTCTTCCACGCCTCCTGAAATGTCTTATCCGTTGGAGCGCCGACTACTAGCGCGTCGATGACGTAGAAGAAATGTTTGGCATGCCTCTTCACCCTGGGATGGTGGTGCGCCGCACTCAGCATGAGTGAGAGAACGGTGGTCGCTACCCAGGAACTCTTCGCCGCCCTCTGAACATCGCCCGCTAGCACGGTGGGGGCCGGCGCCGTGCGGAGGACAGGGGCCAGGAAACCAAGCGACGACAGGTCCTTGCTTTCTGGATTCTCTATGAGCCCCACGAGAACGCTAGAGGAGAACTCTGCACGGGCTATGGGATCATCGGGGTAGGTCATGACGGCCAAGGTAAGCACCGGAGCGATTGGCGCTAGCTCCCCGTCGCTTCCTAGAATTGGCAGGTCTGGCATACACCCTCGCAGGTGCTCCGCAAGAGAAAGGGGCGCGGCGGCCCGAATTGGGAGCCGGTCATATCCACATGTTGCTTCTAGTAACGTGCGTCGTCTTGACGGTGACCTGAATGAAAAGTACAACATCTAGCGGCTCGATATCTTTTCGCAGAAGTGGAGCCGTTTCGACGCGGACCGATGAAACCAATCTGTCATCCTCAAGCAGACAGTAAAATGGAACTTGGTCATCTCCTGGCGCTTGGCTGGGCAGTTGGTTATCTTGGCTCGGTATTGAAAGTGCGTCGAACAACGTCTTTAGTCGGTTGTCGATGTCACCACCCTTCAAAATCTCGCCAGTTGCGCCAGCTCTTAGCATGAAGAGATTGATGTCGGCCACTGCCGCATACTCCGAGGAGACCAACGGCTTAAAGCGAAATGGGCCAACATTTTTGACTACAAAATTAGGTGAAGCGACCACCGGATTCTCAAATGCCTTTAGCGGAGGATGTTTTCTCCAAAACTCCGAGAGTTGGTAGTGAAACGCCGTCCTCAGTTCGTGTTTATGCTCCGTCACACCACACCGGCCCTGCTGCGCCCTTAGCTGGCCTTGATAGAACAGAGTCAAATGGAGCATAGAGGACCCTCTCAGAAGTCGCTAGCGGCGAGGGAGTTAGCCTAAGCGTTAAGGCTTATAAAGGTCAATCGGCATCAGGAGGCGATGGCTCCAAAAATATTCCGCGGTTTGTCGGACGGTCTTATGCTTTCCAGTGCCGAGCGGCGTTCCCGAACGGGTGGCGGGGTACCTCGAAGGCGCCCGGGGTTAACTCGTCGGCTAACGGGCGGGCGGATCGCGGGCCGGGGAGGTAGTGGTATCGGTGCTCTGTCCCAAGTCGCCGAGCGTGCGGCATCCTGTAGCTACTGAGATACGTGATAAGGGTAAGCCAACCGGTTAACGTTCAGTTAACGAGAATGGAGAATCAATAAGGCTTTCGGGCACTTCCCCGGGTCGCGGAGTTAGCCGAGTTGGGAAAATTTTGAGCGTCGGAGGTCACCCGGACCTGTTAGGCGAAGAGTCCCGGGGAGGGATCTCCTCTCGGCCCCGCTGCTAGATGTTCACCGCTGTACTAACTGCGGGTCGGGGAAGATCTCGTCTCAGCTCCCCCGGCAACGGGGTGTTAGCCGATAGGGTAACTACCTTCCCCGCAGTGGTCGCGTTCTTTGGCTCTTTGTTGCACCCCCGCCATGGCGGCCGGGATCGCTCGCAAGCCATGGTCAGTGCGGGAATTGGTGACGGCCTAACAAGCCTCAGCCGTCGATCGAAACGATCTTGGCGGGCGAGAGATAGACCACGCTATTGCTCACAGCCGCCACTATCCCCTCAACCGTAACGGCCGTATCGTGGTTGAGGAGCGCGACCTTCGAGTCTCTCTCAATCGTCGCGGAGACGAAATAGCTTTTGTAGTTCAAGAGTAGTTGGCAGGCGCCGCGGGCGTCGAATGGTGCATCGGCCACCGATTGCACCGTAAAACTCCACTGTCCCCGCATTCCTGCGAACTCCGCCGCGTATTGTTTTTGCGCGGCCAAAGGAAGGGCGGCGATTTTTCGCAGTATTTCGCCTGGAGTAACAGAGGTCAGATTGCCAGGCTCGGACAAAACTTCAAATGGCGGGCGAAATAGCTCATTGAGTGGCGGCGGGTGAAAAGGCGAAAGCCACGGAGCGGAAAGAATGCTCGCGGCGGCCGGCTCCGGAGAAGCGGTGCCGGAACGGTCAACCGGAACCGAGACTTGATTCTTTAAGGCGTCGAGTTCGGCGCGAAGT
>Ga0268264_10001779_pt1 | contig 19692 bp, 6 predicted proteins | sample KBSSwiS32_FD_190357 | JGI IMG/M metagenome (GOLD analysis project Ga0268264, IMG submission 190357) | Switchgrass rhizosphere microbial communities from Kellogg Biological Station, Michigan, USA - KBS Switchgrass S3-2 (SPAdes) (version 2) | ecosystem: Host-associated > Plants > Roots >...
TGAACGGTTTCTTCATCAACACCCTCGTGCTTCGGACCCGGGTGACGCCTCTCGGAAGCTTCCGCTCGTTGCTCACCGCGGTCCGCGAATCGACGCTCGAAGGGTACGCGCATCAGGATCTGCCGTTCGAAAAGCTGGTCGAGGCGGTCGCGCCGCAGCGCAATCTGTCCTACTCGCCGCTGTTTCAATCGATGCTCGTGCTGCAGAACAACCCCGATCGGCCGATGGAGCTGCCGGGGCTGGAGATTACCGGTCTCACGATGTCGGGCGAGGTGTCGAAGTACGACCTGACGCTGAACGCGATCGAGCTGGGGCCGAGGCTCGCCTGCCGCCTGGTCTACAGCGCGGCGCTGTTCGAGCCGGCGACGGTCGAGCGGATTCTCGGTCACCTGCACGCGTTGCTCGAAGCGCTGCTCGACGAGCCCGACCGGCCGGTGGGGACGCTCGACATCTTCTCGCCCGAAGAGCGGCGCACGCTGCTGGTCGAATGGAACGAGCCCGCGGTGGCGCACTCGTCCGAGGGCTACCTGCCGCAGATGTTCGAGGAACGGGTCGACGCCGGGCCGTCGCGCGTCGCGGTCGAATTCGATTCCCGCTCCGAAGAGGAGAGGGCGGCCAATGGCGCGGGATTCTCGACGCTCACCTACGCGGAGCTGGACGCGCGGGCGAACCGGCTGGCCCGGTACCTCCGCACCGCGGGCGTCGGCCCCGAAACGCGCGTCGGCGTCTGCCTGGAGCGCTCGCTCGATCTGCCGGTAGCGCTGCTCGCCGTCTTGAAGGCGGGCGCGGCCTATCTGCCGCTCGACCCGAGCCTGCCGGAGGACCGGCTCCACTACCTGGTGGACGACGCGGCGGCGCCCGTAGTCGTCACGATCGGCCGGTTCGTCACCCGTCTGGGTGCGACGGGTCCGCGGCTCGTCCTCTTGGACGACGAGGCGACCGCCGCGGCGATCGCCGCCGAATCGGCCGAGCGCCTGCTCCCGGCGGCGTTGGGCGAGCACCCGGCGTACGTGATCTACACCTCCGGCTCGACCGGTCAACCGAAAGGGGTGGTGGTGACTCACCGCGCGCTGGGCAACCGGCTGCGCTATGCCATCGCCACCGATTTTCCGACCGACCGCGAGGCGTTTCTCCAGAAGACCACGATCAGCTTCGACGTCTCGGTGCTCGAAATCTTCGCCCCGCTGGTCTCCGGCGGGCGTACGGTGCTCCCCGAGCCCGAGGGTCATCGCGATCCCGCCTATCTGGTGCGCCTGATCGCCGAGCGGCGGATCACCCAGGCGTCGTTTCCCCCTTCGACGCTCGCGCTGCTGCTCGATTCGGGGGCGCTCGACGAGTGTCGCGATCTGCGCCTGCTGGTCACCGGCGGCGAAACCGTGCCGGCCGATCTGCCGAACCGGGTCCACGAGCGCCTGCCTCAAATCGACGTCTACAACCGCTACGGCCCGACCGAGGCGACGATCTCGGTGACCTCCTGGCTGTGCCGGCCGGACGCCGCCGAGCGCTCGCTGCCGATCGGCCGGCCGACCGCCAACGCGCGCGTCTACCTGCTCGACCGCGAAGGCGAACCGGCTCCCGTGGGCGTGCCCGGCGAGCTGCATCTCGGCGGGCTCTGCCTCGCCCGCGGCTATCTCGATCGACCGGCGCTCACCGCCGCGGCGTTCGTGCCGGATCCCTTCGCGACCGAGCCGGGCGAGCGGCTCTACAAGACCGGCGACCTGGCGAAATGGCGCGCCGACGGCGCGATCGAGTTCGTCGGCCGGATCGACGGCCAGATCAAGATCCGCGGCTTCCGCGTCGAGCTGGGGGAGATCGAAGCCGCCCTCCACCGCGAGCCGGGCGTTCGCGAAGCGGCGGTGATCGACCGCGAAGACACCCCCGGCCAGAAGCGGCTGGTGGCCTACGTCGTGGCGGAGGCTGATGCGCCGGCCGATCTGCCGCGCATCCTGCGCGAGCGGCTCGCCGCCGAGCTGCCGGCCTACATGGTGCCCGCGGCGTTCGTGGTGCTCGCGGCGCTGCCCCTCGCGCCGACCGGCAAAGTCGATCGGAAAGCGCTCCCCGCGCCGCCCGCGCTCCCTGCGGATACCGCCTCCGTCTCCGGCTACGCGCCGCCGCGCACCGAGACCGAAACGCTGCTCGCGGGCGTCTGGGCCGAGGTGCTCGGGCTCTCCCGGGTCGGCGTCCACGACAACTACTTCGCGCTCGGCGGCGATTCGATCCTGTCGATCCAGATCGTCGCGCGCGCCAATCAGGCCGGCTGCCGGATCGCGCCGCGCCAGCTGTTCCAGCACCAGACCGTGGCCGAGCTGGCCGCCGTCGCCGGCACGATCGAAGCGGTCGTGGCCGAGCAGGGAGCTGTCACCGGCGAGGCGCCGCTGTCGCCGATCCAGCGCTGGTTCCTCGCCTCCGACCGTCCGGACCGGCATTGGTTCAACCAGTCGTTCCTGGTGAGCCTGGACCGCGCCGTCGAGCCGGCGGCGGTCGAGCGTGCGGTCGCCACGCTGGTCGAGCACCACGACGCGCTCCGCCTGCGGTTCGAAAAGCTCACCGAGGGATGGCGGCAAGAGCTGGCGCCGGTGGGCGCCACACCGTTCGAATCGATCGATCTCACCTCTCTTCCGGAAAGGGAGCGCCGAGCCGCGCTCGAAGTCCGATGCGCCGCGCTGCAATCGAGCCTCGACCTCGAAGCGGGGCCGATCCTGCGTGCCGCGCTGTTCGATCTCGGAGCGAACGAGCCGCGCCGCCTGCTGCTCGCGATCCATCACCTCGCGGTCGACGGCGTCTCCTGGCGAATTCTGTTCGACGATCTGGAGAGCGCGCTCGCCGGCCGCGAGCTGCCGAAAAAGACCACCTCCTGGAAAGCCTGGACCGAAAAGCTCGCGGCGCTCAGCGCCACGCTCGAAAGCTCCGACCCCGAAGAGGCCGCGTTCTGGTTGCGCGAGCCGGTCGAAGAGCCGCTCCGCCTGCCGATCGACCCGCGGGCCGGGAACCTGGTCGCCTCGGCGCGGAGCGTCGCGGTCTCGTTCGATCCCGAGGAGACGCAACGCCTGCTCAAAGCCCCCGCGGTCTATCGCGCGCAGCTCCAGGACCTCCTGCTGGCCGCCCTGGTGCCCGGCCTCGCCTGGCCGCTCGGTGCCTCGGCGATCCGGCTGGAGCTCGAAGGGCACGGCCGCGAAGAGGAGCTGGTGCCGGACGTCGACTTGACGCGCACCGTCGGGTGGTTCACCGCCACCTACCCGCTGCTGCTCGAGGCGCCGCCCCAGACCGCGCCGGGCGATCTGATCCGCTCGGCGAAGGAATCGTTGCGCCGGACGCCGAAGCACGGCCTCGGCTACGGCATCCTCCGCTGGCTCGGCCGGTCCGAAACGCGCGAATCGCTCGCCGCTCTTTCCCCCCCTGAGGTTTCTTTCAACTACCTGGGGCAGGCGGACTCGACGCACCGCGGAGCGGAGCCATCCGCTTCGCGCTTGGCGTTCGCCCGCGAAAATCCCGGACCCACCCTTTCGCCCCGCGCAACGCGCGCCCATGAGCTGGCGATCTCCGCCGTCATCTCGGGCGGCTCGCTGCGGGTCGAAATGATTTTTGCCGAGGGACGCCTCGGCCGCGAGCTGGTCGAAGCGCTCGCCGAATCGTTCAAAGCGCAGGTCTTGGCGCTCGCCGAGCATTGCGCGGAGCCGGAGGCCGGGGGACCGACGCCGTCGGACTTCCCGCTCGCCGGTCTCGACGCCGAAACGCTCGCCAAGCTGTGCGCCGACCTCCCCGATCGCGGGCGCGGTTTGGAAGACGTCTATCCGCTTTCGCCGCTCCAGGAAGGGTTCGTCTTCCAGACTCTTTCGGCGCCCCGTTCCGGCGTCTACTACGAGCAGCTCGCGGCGACGCTCGAAGGGGACCTCGACGGCCAGGCGTTCGTCGAAGCGATGCGCCGCCTGATCGCGCGCCACCCGGTGATGCGTACCTCGTTCCGCTGGCAGGGGGTGCCGCGCCTGCTCCAGCTGGTCGAGGCGCAGGTCGAGCCGCGGATCGCGCTCGACGATTGGCGCCGGCTGGGCGCCGACGAGAGCGAACGGCGCTTCGCCGCACTTCTGGAAGAGGACCGTCGTCGCGGCTTCGCGCTCGATTCCGCGCCGCTGTTCGCCGCGCGCCTGATTCGCACCGGCGACGACCGGTGGCGGCTCGTGCTGGCGAACCATCACATCGTTCTCGACGGCTGGTCGTACCAGCCGCTGATGGGCGAGCTGTTCGCGCTCTACGCCGGGGTGCGGCAAGGGCGCGAGGTCGAGCTGGCGCCGCGCCGTCCGTACCGCGATTACATCGCCTGGATCGTCGGCCAGGACAAGGGCGCCGCGGACGCCTTCTGGCGGCGGACGCTCGCGGGCGTCTCCGAGCCGACGCCGCTGATGGTCGATCGCCCCGCGCTGCGCGGCTTCACCGGCCTCGTCTCTGGCGACGTCGAGCGGATGCTCGATCGCGACGAAACCGGGCGTTTGGAGGCTCTCGCGCGGCGCGAGCAGGTGACGCTCAACACGGTCGTTCAAGGGGCGGTGGGGCTGCTCTTCGCGCGCAACGCGGGGCGCCTCGACGTCGTCTTCGGCTCGACCGTTTCGGGCCGTCCGCCCGAGCTGGCCGGGGTCGAGTCGATGCTCGGCCTGTTCATCAACACGCTGCCGACGCGGGTGGCGACTCCCCCCGCGGAGCGGGTCGGCGCCTGGCTGCGCAACCTCCAGGAGCAGCAGACGGAGATGCGCCAGTTCGAGCACAGCTCGCTGCTCGAAATCCAGGCCGCGAGCGAGATCGAAAACGGCCGGCCGCTGTTCGAGTCGATCCTGGTGTTCGAGAACTACCCGCGCGAGACCGCGGTCGCGGCCGGCGGCGGCGAGGCGCAGTTGACGGTCGGCGACGTATCCTTCCGCGAGCGCAACAACCTCGCTCTCACGCTGGTCGCGGCGCCGCTCGACCGCCTGGTGCTGCGCGCCTCGTTCGACGCCGATCGCCTGGACGAGCCGACCGCGGCGCGCCTGCTCGACCAGCTGGTCGCGATCCTCCAGGGCCTGATCGAGCTGGGGGGCGAGGCGCGGCTCGCCGAGGTGCCGCATCTGCCGGCCGAGCAACGTTCGGCGCTGCTCGCCGCCGGCCTCGGCCGGTTCGAGCCGGACGAGGACCCGGCGCTGCCGCTCGAGTCGCTCGCCGGCCGGCTGGCGCGTCGCGCCGCCGAGCGGCCGGACGCGCCGGCGATCCTGTGGGACGGCGCGGCGATCGGCTACGCCGAGCTCGACCGCCGCTCGAACGCGCTCGCGCGGGCGCTCCGCGCGCGCGGCGTCGGCCCCGAAATGGCGGTCGGTCTCTGCTTCGAGCGCTCGCCCGACCTGGTGGTCGCGATCTTCGGCGTGATGCGCGCGGGCGGCGCGTTCGTGCCGCTCGATCCGTCGTATCCGAAGGAGCGCCTGGCGTTCCAGCTCGCCGACGCGGGGGTCCGGCTGGTGCTGGCCGCCGAGCCGTTCCACGGGCTGCTCGGCGAGCTTCTGGCCGGCCGAGAAGCGGTCCAGCTGTTCGCTCCCTCGGCTCTGGCGCCGGAGGCGAGCGGCGGGCCGGACGCAACGGCGGCCGAGAGCCCGCCGCCTCCCGAGAGCTACGTCGCCGAGCGGGCGGCGTACATCCTCTATACCTCGGGTTCGACGGGGCGACCCAAAGGCGTGGTCGTGACCCATCGCGGCCTGGTCGAGCTGGGCGTGCGCCAGAGCCGCCGCTTCGGGGTCGGTCCCGAAGCCCGTGTCCTGCAGTTCGCTTCGCCCGCGTTCGACGCCGCGGTGGCCGAGATCGCTATGGCGGTGACCGCGGGCGCGGCGCTGGTGATGGCCGAGAAAACCGCGTTGTTGCCCGGTCCCGGGCTGGTCCGCCTGCTCAAGCGCGAGCGGGTGACCAAGGCGACGCTGCCCCCTTCGGCGCTCGCCGCCCTGCCGGCGGGAGCGGAAAACGAATTGCCCGATCTGGCGAACCTGGTGGTCGCCGGAGAGGCCTGTCCCCCCGCGCTCGCCCGCCGCTGGGCCGCCGGACGGCGGTTCTTGAACGCCTACGGCCCGACCGAGGCGACGGTGTGCGCGACGATCGCCGATCTCTCCGGCGCGGAGATCGCGGACGGTTCCCCGCTGCCGCTCGGCGAGCCCCTTCCTCAGGCACGGGTTCACGTGGTGGATCGCGCGCTCGATCCGGCGGGCATCGGCATTCCGGGCGAGCTGTTGATCGGCGGCGCCGGGCTCGCGCGCGGCTATTGGGGGCGCCCGGACCTGACCGCCGAGCGTTTCGTGCCCGATCCGTTCGCCGCCGAGCTGGGTTTTCCCGCGGGCGGCCGGCTCTATCGCTCGGGCGACCTGGCCCGGCGGCGGGCTGACGGCGCCTTGGAGTTCCTCGGGCGCATCGACTCTCAAGTCAAGGTCCGCGGCTTTCGGGTCGAGCTGGAGGAGATCGAGACGGCGCTCGGCGGCCACCCGGAAGTGGCGCAGGCGGCGGTGGCTCTGCGCCCCGGCGCGGGCGGCGAGCCGCAGCTGGTCGGCTACGTCGTGGCGGGCGAGGGGGCGGGCGGCGATCTCGCGGCGCGCTTGCGCGCCCATCTGGCCGTCCGCCTGCCGGAGCACATGGTGCCGCCGGCGATCGTCTTCCTCGCCGCGCTGCCGCTGTCGCCCACGGGCAAGGTCGATCGCCGCGCGCTTCCCTACGGGGAAGTGCCGCGCGCGGCTTCGGAGGGAGCGACGCCGGAGGGAGCGGCGCCCGTTTCGGAGGCGCCGGCGTCCGGTCTCGAAGCCGAGATCGCGGCGATCTGGCGCGATGCGTTGGGCATAGCAGCGGTGGGCTTGGACGACAATTTCTTCGACCTCGGAGGACAGTCGCTGCTGATTCTCCAGGTTCAGGCGCGGCTGGAGGCGCTGCTCGGGCGCGACCTGGAGATCACCGACCTGTTCAAGTACCCGACGATCCGCCGCCTGGCCGCGTTCCTTTCGGGCGGCGCCTCGGCGGTCGAAGCGCTCTCCTCGGGCGCGGCCGGCTCCCGCGCGGCGTTTGCCGCGGCCGCCACGGCCGCCGCGGCCACCGACCTGCCGGCGCAGGGGAACGAGCCGATCGCGATCGTCGGCATGGCCGGGCGCTTTCCCCAGGCGGCGGACCTCGAGGAGTTCTGGCGGAACCTCGCCGGCGGTGTCGAATCCGTCCGTTTCTTCACGCCTGAGGAGCTGCGCGCGGCCGGCGTCGGCGAGCGCGCGATGGCCGAGCCCGGATTCGTCGCCGCCCGCGCCGCGCTCGAAGACGTCGACCGGTTCGACGCCGAGTTCTTCTCGATCACCCCGCGCGAGGCGGAGATTCTCGATCCGCAGCACCGGCTGTTCCTCGAATGCGCCTGGGAGGCGCTGGAAAACGCCGGGTACGACGCCGAGGCCTATGCCGAGAGCGGCGGCCGGATCGGCCTGTGGGCGGGCGTCTCGACGGGCGACTATCTGATGAACGTCCTGTCCGACGGCGAGCTGGTGAAGAGCGTCGGCACGCAGCAGCTGATGATCGGCAGCAAGACCGACTTCGTGCCCACGCGGGTCTCCTACAAGCTCGACCTGCGCGGCCCGAGCATGGCGATCCAGACCGCCTGCTCGACCTCGTTGGTCACCGCGGCGCTCGCCTGCGAGAGCCTGCTCGCCGGACGGTGCGAGATGGCGCTCGCCGGCGGCGTTTCGATCACCGCCTCGCCCGCGGGCGGCTACGTCTGGCAGGAGGGGGGCATCCTTTCCTCCGACGGTCACTGCCGCGCCTTCGACGAGCGGGCGAGCGGCACGATCGGCGGCAACGGCGTCGGCATCGTGGTGCTGAAGCGATTGTCCCGCGCGCTCGCGGACGGCGACCACATTCACGCCCTGGTCCGCGGCTGGGGGCTCAACAACGACGGCCACGACAAGGTCGGCTACATGGCGCCGAGCGTCGCGGGGCAAACCTTGGCGATCCGCTCGGCGCAGGCGATGGCGGGCGTTCCCCTGGCGTCGATCGGCTACGTCGAAGCGCACGGCACGGGGACGCCGATCGGCGATCCGATCGAGATCAAGGCGCTCGGCCAGGCTTTCGGTCCGGGCTTGGCACGGCGCTCGGTCGCGATCGGTACGGTCAAGAGCAACATCGGCCATCTCGACGCCGCGGCGGGCGTCGCCGGGCTGATCAAGACGACGCTCGCTCTGGCGCACCGGCAGATTCCGCCCAGCCTCCATTTCGTCCGGCCGAACCCGCGGCTGGAGCTGGCGGGCTCGCCGTTCTACGTCGCGGCGGAGCTTGCCGACTGGCCGGCGCCCGCGGCCGGCGAACCGCGTCGCGCGGGCGTCTCGTCGTTCGGCATCGGCGGCACCAACGCGCACCTGGTGCTCGAAGAGGCGCCCGCGCGCGAGGTCGTACCCGAGGCGCGCGCGCCGCGCGAAATTCAGATCCTGCCGCTGTCGGCGCGCAGCGACGGCGCTCTGCTCGCCGCGAGCGAGCGCTTGGCAGCCCATCTGGAAAATCCCGCGCACGGCAACGAACCGCTCGCCGACGCCTCCTGGACCTTGCAGGTCGGAAGGAAGCCCTTCGCCCGCCGTCGCGCGGTGCTGGCGCGGAGCGCCGAGGAGGCGGCCCGGGCGCTTCGCTCGCCCTCGCCCGATCGGGTCTTGGACGCGGCCGAGCCCGCGCGGGCCCGGACGATCGCTTTCCTCTTTCCGGGCCAGGGGGCGCAGCGCCCCGGCATGGCGGGTGCGCTCTATGCGTCCGAGCCGGCGTTCCGCGCCGAGGTCGATCGCGCATGCGAGATTCTGCGCGGCCCGCTCGGCCTCGATCTGCGCGACCTGCTGTTCCCCGCGCCGGGCGACGTCGCCTCGGCGGAGGAGGCGGCGCGCCGTCTCGAACGGACCGAAAACGCCCAGCCCGCGCTGTTCGTCGTCGAGCACGCGCTCGCGCGGCTCCTGCTGTCGTGGGGGATCGAGCCGGCGGCGATGCTCGGCCACTCGATCGGCGAGTACGTCGCCGCCTGCCTCGCGGGGGTGTTCTCGCTCGAAGACGCCCTCGCGCTGGTCGCCGTGCGCGGCCGGTTGATGGGCGCTCTGCCCGAAGGGGCGATGCTCTCGGTGCCGCTCGGCGAGCTGGAGCTTTCGGCGCTCGCCGGACCGGACCTCGACGTCGCGGCGCTCAACGGTCCGGCACGCTCGGTGGTCTCGGGGCCGGTCGAGGCGATCGAGGGGCTCGCCGCGATGCTTGACGGGATGGAGCTGGCCACCCGGCGGCTGCGCACCTCGCACGCGTTCCACTCCGCGATGATGGAGCCGATCCTCGACGATTTCCGCGCCGCGGTCGCGGCGATCGAGCGGCGGGCGCCCGCGCGCGCCTGGATCTCGAATCTCACCGGCAGCTGGATCACCGCCGAAGAAGCGGTCGATCCGGACTACTGGGCGGCGCACCTGCGCAACCCGGTCCGTTTCGGCGCGGGGATCGAAACGCTCGTCGCCGCCCATCCGGATCTGGTCCTCCTCGAGGTCGGTCCCGGCACCGCGCTCTCGACCCTTGCGCGCCGCCATCCGGCGATCGCGGGCGAGGAGGGGCAAGAGGCTCCCGTCGCCCGGCCGATCGTTTCCCTCCTGCCCGAAGGGGACGGCGAGCTGGCGCTGGCCCAGGCTCTCGCGCGCCTCTGGCTCGCGGGGGTGCCGATCGACTGGGCGGCCTACCGCTCGGGCGAGGCGAAGCGGCGCACTCCGCTGCCGACCTATCCGTTCGAGCGCGAGCGGTTCTGGATCGAGCGCCGGCTGCCGGAGGTCGCGGCGCCGAAGGGGCCGCGCGACGTGACGGCCTGGCTCCATCGCCCGACCTGGTCGGAACGGGCCGCGGGGCCGGCCCGCCCGGCGCCCGCCTCGCGCTGGTTGATTTTCCAAGACGACGGCGACGGCGCTGCGAAGCTCGCCCGCCATCTCGAAGCCGCCGGCTGCGAGGTGATCGAGGTGCGCGCCGGCAGCGCCTTCCAGCGCGTCAACGGCGGCTACCACGTTCGGCCGGGCCGGGCGGACGACATCGAGCGGCTGTTTGCCGGCCTCGGCCGCTTCGTGCCCGAGGCGGTGGTACACCTCTGGAGCCGGGGAGAGGAGCGCCCGGGAAGCGACGAGATCGCGCGCGGCTTCGCCACCCTGCTCCCCCTCGCCCGCGCCCTCGGCCGGCTCGAATCCGCGGTCGAGTTGTCGGTCGTGGCTTCAGGGCTGGCCTCGATCGACGGCGAGCCGCTGGTGCCGGCGCGCGGCGCGATCGTCGGGCTCCTCGCGGTCGCCGCGCAAGAGAACCCGGACCTTTCTACGCGCATCGTCGATCTGCCGATCCAGGGGGCGGGAAAGCTCGCCGGTCCGCTGCTGGCGGAGCTCAAGAGCGCGCCGGGCGGGCTGCCCGTGGCGCTTCGAGGCGACCGGCGATTCGAGCGCTCGTACGTAAGGCTGGCTCCGGTCGCAGCGGGGGAGACCCCGGCGCTCCGCTATCGGCCCGAGGGGGTCTACCTGATCACCGGCGGCCTGGGCAAGGTGGGGGCTCTGTTCGCCGAGCGGATCGCGCGCCGCGCACCCGGCGCCAAGCTCGCGCTCACCGCCCGCACCCCCCTGCCGCCGCGCGCCGAATGGGACCGCCAGCCGGCCGGGAGCGAAAGCGCGGCGCGGATCGCCCGCGTCCAGGCGCTCGAAGCGCTCGGAGCCGAGGTGCTCGTGCTCGCGGTCGACGCCGCCGACCGAGCGGCGACCGAGGCGGCGCTCGCCGACCTTCAGGCGCGCTTCGGGCCGCTCTCCGGAGTCGTCCACGCCGCCGGGCAAATCCAGCGCGGCCTGGGGTCGATCGCCGACCTCACCGCGGAGGACGCCGCCGCGCAGCTCGCGCCGAAGCTCCTGGGAGTTTCGATCCTCGAAGAGCTGCTGGCGGGCCGGCCGCTGGACTTTTTCCTCGCGGTCTCGTCGCTCGCGGGGACGCTCGGCGGCCTTACCTTCGGCGCCTATGCCGCCGCCAACTCTGCCCTCGACCTGTGGGCCGAGGCGCGTTCGAGCAACGGCGTCGCCGCGACGAGCGTCGCCTGGGACGGCTTCCGCTTCGACGCCGCGGCGCCCGCCGAAGGGAAGGGATTCCTCGGCATCTCGCCCGCGGAGGCCGACGCGGTTCTCGCCTTCCTTGAAACGGCAGGTTCGCCGCGCGTGGTGGTGGCGACCGGGGACCTATCGGCGCGCATCAACCAGAGCCTCAAGCGCCGCCCGGACCGAAAGAGCGGTCGCGGCGGCCAGACCCGCCCGGCCTCCCGCGGCCGGTTCGAGCCGCCCGCCGGCGCGGCGGAACGGACGATCGCCGAGATCTGGACCGAGCTGCTCGGCATCGCCGAGATCGGCCGCGGCGACAACTTCTTCGAGCTGGGCGGCGATTCGCTGCTCGCGATCCAGGTGGCGGGGCGGTTGAAGAAAGCGGGCCTGCCGGCCACCGCGCAGCAGCTCCTCGCCCTGCCGACGATCGCCGAGCTGGCGGCGGCGCTCGGCGTTCCTGCCGCCGATGCGGATCGGCCGCTCGCGGCGGAAAGTCCACGCCCGGCGCCGCCGAGCGTGTTGGTGCCGATTCAAACGCCCGCGCCCGGAACGGCCGCCCGGCCGCCGCTGTTCGCCATCCACCCGGTCGGCGGCACGGTCTTCTTCTATCGCGACCTCGCGCGCGCTCTCGGGCCCGATCAACCCGTCTGGGGCCTCCAGGCGCGCGGCTTGGAGGGCGAGGCGGAACCGATCGCGAACCTGGAAGAGATGGCGGCCTTCTACCTCGACGCGATCGAGACGCTCGGCGCTCCGGGGCCGCTTCACCTGGTCGGCAGCTCGCTCGGCGGCACCGTGGCCTTCGAGATCGCGCGCCAGGCGCGCGCCCGCAGGCGGAAGGTCGGCCTGGTCGGCCTTCTCGACACGCCCGGTTGGGGCCAGATCCCGCCGCTCGAAGGGCCGGGCGGCGCGCTCGCGATGATCGAAATGCTCGGCGCCGGACGCCTGCGGCTAGCCCCCGAAACGCTCGCCGGGCTGTCGCCGGAGGAGCAGGTCGATCGGATCTGGCAGGAGTCGGAAGCGCAAGGCGTGACTCTCGAAGGATTCGATCGCGAGCGCCTCGGGCGCCTTCACGGGATCATCCGCGCCAACATGGAGGCGATGTTCGGCTATCCCCGGCAGCGCTACGACGGACGCCTCGTCTACGCCCGCGCCCGCGATCGGCGTCCGGGCGAGCCGGCGAACCCCGAGCTGCCCTGGCTCGACGCCGCGGCGGAAGGCGTCGAGTTCCACGTCGTGCCGGGCGACCACCTGTCGATGAACCGCGCGCCGAACGTTGCCCGCCTGGCGGAGATCCTGGCGCGGCGGATGGGGGAGTAGAAGACACCCGGGTGGGGTTGTCCGGTGCCCTACGGGTCTCCTGGGACAGCCGGCGTCTCGCCGGCGCTTTTCGAAAAAAAGGACGGCCCGCGGAACGACCGCGGACCGCCCGAGACAGGGGGACCTGAAGGTTAGGCCGCGGGCGCCGGTGCGGCGGCGGCCGAAGCCGCAGCCGCCTTCGCCGCTTCCTCGGCCTTCTTCTTCAGATTGCGCCGGCCGCGCCGGGAATTGTCCTCCGGGCTGATCCCATATGTGGCGAGGACCGGGTTGGCGAAGCCGATGTGGGCGGCGACCAGGGCGGACAGGCGCCGGTGGACCTGAACGCCTCGAACCGCGAGCTCCCGGCGCGCCTGAACCGCGACGCGCAGGTTGCCCCGCTGGGCCTCCACGGAACCGTGAGCCGGCCGCAGGGTGCCGAGCAGCGTCTTCATCTCGTCGAAGATGTCGGCGATCCCGGGATACTTCGCAACGTCCGGCTCCAGGTTGTCGACCGTGGTCTGAAACGCGTCGATCTTGTCGGAGTACGAGTTTGCCTTCATGGTTTGAATCCTCCACGTTGAGTGGCATGATCCCGAACGCGACCACGGTCGGCCCGGGGGTTTCGTCACTTCCCTTCTCGGCGGTCCGTTCGCCCGGAGGATTCGCCAAAATCCTCCGCGGAGGGTGCCGAAACAGCTCCGTAAAGCCGCTATCGCTCGCGGATAGCGATTAAACGGCCGCGTAAAGCGGCTTCCCGGCGTGGGAAGCCGCTCTACGCTCTGGGAAGCCGTTATCCCGCCCTGGGAAGCGGCTATCGGCCGTGGGAAGCCGCTTCCGGTCGTGGGAAGCGACTATTCGGCCGCGTAAAGCGGCTATCGCTCGCCGATAGCCGCTTTACGCCAGAGAAATTCGAACTTTTCGTCCCGCATTTCACCTTCCGCGTCGGCTGTCCCAGGGCCGGCGCGTGAAGCCGCTTTCGCCGCTCACGCGGCAAGAGCGCCCGGCGTTTGCGCCCAGCGGGACGCGCTGAGCGCTTGCGCCGCCGACAGATCGGCTGCCGTCACGCCGCCGGCTCCGCCGAGGCGTACGACCACCAGGTTTTCCCGCACGGACATCTCGACGACCGATCCCTCCTCGCGGCAGGTCGAGAGGACGAACGGCACGAAGCGGTCGGTCTCGCCCTCCGCTGCCAGGCGGAAGAAGCACTCGACCCGCTGGCGCGGGGGGCCGAGAGCCCATCCGGGCAGTGAGCTGAGGGCGAGCTGGATCCGCTCGGCCTTGAGCTGCGTCGGCGGTTGCTCGATTTGCAGTCTGTGGTTGGTCTTCTTCGTCGCCATATCGTGCATCTCCTTGTCCATCGCCACGACGGCTCCATGCCGTCGTGAGGCCCAACTTCGGAGCGCCGCTCGGGTTTGCAGTGTGTCGGCGCCAAATTAGCTGTTCAAGCTTACCGAGCGAGACGACAGGACGATCGATTTCAATTTGTCAAGCGGTTTTGGCGCCGCTGTGGAATAATGGGGAAGCGCGAGCGAGGTCCGCACACGAAAAGACACCCAAATGAGCCAACTTTCCCTACCCGCCGACTATGCCACCTGGCTGGCGAGCCTAAAATCGCGCATCAAGGGCGCCCGCCAGCGCGCCTTGCTGGCGGCGAACGACGAGCAGCTGCGGCTGTACCACGACATCGGCCGGGAAATCCTGGACCGGCAGAAGCAGCAGGGCTGGGGCGCCAAGGTGATCGACCGCCTCGCCGCCGACCTCTCCGCCGCCTTCCCGGAAATGAGGGGCTTTTCCTCCCGCAACCTGAACTACATGCGGCTCTTCGCCGAACAGTGCCCGGGCCTCCAATTCGTGCAGCAGTCCGCTGCACAATTGCCCTGGTTCCACATCGTCACCCTGCTCACGAGTCTTAAAGACGCCGATCTGCGCGACTGGTACGCCCGCGAAACGCTCCGCCAGGCGTGGCCGCGCGAGACCCTCAACCAGCAGATCAAGAACCAGCTTCACCTGCGCCAAGGGGCGGCGGTCACCAACTTCTCGCAACGCCTCGCCCCGCCCGAGGCGGAGCGGACGGCACAGATCCTCAAGGACCCCTACCACTTCGATTTTCTGGGGCTGGGCGACGAAGCCCGAGAGCGCGACATCGAAAACGTCCTCATCCGCCACATCACCCGCTTCCTGCTGGAGCTGGGCGCCGGCTTCGCCTTCCTCGGCCGCCAGGTCCGCCTGGAGGTGGCGGGGGATGAGTTCTTTATCGACCTGCTCTTCTACCACACGCGCCTAAAATGCCACGTCGTCGTCGAGCTCAAAGCCACCGACTTCAAACCCGAGCACGCAGGCCAGCTGAATTTCTACCTCGCCGCCATCGACGCCCAGCTCAAAGCCCCCGACGACCGGCCCACCATCGGCCTCCTCCTCTGCAAAACCCAGAACCGCCTGGTGGCCGAATACGCCCTCTCCGGCATCGAGAAACCAATGGGAGTCGCCGAATACCAGCTCGTCCGGGCGCTGCCCGAGCCGCTGGACACCTGCCTGCCCAGCATCGAGGAGATCGAGGCGGAGTTCTTGGGGAATTTGGAGTGGGAGGAGCTGCCGTGAGGCTGCCGAGGAAACCCCGGGGCGGGGGAACCCCAGGGGCGGGGGGACCCCGCCCCTACACGAGACGGAAATGTTGGGGCGGGGTTTCCCCGTCCGTGGGACAATGATGCGTAGGGGCGGGGTTTCCCCGCCCCGGGGTTCCCTCGCCTCAGTTTCCCCGCCCCGGGTTGAGGAATGCTTCCTGTGAAATATGACGTCCGGAAACATCATCGGCGATCCATCCGCCTGCGGGGCTACGACTACGCCCACGCTGGGGCCTATTTCGTCACGGTGTGTGCCCGGGAACGTGAATGCCTTTTCGGAACGGTGGTCGACGGCGCAATGCGCTTGAACGAAAACGGCGCCATCGTCGATGACTGGTGGCGGGACATCCCGCGCCATTTCCCGCGGGTCGATATCGATGCCCACATCATCATGCCCAACCATATGCACGGCATCGTCGTCATCGACGGCAACGATCCCATCGGCCCAACGGCTGTAGGGGCGGGGTCTCCCCGCCCTGGGTCCCCCCGCCCTGGTTTGCCCGGCGTGAAAGGAGGCGGGGGGACCCAAGGCGAGGAAACCAGGGGCGAGGAACCCCGGGGCGGGGAAACCCGGGGCGGGGAAACCCGGGGCGGGGAAACCCCGCCCCTACAGGAGGGTGAATACGGCGGTGGTCGAATCGCCGAAATCATCGTAGGGGCGGGGTCCCCCCGCCCCGTGAAGCCGCCTACGCTGGGGCAGATCGTGGCCTATTTCAAGTATCAGTCCTCGAAAGCGATCGCCGCGGCGCGGGAGATGCCCGGAGTTCCTGTCTGGCAACGCAACTATTACGAGCACATCATTCGTAGCGAGGAGTCGCTCGACAAGATCCGGTGGTACATCACCGAGAACCCGGCCCGTTGGGCGTTCGACCGGGAAAACCCTGCGGCGGCAACGCCGGAGCCGGAGAACGCCTGGCGAGCGGAGTTCCTCGGCAACCTGGACCTGGAAGATCTGCCGTAACCTACCCACCGGACCCGGCGTAGGGGCGGTGTTTCCCAGCCCCGGGGCCGCCAACCCTCGGAACCTGAGGGTGCATTCCGGACGGGGGTAGGGGCGGGGTCCCCCCGCCCTGGGACCGCCGAGCACCGGCTCGGCACCCAAGTGGGGGAGAACCCAAGAACGGCCGACCTGATCCCTCGGCGGTCACGGGGGAGTCAACAGCCACGCCGAGTGGTGCGTATGCAGAGCATGCTCATCGAACCCCAACGATCTCGTACCTCCAGAGAGTTCGCCAAGCACGGCGGCGGGGAGAGGGGTGGGATGGCCGAGTAGGTGCCCGGGCGTGCTGCCGGGGACGTGCCGGGCGCCGGCTCGGCGATTGGGGCGACCTACGCCGCTTCGGTGCCGAGCTGGTGCTCGGCGGTCCCGGGAAAAAGCAAAAGCACCGGTTGGGAAGGGCCTCTCCCGGGGGCGGCGTTGCCCGGGCATGGGCCGTCTCGGCCTAGTTTATGCTCGTCCGCGCTCGTGCAGGATCTCCAGGGTTCGAGCCCCTGACCGCCTGCCAATAGAATCAATAACTTAGAGGCATTCAACTTCGGTCTCGATTCGCTCGGCCGCCCTTGTAGTGCGCGGCGACCTCGGAGCGAACTTCGGAATCGGCGTCTCATTCCTGCAATTTTCGGCACTATGGTATCGAGCGGCCGGTGACGAATGTGTTGCCTGTCAGGAAGGAGCCTGATGTACGTCAGCAACTTTGAGGACTGGTACGAGCGGGCAAGCGTACGCACGAAGCCCCGCCGGATCCTTCTGGACGAGGAAGCCGAGGGTAAAGTCTACTTCCCCGTTGCGCAAATGCCTATCCTCTCGCACGCCATGGTTCGGGAGCGAGGCCCGGAGGTGGCGCGGGTTTTGATGGTTCAGCAGCTGTACCGGTACCTCGATTTCACCTCGCATCTCGAGCACCATCTGGTCAATTCGGCTGCGCAGCGAATCGCGTTTCGGCGCTCGGACTTCGATCTGCCGGGCGAGATGCTCTTCGACGCGCATAAGCTTTATACCGATGAGGCGTACCACGCTCTCTTCTCCGAAGATCTCAAAATCCAGGTCGCTTCGGCGACCAGGATTCTGCCTGCGGCCTCCGGGGCGCCCGAGTTTCTGAGGTGGCTTCACGAGCAGCAGGCATGCCATTCCCCGGAGTGGAGCGGGCTGCTTGAAATTTTTTCGGCGGTGGTGGCCGAAACTTTGATTTCAGCCACTCTCGTGCAAGTTCCGCGAGACCCGACGGTCATCACAGCGGTTCGTGAGCTGGTCGCCGACCATGCCGAAGACGAAGCGATTCACCACCGGTTCTTTGCCCAACTCTTTCGAATGACCTGGCCGACCTTGTCCGCCAAGCAGCGAGCGATGATCGGGCCGAAGCTCGCCCAATTCATGGTCAAGTTCCTTTTTCCGGACTTTGGCGTATTGCGCGCAAGCCTCGAAGGGGTCGGCCTCGACCCGGTCCAAGCGGAGCAGATCGTGGAGGAATCGCATTCTTCCCGAGGGGAGATCATGGAGGGCATTCGGCGGACCGCCCGCATGACGCTTCGCCTATTCGAGCAGTGCGGTCTCTGGGGAGATTCGCGGATCAGGGACTCGTTCGAGCAGGAAGGTCTGCTCGTCCAGACCCCGGAGACGTTTCTCGAGGATTCACCGAGCGCCTCCGATCCCGTCGAGGGCTTGGTGCAGATGGCAACCCCTTAGAGCTGGATCGCCGTCGCCCTTCGGGCCGCCCCTACCGCGGCGGCCGTTCGACCAAAAACCATCGCCCCGCCCGCTTCACCTGCATCTCGGCCAGGTGGGGGCCGAAGGCCGCCGTCAGGCGCTCGGCTCCGCCTCGCACCAGGTAGTAGCGGTAGTGCACGCCGTGCCGCTCGTAGACGAAATGCTGCGGGTTCCACTCGTCCCACTCGGCGAGCAGAGGGTCGTCTTCGTTGTGGCCCGGCCGGTAGGCGACGGGGGAGTTGAAGAACTGGGCGAACGAGAAATGGATGCGCCCGCCCTTGGCGACCTGGTAGTAGGCGGGGGTGTGGATCAGCAGCGGCGGCTCGTCCCAGCCGTTCGCTCCCAGCTCGCCGCCGGGCTCGTAGATCAGGCCCGCGAGCGCCTGGCCCGGCTCGGTTTGATCGAGCAGCTCGCCCAGGCCGTCCACTTCGGCGGCGAAGCCCAAGAATTCGGTCGCCGTTCGAAGCCACTGCCCGGCGAGCAGGCCGGCGGTCAGCAGCGCGGCGAGGCGCAACCGCCTTGAGTCTGGAGAGAGAGAGGGGAGGCCCGGAATCGCCAGCATCGCCGCGAGCGGCAGCAACCGGTCCGAGACCAGGTAGCCGCGCGTGTAGTTGGGCAGGACGAAATAGAGCAGTACCACCCAGCCGGCGAGCGAGAGGAATCGGGTGCGGTAGAGCGGGACGCCGCCGAGGCCATCACCTTCGCCGGCTTGAGGTTGGGAGCGCGGGACGGCGAGCACCAGGACCACGCCGAGGAGGATCGCGGTGAGCAGGTAGCACGCGCCGTCCGCCGTGCCGGAGAACAGGGTCGCGGGCATGTGGGCGACGCGCGCCGCAAGCGGTGCGAAGTGGGCCGGCTCCGCCGCCAGGCGTTGCTGGTAGCCGGTCATCAACTCGGCGGCGTGGAGGTGGGCCCAGGCCAGAGCGCCTACCCCAAGCGCGAGCCCGGGAATCATCGATGAAAGCTGGAGCGCCAGGCGCGAAAGGCTCGGACGGCGGACCAGCGCGAGCCACCCCACGGCGCCGGCAAAAACGAGCAGAAACTCCAGGTGCACGGTGTAGAACAGCAGGCCGAGCGCGGCGAGGATCGTCCAGGATTTTCCGCCGAACGGCCGGTCGAAGAACCGGTCGGCCCAGGCCACGCCCAGGAGCACCAGAGGATAGGCGAGCAGGTTGTCGACGAAGCCCCAAGCGAATGCCTCGTTGTACGTGACTCCTAGCGCCAGCAGCGCGTACCACGCCGGCCGGCCGGTGCGGCGGCAAAGCAGCGCGGCGGCCAGCGGCACGGCGATCAGGGAGAGCGAGAGGACGAGCTTGCCCGCCGCCTCGATCGGCATCAGGAATCCGAAGCCCGCGGCGAGCATCTCGAAAAGCCCCTGCGGCCGCAGGAGCACGATCTCGTAGGTCTGGCGCAAGGCCCGGGCCGGATCGTCGTAGAAGCGGAGGATCGCCGCCGCCGCGAGCTGCTGCGGGTAGTCCACCATCGGGAGGTAGCGAACCAGCCAGAGCGGGAGGACCCAGAGCGCGCCGGCGAGGGCGAGCCGTAGCGGCGGTCCCTGCGGCGTCCGACGCGGCGGAGTTACATCCCCGGAGGGGATCGAGGGGTCGGTCATCGGTCGGGCATCGTACACTCTGTCCCTCGTGGCTACTTCATCTCTCGTTCGCTCGGCCCGCGCCGTCGGCCTGGTCCTCGTCGGAGCGCTGCTCGCCGGAACCGTGCCGGCTCGGGGCGACCAGGTCCGGTTGCTCGACTCCGTGCTCGAAGCCGCGGCCTCGCGGGTCGAGAGCGCGCTCGGCGCCAAGAGGGAAATTCTCGCCTCGACCTTCATCGTCGGCGACGATCCGTTCTCGCTCGGCGCGCTCGCGCTGCTCCGCGACGCGGCGCGCCGCGGTATCTCGGTCAAGCTGTTGATCGACAGCCAGTGGAACAAGATCCCCGCCGCGGTGCAGGCGCATCTGGTCGACGAAGGGATCGAGATCCGCACCTACCATCC
>Ga0268264_10001781_pt1 | contig 19677 bp, 16 predicted proteins | sample KBSSwiS32_FD_190357 | JGI IMG/M metagenome (GOLD analysis project Ga0268264, IMG submission 190357) | Switchgrass rhizosphere microbial communities from Kellogg Biological Station, Michigan, USA - KBS Switchgrass S3-2 (SPAdes) (version 2) | ecosystem: Host-associated > Plants > Roots >...
TGGACGGAGCTGGAGGCTTCCCAGGCCTGGCCGATCCGGCTGCGGATCGAGGTCCAATTGTGGACGAACAGGCGCGGCTCGCCGTCGATCGTCAAGGAGTGGAGACCGCCTTCGGTCGCGGCGTAGAAGTGGTATTGCTCGCCGAGCAGCCGCTGCATCTTCGCGGTGCGCTCGCCCAGGAGGCCGAGCACCTCGTCGTCGGAGGTGGCCAGACCGCTCGGGGTCTCTTCGACGATCTGCGGCACGACCACGACGGTCAGGTGGCGATCGTAGCCCTCGCGGAGGTAACGGTAGAACCCGTCGCGCACGCCGAGCAGGCGATCCGACCGATCTTCGCGATCCATCGAGGGGTTGGCGACGGCCACTTCGACCCCGGATTGGAGTCGCTGCCAGAAGTCCTTAAGATCGTGGGCCATGATCGAGAGTCGGAAGAACCGTGCGGCGAAGGATATTCGGCGCCTTCGGCGAAGTAAAGGCGACCACGCCGTGCTCGAAGGCCCACACCTGGTCGGCGAGGCGGCGAAGGCGGGGCTGGCGCTCGATCCCGTGCTGGCAACCCTTGAGTTTCTGGCCGGCGCGGAAGGGCGCGAGATCGCCCGCCTCTTGCCACGCGAGCCGACGCTCGCCTCTGTCGACGTGCTCGACTCGCTCGCCGACGCCGATTCGCCGAAAGGGCTGCTCGCGATCGCCCACCTGCCGCGCGGCGGGGTCGAGACGCTGCCGCTCCGCCAAGGCGGCCTCTATCTTTTTCTCGGCGGGTTGCAGGATCCGGGAAACCTCGGCGCGATCGCGCGCGTCGCCGAAGCGACCGGCGTTGCGGGTCTGGCGCTCTCCTCCGGCAGCGTCCATCCGAACCACCCGCGGGCTCTCCGAGCCTCGGCCGGCAGCCTGCTGCGTTTGACGGTTGCGATCGGCGCGACCGCGGAAGGGCTCGCCGAGCATCTCGCGCCGCACTCCCCCACCTGGGCCGCCCTCGCGGCTTCCGGCGGGCACGATCTCTTCACCGCCAACCTGCGGGACGGCAAACCGCTAATCCTCGCGCTCGGCGCCGAAGGGCCAGGCCTGTCGCGCGAAGTCGAGCAACTCGTAGCGCGCGAGGGTCTGCTGCTCACCATCCCGCTGGAACCGCCGGTCGAATCGCTGAACGTCGCCGTCGCCGCCGCGGTCGCCCTGTTCGAGATCCGCCGGCGGCGAGCGCCGTGGCCGTCGTCGGGCTAATCCAGGATAGAATCCAGCCACTGCGCAACTCGTAGCACAGCCTCACTTCGGAAGCCGCCGGTGGCGCCGATACGGGGGCAAAGACCGGGTTTCCTTCGTGGGGGTGCCATGAGCGGAATCGACGATCTTCTGGCCCAGGCTCTGCGGGCCGATTTTCCTATCGCGCTCCATCTGCCCGACGGCCGGACGCTCGCGAGCGCCGAGGCGCCGCCGCGGTTCGTGATCCGGGTGCATCGCGAGGCGGGGACGCGGGCGCTCGAATCGCTCGCCGAGCTGGGGTTGGCCGAGTCGTACGTGCGCGGCGATTTCGACGTCGAAGGCGACTTCGTCCGCGCGCTGTCGCTGCTGCGCGCCGCTTTCGACGATTCGAACCTCTGGCTCAAGACCTGGCGGCGGGCGGAAGCGGTCTTGCGCGGCCGGGAGAAGATGAATCCCGAGTGGATCGCCAAACATTACGATTCGGGCAATATCCAGCTGTTCGGCCAGGATCGCGACTACCACATCTACACTCCCGGGCTGTATGAGAGCGACGACGAGTCGATGGAGGTCGGCGCGGAAAGGAAGCTCGCCGCGGCGTTTACCGGGCTGGGCTTGAAAGCCGGCGACGAGCTGCTCGAAATCGGCTGCGGCTGGGGCGGGTTCACCCGCTTCGCGAGCCGGCGGGGCGTCCAGGTGACCGGCCTCACGCTGTCGAAGGACCAGCTGGCGTTCAGCCTGGGCAAGGTCGCCGACGAGAAGCTGGACGCCCGGTTGATGTACCAGGATTTCTTCACCTACCAGCCCGAGCGGCGTTTCGCCGGGATCAGCCTGATGGGGGTGATCGAAGACCTCTCCGACTACCCGCGGGTGATCGCGCGTCTGGTGCCTTGGCTCTTGCCCGGCGGCCGGGTCTACCTCGATTTCGCCGCGGCGACCGAGCGCGTCGCCACCTCGTCGTTCGTCACCAAATACATCTGGCCCGGCACGTTCCGCATGGTCTACCTGCCCGAGCTGGTCGCCGCCGCGACCCATTCGCCGTTCGAGATCGTCGCGATCTTGAACGACCGTCGCAACTACCACCTCTGGGCGAAGAAGACCGACGAGCGCTGGGTGGAGAACCGCGAGGCGATCTCCGCCGCCCACGGCATCGAAGCCTGGCGCCTGCTGCGCATCCTGTCGGCCGGCACGGCGGCGGCGATGGATTCGCCGGATCACGGCACCACCGCCTACCGCATGTTCCTGGAGCTGCCGGCCGACGCCGGTGCCGGGTAGTGTTTCGTTTGCCTCCTCGCTCCTTCGGGCGCCTTCGGCAGCGGCCAGTCGCTGCGGGGGCAATCGAAAACACTACCCGATGGGCCGGGCGATCCCGGAATAACACCTTTTCATCCCCGCGGCATCCTCCGAAAGCAGCCGCGCCGGGATAGCATGGCGCTTTCGGAGATCTTCATGCGCAGCCCTTTTTTGGTTCGACCCGTTCGGTTGGCGATTTCGGCCGCGATCCTTTACCTCGCCCTCCCCGCCGTCTCGGCCGCGGCCCCTCCGACCCCAACGCCCCCTTCGAACACCCCCACCGTCTCGCCCTGGGCGGGCGCGGCGTTTGCCGCCCCGCCCGCGGCGCTGCTCGCCGCGGCCAAGGCGCTGCCAGAGGCGTCCGACCAGGCGGTCGATTTCCTGCTGTTCGAGGTGCACCTGACCCTCGAAGCGGACGGCCTGTGGAGCGAGCGGCAGCACCAGATCTATCGCGTGCTCGACGCCACCGCGGTCGACGATTGGGCTTACGTCGAGCAGGGCTGGTCGCCCTGGCATCAGCTGCGGCCGGAGCTTTCCGCCCGGGTGATCGGCCCCGACGGCACGGAGCGCCGGCTCGACCCGAAGACGATCGCGGAAACGTCCGCCGGCGAGGATTCGGCGATCATGTTCGACGACGGCAAAGTGCTGCGCGCGCCGCTGCCCGCGGTCGAGGCCGGCGCGATCGTCGAGATCGAAACCTACGTGCGCGACCAACGGCCGTTGTTCGCCGCCGGCAGCGTGCGCCGCCTGACTTTCCCGAACGATCACCTGCGCTTGGCAAAGGTCGACGTCGACGCGGCGGCCGAAGCGCCGCTCCAATGGGTGCGCCGCCTGCTGCCCGAGACCGGGCCGGTCGAGCGGACCGAGGGCGGGCGGCGGCGGCTTCATTTCGAATGGCGGGACCTCTCGTTCAAGAGCAAGTTCGTGGTCGGCCTCCCTTCCGAGACGCCCTGGTATCCCTATCTCGCGTTCAGCTCGGGGGCGAGCTGGCAGAGCGTCGCCGCGACCTACTCCCAGGTGGTCGATCGCGCCTTGGCGGCCGGCGACATGAGCGCGGCGGCCAAAAATGCGATCAACCAGGCGAGCGAGGGCGCGACCGACCAGACGCAGGTGATCGACCGGCTGCTCGCCTATCTGCAATCCCAAGTGCGCTATACCGGGGTCGAGTTCGACGATGCGGCGATCGTGCCGCGTTCGCCTGCCGAGACGCTCGCCCGCCGTTTCGGCGACTGCAAAGACAAGTCGGCGCTGCTCGTGGCTCTCCTGCGCGCCGCCGACATTCCGGCCTACCTTGCGCTCCTTTCGGGCGGCTGGGGATCGGACGTCGATCCGGAGCTGCCCGGCCTCGGCAATTTCAATCATGCGATCGTCTACGTGCCGGCAACGCCGCCGATCTGGATCGACGCGACCGAGGAGCTGGCCCGGGCGGGCGAGCTGCCGGCGTCCGACCGCGACCGCTGGGCGCTGGTCGCGGCGCCGGGCACGAAGGCGCTGCAGAAGACTCCCCCGCCGGTCGCCGTCCAGAACCTCCTCTCGCGCACCCGCACGGTCACGCTGTCCGAGCTGGGCAAGGCGAAGATCGTCGAGGAAAACGTCTTCCACGGCGACGTCGAGATCTGGGCGCGCCGGAATCTGGGACAGGCCGACGAGAAGACGCGCAAAGAGTGGGTGACGAACTATTCCAAGTCGCACTACCTCACCGATCAGATCGGCCCCTACCAAATGGAGGGCGCCACCGATCTGTCCCGGCCGTTCCGCACCCGCTGGGAGATTCCGGCTTCGCCGCGCGGCTCGACCGATCTGAACGAGGCCGCCGTGGGCATCCGCTTGGAAAGTTTGATCGAACGGCTGCCGTACGTGTTCCTGCACGCGGACCCGAAGGGCTCGGGGGACGACGCCGACGACGAAGAATCGGCCGAGGAGGCCGACGACGAGTCGGCCGCCGGTCTCTCTTTCGACGCGGAGGACGACGGAAACGAACCGGCGACAGAGACCACCGAAACCGCCGCGACGCCCGACGACGACCCGGCGCCCAAGCGCACGCAACCGTTCGTCTTCCGCGATCCGTTCGTCACCGAATGGCGCTACGAGATCCAGCCGCCGCCGGGATTCGCGGTGCGCGAGATCCCCGAATCGAAGGTGGAGGCGTTCGGCTCGGCGTCGCTCGAACGACGCTACCGGAGCCTGCCCGGCGGCGCGCTCGAAGCCTATTACCGCTTCGACAGCGGCAAGGTCCGGCTGTCGCCCGAGGAGTTCGAGGCGCTGCGCGAAAAGACCGTCTCCCTCGCCGAAGGCGAGCCGATCCTGCTCTATTTCGACCAGGTGGGCGCCGCGGCGCTCAACCAGGGGAAGGTGTCCGAGGCGCTCGCCGAGTTCCGCCGCCTGGCCGCCGCCTATCCGGATCGGGCGCTCTATCCGCTCCAGATCTCGCGCGCGCTGCTCGAAGGCGGTTTGCAGGAATCCGCCAAGGCGGAGGCCGAGCGGGCGGCCGCGATGAGCCCGAAGCTCGCCGCGGCGCAACAGAATCTCGGCTGGGTGCTGCAACACGACCCGCTCGGCCGCCTGCGCGGCGCGGGCGGATTCGATCTCGCCGGTTCGGTCGCGGCCTACAAGAAGGCGGTGGCGCTCGATCCCGACAACGACGTCGCGAAGGCCGACCTCGCGATCCTGCTGGATTTCAACGCCAAGGGCGAACAGTTCGGCAAGGGCGCCGACCTCGAGGCGGCCGGCGCGCTCTACCGCGAGCTGCACGACAAGGGGATCACCGGCCTCGACGTCAATCTGATGAACAACCTGCTGCAGCGCGGCAAGCTCGACGAGTTGAAGAAGTTCACCAACAAAACCGGTGCCTCCTCGACCCAGCAGCAATACCTGGCGGCGGCCCTGGCCCTGCTCGACGGCCCCGACGCCGCCTCGCGTCTGGCCCGCGGCGTGGCGGACAACGATCAGCGCGTCGCGATGCTCTCGCTCGCCGGCCAGCAACTGCTCAAGAATCGCCGCTACGCCGAGGCCGGCAAGCTGTTCAAGATTCTCGCCTCGGTTTCGCCCAACGGCGCGGCGGCGCTCGGCATGATGCAGCAGATCGCCGGCGCACGCCGTTGGGAAGATTTGGAGCTGCCGGCGCGCGCACCCGCCACCCTGATGGTCCGCCTGCTCGTGCTCGCCCTGCAGAACAAGCTCTCCGCCGACGAGATGAAAGGGTACCTGTCGCACCGCCTGCTGTCCGCCGAGGTGGACCAGGAGGTCAAGGCGTTCGATTCGACGACCTTCCTCGACACTTTCTCCAAGGGGGCCGCGGACGGCGACTCGACGATGATCCAGCTCGGGCTCGACATGGCGGTCAACCTGCTGCACTCCGACGTCGCCGGCGACGACGAGCTGGGGTACCGGGTCCGCTCGCGGATCGACGGCTTTCCCAGCGCCCCGTCGTTCACGCTCTTCATCCTGCGCGAGGACGGGCAATATCGGCTCTTTTCGGACAACGAGGACTGGCAGCCGGTCGCCCGCCTGGTCCTGGAGCTGGCCGCCGCGGGCAAGCTCGACAGCGCCCGCCAATGGCTGGATTGGGCGCGCGACGAAATCGAAGACGACGAGGACCGCGACCCTTACGCCCGGCCGCCGTTCGTGCGCCTGTGGACCGCGGGACAGAAAGGGGATCCGGCGGCCATCCGCGCCGCCGCGACCGTCCTGCTGCTCAAGAGCAACGACGTCAAGATCGGCCCGGCCTTGCGCGCTTCGATCGAAGAAGGCCTCAAAGGGATCGCCGCGCTGCGCCCCGCCGCCACCGGCGACACCGCCGTGGCGCTCGACCTCGCAACCTGGGAAGGTCTCTCCACGCTCGAACGCTGGAGCGAGCTGATCCCGCTGCTCGAACGGCTGTCCGACGAGCAGCCCAGCTCGGAGCGCGCGATCCGCGCGCTTTTCGACGCCGATACCCGGAGCGGTCATCCGGAAAACATCACCCCCCGCCTCGAAGCGCGGCTGGCCAAGACGCCGAACGACCCGTTCGCCGTTCGCATGCTCGCGGATCTGGCGGACGCCGAAGGGGACATCTCGCGCTCCCTGACGCTCACCCGCACACTGATCGATCGCGGCAAATCCGAGGCGCTCGATTGGAACCGCCTGGCCTGGAACCAGTTGTTCCAACTGCCGATTCCGGAAAAGGCGCTCGCCGACGCCTCGCGCGCCTCCGAAATGGCCGAGCATTCCAGCCGCGCGATCCTGCACACCCTGGCCTCCGTCTACGCCGAGCTCGAACGCCCGACCGAGGCCTACCGCGTGCTGCTGCAATCGATCGAAGCGGGCGACCACAAACCGTCGACCTCCGACTGGTACGTCCTCGGCCGTGTGGCCGAGAGCTACGGCCTCCCCGACCAGGCGCGCAGCTACTACGCCCGGGTCGAAAAGCCGGAGCAATTCGTAACCGTGAGCGCCTTCACCCTCGCCCAGCGGCGGCTGGCGGGGCTCGGGCCAGAAAAGGGGAAGGTGGCGAAGAAGGACGTGGCGAAGAAGGCGGCGAAACTGTAGGGCGGGGGCCGGTCGGCTTCGATGAACGACAGCGGCCGGTCGAGCGCCCTTGGGACCGCCGAGCACCAGCTCGGCCGTTTTGGCGGCATCGGCCGCTTCGAGTGCCGAGCTGGTGCTCGGCGGTCCCGGGTTTCTGCTGCCGGAGGGGCCGCGCCGCTCAGCGCTTCCCCGCCAGCAGCGCCGCCAGCGGAGCGCGAATCTCCTCCGCCATCGCCTGGTGGCCTGCCGCGTTCGGGTGGACCATGTCGAGGAAGAGCGACTCCCCTCCGCTGTCGAAAGGCGCCGTGGCGTTCATGTCGACGAACGGTATGCCCTCCCGGGTGAGGGCCTGCCGGGCCTCGGCGAGGAAGTTGGCGAACAGGGCGACGTCGCCCCGCTCGCCCATCCGCGTCCATGTGGCGAGCGTCTGCCGTTCCCCTTCGGGCGCCGCCCGGCGGGTCGAGATGCTCGGCTGGAGGACGGCCAGGAAAGGGATGCCCCGGGCGGCCGCGACCCGCCGCATTTCGACCAGATTGGCAATGTAGGTGTCGGTGATCCGGCGCGCCAACCGGGGCACCTCTTCGAGCACCTGGGCCGGCGGCGGCTCGGCGGCGCCGCCCAGGGTCAGCAGGCGCAGCCGGCTTTCCACCAGGAGAAAGACGTCCCAGTTGAAACCCGTCGGGACGCCCGCGAACGGGGCGCGGGTGGCGGCGAGCATCGGGACGTTCAAATCGTTCCATCCGTCGAGGACGACCACCGCCGCCGGAGCCACGGCCGGGCCGCGGTGGACGAGCTCCGCCAGCTCCTGGCCGGAGAGGAATCCCACGACCGAGGTGTTGACCATCTGCAGGCGGGGCTCCATCGCCGCCAGCCGGGCGGTGTAGAGGTCGCCGTCGCTCGCCAACCCGAAACCGAAGCCCGCCGAACCGCCCAGGAAGAGCACCCGCGGCCGGCGATCCGTCTCGTCGAAGCCGCCCCGGTATCCGTGGGCGTCGATGTTGAAGGCGCGCGTCCGCTGGCCGGGAGCGTTGCGGTAGAGCGAATAGGGGTCGATGGCAAGCCTCAGGCTCCCCTCTTTCTCCGACAACCGGCGGCCGAGGTGGTCGACGAAGGCCAAGGAATACTCGCCCGTGTCGCTGAAGACCGGAGGCGCTCCGCGCTGCGCCAGGCGGCGGCTGAGCTGCCAGGCGAGCGGCAGGCAGATCGCCGCGGTGACGGCGATCACCACGATCGCCGGTCGGACCGAGAAGCGAGGGCGCGCCGGAGCGCTCTCGCTCTTGTCCTTGGATTTTTTCTTCGAGGGCGCGGCCGGATTCGGTATCGGCGGCGGCGGCGCGGGCGACCGGCGGACGAACAGGAGCAGGAAGGCACTCTGCAGAAGTCCCGCCCCCAGGCCGCCCCAGGCGGCGAGCCGGGCATGGAGCAGCCGGCGTCGCCGATCGCGGAGGGGCTGGACGTCATCCAGCTGGATCGCGCCGTCGGGCGCCGTCGTCATCAGATGCAAGGCGCCCTGTTCCACTCGAAGGCTGGTGCTGCCGTCGATGCTGTGCCAACCCAGGAATCCCTGCGTGCGATCCCAGCGGCGAAGGCTGGCGACCGGGGTGGCGAGCTCGATGCCGAGCAGCACGATTTCCGGAGGCCCGCTGCCATAGACCCGCACCATGCCGGGCCGGATCTGAAGGCTGTCGACCTCGACCGGAATCGGCACCGAGACGGTCTCCCGATGGGCACCGCCCGAGGCGAGGGCAAAGGACGCCGAATCGGCAACCTGGAACGGCCGCCGGTTGGCCGTCCACCACACCTCGCCCGTCCAAGCCGCCGCACCCTTCGGGCTCTCGATTTCGAGGCGCAGAAACAGCTGCCGCTTTCCCTGAAGGGCGAGAAAGAGCACCAGCCCGGCGAGGATTCCCCCCCAGACGAAGGCGACGACGCTTAAGGCCCTACGGCTCATGCTCGGCTTCGGGCAACATCCCATTCAGTTCCATGTCAAACATGCTAGCACCGGGGTTCCCGGGTTCCGCCTGGCCCAGGCCTCCCATGGCGCTCTGCCCCTTGCCCGCGGTCGCGCGGCAGCATAGTCTCTCTCCTCTTTTTTCCCTCAGGAGGGTATGCCGTGGATCAGGTCACTTGGCGCGACCGTTGGCGCTACCGTTTCGACAATTTCATGGCCAAGGGCACGGGCGCGCTGTTGCTCGCGCTGTTCGTGGCCTCGGCCGTCATGGTTCTTTCGATCGCCGGCATCGTGGCGCTGGCGCACGTCGCCCCCGCGGGGGACGACGGCAAACAGATCGGCTTCTTGGGGCTCGCCTGGATGGGGCTCCTGCGCACGCTCGACACCGGCACCATGGGCGGAGACACCGGAAGCGTCTGGTTCCTCGCCGCGATGCTCGCGGTGACCTTGGGTGGCGTGTTCACGGTTTCGACTCTGATCGGCGTGCTCAACAACGGCCTGGACGCCAAGCTCACCGACCTGCGCAAGGGGCGGTCGCGGATCATCGAGTCGGAGCACACGATCATCCTCGGCTGGTCGCAGCAGATCTTCCCGATCCTCTCGGAGCTGTTGCTCGCGAACGAAAGCCGCAAGGACGCCTGCGTCGTGGTGATGGGCGAGCACGACAAGGCGGAGATGGAGGACGAGATCGCCGAACGGATCGGACCCACCGGCAGAACCCGGATCGTCTGCCGCTCGGGCAGCCCGATCGACCTCGCGGATCTGAAGATCGTGAGCCTTCAGACCTCGCGCTCGATCGTCGTCCTGTCGCCCGAAGGGGACGATCCGGACGCGAGCGTGATCAAGACTCTGCTGGCGATCACCAACGCGCCCGACCGCCGGCCGGAGCCGTACCACGTGGTGGCCGAGATCCGCAATCCGAAAAACGTCGAAGTCGCCCGCATGGTCGGCCGCGACGAGGTGGAGCTGCTGCTGGTGGGCGAGCTGATCTCGCGCATCATCGCCCAGACTTGCCGCCAGTCCGGCCTCTCTGTGATCTACACCGAGCTGTTCGATTTCGGCGGCGACGAGATCTATTTTCGCGACGAGCCGTCGCTGGTCGGCAAGACCTACGCCGAGGCGCTGGTCGCCTATGACGACTCGGCCGTGATGGGGATCGCGCCGGTCTCCGGCAAGCCGCGCCTGAACCCGCCCATGGATCAGCGCTTCGCCGCGGGCGAACGGCTGATCCTGGTCGCCCAGGACGACGATTCGATCCACCTTTCGAGCAAGGCCTACCCGGTCAAGGAAGAGGCGATCCAGAACGGCGTCACCGTGCCCCAAATTCCGGAACGGACGCTGATCCTCGGCTGGAACTGGCGGGCGACCAAGATCCTCTCAGAGCTTTCCCAGTACGTCTCCCCGGGCTCGCACGCGACCGTGGTTTCGGAAGTCCCCGAGACAAAAGAGCTGATCGAGTCGCTCGGCGATCCGGCGAACATGAAGATCGAGTTGATCGAGGGCGACACTTCGGATCGCCGCCTGCTCGACGGCCTCGGCCTCGAGACGTTCGACCACATCATCGTGCTCTCCTACGCCGATCACCTGGAAGAGCAGCGAGCCGACGCGAAGACTCTCGTCACCCTCCTCCACCTGCGCGAGATCAGCGAGATCAAGAAGCGGGCGTTCTCGATCGTCAGCGAGATGCTCGACGTCCGCAACCGCGCGTTGGCCGAAGTTACGAAGGCGGACGACTTCATCGTCAGCGACCGCCTGATCAGCTTGATGCTCGCCCAGATCTCGGAGAACAAGCAGCTCGCCGCGGTGTTCGACGACCTGCTCGACCCGGAAGGCAGCGAGATCTACCTGAAGCCCGCCGCGGCGTACGTCCGCCCCGGCACCCCGGTCGATTTCTACACCGTCGTCGAAGCCGCCCGCCGCCGCGGCGAATCGGCGATCGGCTACCGCATCGCGGCCGACCTGAAGAACGCCGAAGCCGCCTACGGAATCAAGTTGAACCCGAAAAAGTCCGAAACCCTGTCGTTTACGGCCGAGGATCGGATCGTGGTGCTGGCGGAGGACTAAACGCGCAACCGGCGCCGCCGACGCCCGAGTTGAACGTTTCTCGGGAGATTTTCAGGCGGCGCCGGAGCGTTTCTCGACCGGAGGCGTGGATTTTGCCGCCGACGGAGAATTCTTCACCGGAACGGGCAGATTTTCACCGGAATGGGCGGATTTACGCTTGACACGGCCTGGTCATCGTTAAAATTGGCCGTTCTTCACCGGAATGGGCGCTTTTTCACCGAGATGGGCCGTTCTACGCTAAAACGGCTCAAATCTGGCATCCAGAAACAAATTGCTCACCGTAATGGGCGGATTTACACCAAAATGGGCGATCTCCCGCCAGAATGGGGCGAATCTCGACTAAATTTCTGATTTCCAGCCTGATTTTTAGTTTTCCCCGCCAAAACGGGCAGTTTCTAGCCAAAATGGGCGCTTCGGCGATAAAACGGCGAAATCTCGCTTTCGCCGGAGGATTTCCCGCCAAAACGGGCCGTTCCGGGCGGAAATAGCCTGGCGAGCGCGCGAATCGTCCATCCGCTCGCTATTCCTTCCGCTCCGTCGCCGCGGCGAGAAGTTCCTCGCGTACCGCGCGACGAATCCGCTCATCCAGGTCGTCCGGCGGCTTTTCGACGCGCGCAGCCTTCGGCTCCGGGATTCCCAGCCATTCGGCGAGGCGACGCTCCTTCAACTGCTCGGTCTCCGGAGAACCCATCGCCACCAACTCCCCCGGCGAAATCTTCAACCGCCGCGCGAGCCCCAACAGATGACGCAGCTTGATCTCCATCGACCCGTCGAACAACCGCCCCAACCGGCCATGCCCGAGCCCCATGGCATCCTCCACCTGCCGATCGGCGAGCCCCGAGGTGGTGATCACCTGATACAGCATCCTCCGCATGTTCCGGATGTCATGGTCGCTCATGGCGGGGAACTGTATCCGGATTCAGGAAAGCTCCATCTCGCCGTTCCTGAAATCGAGCGTCAACTTCTGGTCCCGAAAGAAATCCAAGCCCAAGAGGCCGTCAACGCCGGTGCTGGGAGGAAGGGTGTGGCAGAGGAGGAGAAAGTCTGTGCGCTCCTGGCCGAGCGCCACCAACTTCGAGACTTTCACGCGCGCAGCGAACTCGACACCGCTCCCGGTAGTAACTTGGACACGATTCGGGGTGAGCGCAGGGTCGTAGCCGATAGCGACCAACGGTCCCGCGTTCACGATCGTGCCGGTTGCTCCTGTATCCAGCGCAAAACGCAGCAACGCGTTCCCCGAGGGCCCCGTGACCTCGGCGCGGACGATCACCAAGCCCTGCCTTGGGTCGAACCGAAGGCTCACAGGATGATCGCCGTGTCTTCGGGCATTCTGCCGGTGTAGAGCATCGCGAACCGGCGGGGACGTAGCTCGACGGCTTTGCGGTAGACCTCATCCCGATCTTGGCTGTGCCAGAGCACCTGGCCGCTCTGGACCTCCAGCGCATCATCGGTCTGCGGGTCTCCGACGAGCACCCACTCGGAATCGAATTGCGTCTCTATTTGGGCAAGGGTCATGGCGGTGGTCATTCGTGCTTCCTCCAAGACAGATTATAAGGCGCCCGTTACCCCGCCAGCCTCTCGATCAGCTCCCGATGCTCCGGATACGCCGCAAGCAACGCCGCCCGCTCCCCCAGCTCGAAATCGACGTAGTCGAAACCCGGGGCCACGGTGCAGCCGACCAACGCGTAGGAATCCGGCGCCAGCACCTCGGCTCCGAACCAGCAGCCGGCGGGGATGGCGGCTTGAAACGTTTCGCCTTCCGAGATCGCTGCGCCGAGGCGGATCGTTCGGTATCCGCCAGCGGGTTCGAGGACGTGAATCGTGACCGGGCTCCCCTCGTGGAAGTGCCAGAGCTCGTCCGCGTGGAGGCGGTGGAGGTGGGAGGGGTGGCCGCTCACCAAGAGGAAGTAGATGGCGGTGGAAAACGACCGATCGCCGCCGAAGCGGGCGGGCAGGTGCTCGGCCCGTACGCTTTCGGCGGCCCGGTAGGTTTCGGCGAAGAAGCCTCCTTCCGGATGGGGGATTAGGCCGAGCGAGGCGACCAGCTCGGCCACTCGCTCCGCCCCCTTCTTCATGCGCCCTTGGCCGCCTTGACCGCCGCGGTAAAGGCGGGGAGGATCTCGTGGACGTCGCCCACGATGCCGTAGTTGGCGACCGCGAAGATCGGCGCGCCCGGGTCTTTGTTGATCGCGACGACGCAGGTCGAGGCCTTCATGCCGACCAAGTGCTGGATCGCGCCCGAGATGCCGAGGGCGACGTAAAGCTTCGGCGCCACGGTCTGGCCGGACGAGCCGATCTGCCGATCGCGGGGCAGCCAGCCGCTGTCGATCACCGGGCGGCTCGCGCCGATTTCGGCGCCCAGGGCTTTCGCCAAGTCTTCGACCGGACCGAGCTTGTCGGCGCCGCCGATGCCGCGGCCGACCGCGACGATGATCTCGGATTTCGTGAGGTCGATCTGGTCGCCACCGACCTCTTCGATGCCGAGGATCTCGCGCTCCGGTTTGATCTGAGATAGATCGGCGAGCGCCTGGATCGGCGCCGGGGCGGACGCAACAGCGGCTGAATCGGAGGAGAACGCGCCGGATTGGATCGAGACGATCACCGTGCCTTCGCCGCGGACCTTCACCTTCGCCTGCAGCTTGCCGCCGAGGATCGGCCGGCTGAAGAGCAACGAGCCCGCATCGGACGTAAACCCGGTGATCTGCGGCAGCAGCCCCGCGCCGATCTCGTGCGCCAGGCGCGGCGCGTAATCGACCGTCTGATAGGTGTGCGCGAAGACCACGAACGCCGGCTGCGCGGCGCGCAGCGCGGGTGCGAGCGCGCCGATGAACGCGCCGGGGGTGTAGCCTGCGAGGTCGGCGTGATCGGCGACGTGGACCGCCGCGAGATCGCGGCCGGCGGCGGCGGTGGCCGCATCGGCGACTCCGGAACCTAGGACCACCGCTTCGGCCTTGCCGCCGGTCGCCGCCGCGAGCTTTTGCGCCGCGGCGATCGTTTCGAGCGCCGCGCGGGAGACCTGGCCGTCGCGCAGCTGGAGGACCGCCCATACGTTGTTCGACATCAGATCACCCTCGCTTCCTGGCGCAGTTTGTTGACCAGAGCCTGCGCCGCGGTCGCGGCGTCGCCGGTCAAGATCTGCGCCCCGGTGCCGCTTTCGGGGAAGGCGACCGAGACGATCTCCAACCGCGAACCGGCGAGACCGACGGCGTCGGCGCCGAGCCCGAGCGCCTCGGCGTTCACCTCTTCGATCGGCTTCTTGTTCGCGCCCATGATCCCCTTGAGCGAGGCGTAGCGCGGGTGGTTGATGCCCGCCTGAATCTCGATCACGGCGGGCAGGTTCAAGCGGAAGATCTCGTTCATGCCGCTTTCCATCTCGCGCTTGACCTGCGCGGTCTTGCCGCCCGCTTCGATCTCCAGGCCGATCACCAGCCAGGCGTGCGGCCAGCCGAGATGGCCGGCGAGGAGAGACCCGGTGCTGCCGTAGCCGACGTCGTCGGACTGACTGCCGGTGAGCACGAGGTCGAAGTTCTCGCGGCGGATCGCCGCGGCGAGCGCGCGGGCGGTGGCGATCGCGTCGCCTCCCGCGAACGCCGGGTCTTTCAAGAACATGGCGCGCGCGGCGCCGACCGCGAGCGCCTTCTTCAAGGCGTCTTTCACCCGATCCGGGCCGAGGCTCACGACCACCACCTCGCCGCTCGTCGCTTCGGCGATCTTCAATCCCTCTTCGAGCGCGTAGCGATCGCTCTCGTTGGTGACGAACGACAGGTCTTCCTCGTCGATCCAGCGCCCGTCTTTCGCCACCCGCAGGCGGGCCTCGACATCGGGCACCTGTTTGATACACACGGCGACTTTCATCGCGAATTGGTCTCCTCTAAGGGGTCGAACCGGAGCCTTCGAGCAGCCGCCGAAGTTGCGGCGGCGGCGGGTTGAAGGCCCAGATTCGGCCATCGAATGCGAGTGTGGGGATGACCCGGCGCCCGCCGCTCCGGGCGAGCACGGCCGCGGCGGCCGCGGCGTCTTGGTCGATGTCGATTTCGTCGTACCGCGAGCCGGCCTCGGCGAGCACCCGTTTTGCGATCCGGCAGTCGGGGCACCAGGATGCACTGTAGACCGTGAGCGCGGAAGAGGGGATGCCGCGGCCGTCGGCGAGCGCCGCGATCTCTTCGGTCGAAAGGCGGGTACCCACGATGCGAAGCTTGCCCACAGCATCGGACACCAGAAGCACCGGTAGATCGGCTCGCGAGAGGCCGAGGCGCGCGAGAAGAGCAGCGCCATCCGCATCCGTTGCCACGTCTACCGGATCGACCTGCGCCGTAATTGGAGCGGCGGTAGTGGGTTCGTTCGCCTCCTCGCTCCTTCGGGCGCCTTCGGCAGCAGCCAGTCGCTGCGGGACAAACGAACCCACTACCTGATCGGCCGCGGTCGAATCCCACAGCAGCTTCGGACGCAGGCTCGTCACGGCAGGGTCGGTCCCGGCACGCGGACCGCGGCGCCGTTGATCGCGCGCGCTTCCGGGGTGGTGAGAAACCAGATCGCTTCGGCCACGTCTTCCGTGCGCGCCCAAGCTCCGGGATCGGCGTCGGGCATGCTCGCGCGGTTGGCGGGGGTGTCCATGGTGCCCGGCAGGACGGAGTTTGCGCGGCCGCCGGAGGGCGCGAGCTCGCGGGCGAGCGATTCGATCATGCGCAGCATCGCGGCTTTGCACCCGGCGTACGCTCCCACGCCCACCGCCCCTTCGTAGGCGGCGGGAGCCGAGACCGCCACCAGCGAGCCCGCTTTCGCCCGCTCGAACCGGCGCGCGGCTTCGCGGAAGATGCGGAACGTGGTCTCCAGGTTGAGCGTGATCAGGTAGCTCCAGTCGCGGTCGGAAAGATCGGCGAATCGCGCCCAGCGGAAGCCGCCGACCAGATGGACGATCGCGCTCGGAATGCCGGACGCCCCCTCCACCTCGTCGAACAGCCGGGTCACCGCCTCGGAATTCGCCAGATCGACCCGCCGGACGGCGAGCGTCTCGCTCGGCGCGAGCTGCGCCAGCTCGGCCAGGCCCCCTTCGTTGGCGTCGACCGCCAGGATCCGCGCGCCGCCGGCCAAAAACCGGGAGACCACGCTTTTCCCCAGAGCGCCCGCGGCACCCGTGATCACGACTCTCGACATGGTGGGAGATCCTCCTTGGGCGGTTCCGCTCCCCAATCGTCAGGGATTGCCCCGGAGGCTCGACGGAACCGGCCGGCAAGAGTACCACGGTGGCGAAGGCTTTCGCTCTCGGCGCGAGCCTTGCTTGCGCGGCGTGGACAGGCCAATCAGGCACGTGTTACGTTGCCGCGACTTGAAGGTCCCCTAGACCTGAACCTAAATAAGAGAAACCGACCCTCTTGCCGATGATCCTCGCCTTCCTCCAGATGTCCCCGAGCGCCGCGGCAAGTCCGGGGCTGTTCGACTTCTTCACCGAATCGGGACCGGTCGCGAAACTGGTCCTCGCCATCCTCCTGATCTTCTCGCTCATCTCCTGGGCGGTCCTGGTCGGCAAGCTCCGGCAGCTCAACCGCGCGGAGAGGCACACCCGGGAGTTTCTCGACCTGTTCCACCAGAGCCAGAAGTTCAGCGAGGTCAACGCCGCCGCGAACCGGCTCCAGGCGTCGCCGCTGGTCGGCCTGTTCCAGGCCGGGTACGCGGAGATCGACAGCCAGATCAAGGCGGCGAACCCGGAAGGACCGACGGGCGATCGGCGCGGCTTGAAGATCACCTCGCTCCCCTCGCTCGAACGGAGCTTGAAGCGCGCCGCGGGGGTGGAAACCCAGGCGCTCGCGCGCTGGACGCCGTTTCTCGCCACCACCGCGGGCGCGACACCGTTCATCGGCCTGTTCGGCACCGTCTGGGGGATCATGGTCGCGTTCTCGCAGATCGGCGCCACGGGCTCGACCTCGATCGTCACCGTCGCCCCCGGCATCGCGGAAGCCTTGATCAACACGGCCGCCGGCCTGGGCGCCGCGATCCCCGCCCTGATCAGCTACAACTATCTCGCCGGCCGCGTGCGCTCGCTCAAGAACCGGATGGAAGACTTCGCCCTCGAGCTGTTGAACCTCGCGGAACGGAACTTCACTTAAACGCATCTAAGGCTCGCGAGGCTTACGACCGCAATGGCTTTCCAGCTCGGCGAACCGGAAGAAGACGGCCTGATGGCCGACATCAACGTCACCCCCCTGGTCGACGTGATGCTCGTGCTGTTGATCATCTTCATGGTCGCGGCCCCGATGCTCCATGCGGGGATCGAAGTGAAGCTCCCGCAGGCCGCCGCGCAGAATTTGCCGCTGCGGGTTGAAGATCCGCTGATCCTGTCGATCCGCAGCGACGGACTGCTCTACCTGCGCGAAACGCCGGTCGCCAAGGAGGCGCTGGTCGGCGCGGTCCAGGCCGAGATCGCCGCCAAAGGGGACCCCTCGGTGTTCTTGAAAGGCGACCGCAACGTCCCCTATGGCCAGGTGATCGAGGTGCTCGACCTGCTCTACCGCGGCGGCATTCAGAACGTCGGACTGGTGACCGAACCGAATGGCCGCAACGCGCGCGACGCAAAAACTCGCGGCGGAGCGGGTTGAAGAGGGACGACGACAAGTGGCCCTGGACGCCGTCGACCGAGTTCTCGCCGAGCGCGGCCATGCCGCCGAGCGAAAGCGTCGCGCCGAGATGGCCGCGCTCACCTTCGCGGCCCTGCTCCATCTGGCCGTGGTCGCCGTGGCGTTCGGCCTGGCCCACTTGAAACCGCATTCCGAGCCGATCGAGTTCATCGCCGCCCAGATCGTCCCCGCCCAAGCGCTGGGCGTCGAAAAGCCGCGAAAACGCGCCGAGGCGCCGAAACCGGAGCCGCCCGCGCCGGCGCCTGAGCCTGCCGCGGAGCCCGAGCCGGAGCCGCCGGCACCGGAGCCGGTCGCGAAACCGGCGCCCACGCCGCCGCCGGTTCCCACCGGGCCGCTCCCCCGGCCGAAAGGCTGGAACGATCCGCCCCCGACGGCGCCCGCCGCCGCGCCGGCGAAACCGGTCCCGACTCCTCCTGCGGCGAAACCGCCGGCTCCGGCCAAACCCGGCAACACCGCCGGTTCGCCCGGGCCGGGCGCCGAGGTGGCCAAGGGAAACGAGGTCGGACCGCGCGGCTCTTCCGCCGGCACGAAGGCCGGGACCTCGCCGTTCGGCGATCGGATCGCCTCGATCGACCCGGACTTCACCTACGGCTATTACATCGAACAGCTCCTGCGGCAGATCGACGCCAAGTGGACGCCGCCGCAGGCGGGAACCAACGTTCGGACCATCGTCCGCTTCCGCATCCTGCGCCGCGGCGAGATCGAACGGCTCGAAGTCGCCGAGTCGTCCGGGGCGAACGCCTTCGACCTGGCCGCCTTGCGCGCGGTCCAGAACGCTTCGCCGTTTCCGCCGCTGCCCGCGAGCTACCGCAACCCATTTCTCGACGTGAACCTGATCGTCCGTTGATTCGAGGTGCCATGACGACTCGCCGATTTGCCGCCTTTTCCCTGCCGCTGCTGGTCCTGCTCGGCTCGGCGCTGATCCGGGCCCAAAGCCCGACTCCGCCTCCGCCGCCGGCGGCCGCAACGCCCGCGCCCCCGAGCCAGCCGAGCGAGGTGACGCTCGAGCTGTCCCGCAACCAAAAGGCGAAGATCCGCCTGGCGATCCCGAAGTACGCCGCCGCCGGCTTCTCCGGAGCGGGATCCGCCGCCGGCACGGAGCTCGAAACGACGGTGCGCCGCGATCTCGATTTCTCCGGCTATTTCGAGATCCAAGGCCCCGAGCAGCTCGCCGCGCTCAACGTTTCCGGCGATCTGCTGCGCGATCGCGATGTCTACCGCTCGGCCGGCAACGACGTGCTGCTGGCCGGAGATCTGCGCGAAGAGCAGGGCAAGGTGGTGTTCGAGGGGCGGCTGTTCGACCTGAAAAGCGGCCAGTCGATCCTCGCCAAGCGCTACCGCGGCAGCTTCGCCACCGCGCGGCGGATCGGCCACACGTTCGCCGACGAGGTGATCCGCTATCTGACCGGCGGCGCGGGCTTCGCGCTCTCCGAGATCGCCTACGTCTCCGAGCGCGGCAAGATCAAAGAGATCTGGCTGATGGATTACGACGGCGGCAACCCCCGTCCGCTCACCGGCCACCGCTCGACCTCGATGTCGCCGGCCTGGGATCACGCGGGCGACGGCGTCGCCTACACCTCGTTCGTCAACGGCCCGCCGGGGGTCTATTTCGCCGAGGTCGCGTCAGGCAAGAAACGGCCGCTGATCACCTCGGGCTCGCTCAACATCTCACCCTCGTACGCGCCGGACGGCGGGCGGATCGCGTTTTCCCGCTCGGTCGGCGGCAACATCGAGATCTTCTCTTCGGATGCGGGCGGCGGCAACCTGCGGCGGCTCACCCAGTCGGCCGCGATCGACACCAATCCCGCCTGGAGCCCGAAAGGGGGGACGATCGCCTTCACCTCCAGCCGCGCCGGCAATCCGCAGATCTACCTGATGGACGAGGAGGGCGCGAGCCAGCGCCGCCTGACGTTCGAAGGGAGCTACAACGACGGCGCCTCGTGGAGCCCGGACGGCTCGGAGGTCGCCTACGCCACCCGGCGCGACGGCCGGTTCCAGATCGCGGTGACCAACATCGCGAGCCAGGAGACCCGCGTG